>Ga0208198_1000106_pt1 | contig 101178 bp, 78 predicted proteins | sample AD_JPNTR2_MetaG_FD_184446 | JGI IMG/M metagenome (GOLD analysis project Ga0208198, IMG submission 184446) | Active sludge microbial communities of municipal wastewater-treating anaerobic digesters from Japan - AD_JPNTR2_MetaG (SPAdes) (version 2) | ecosystem: Engineered > Bioreactor > Anaerobic...
GCAGCCGATGGATGGTGCTCGCCGGGCGGCCCACGACCTCCTCGAGCCGCTTGGCGGCCTTGCCCGTGGGCGCGGCGAGGATCACGTGGAGGCCGTGTTCCTCGTAGATGTTCGTGATGGCCGAGACGGTGAAGGTCTTCCCGCTGCCCGCCCCGCCCGAGATGAGGGTGACCGCGTGAGAGAGCGCCGCGAGGACGGCGTCTCGTTGTCCCTCGTTGAGATCCGGGGCGATCCGGTCCACGAGGCCCGCCGGGTCGTCCTTCCCGGAGAAGTGCGGGTTGGGCCGTCCGCCCTCCCGGAGCATCCCGGCCAGGTCCTCTTCCATCCTCCGGATGTCGGGCCTGGCGATGAGGAAACGCCCGCCGTGGGCGGTGCAGGAGAGCTCTTCCGCATCGATCAGGGCATCCAGCGCCCGCTCGATGCGCTCGTGGCTGTCGAGGACGTCTATGACCAGGAGCGTGTTCGCCAGGTCCACCAGCTCCTCGTACTCGACCCAGCAGTCGCCCTGGTCCAGCGCCTCATTCATGCAATGGAGGATCCCGGCCCGGATCCGCGCCGGCTCCTCCTTGGGCGTGCCCATCTTGCGGGCGATCTTGTCCACCCGCTTGAATCCGAACCCGCGCACCTCCCGGACGATGAGGTACGGGTCCTCCCGCAGCATCCCCAAGACGTTGTTGCCGAGCTTCTTGACCAGGCTGGTGACCTGGTGGTGGGTCAGTCCGAAGGCGGCGAGCCAGGTGATGGCCTTGTTGATCTCCTTCGTCTTGCTCCACTCGTCGCGCAGCCTGTGTACCGCCTCCAGGGGCAGCCGCGCCGCCTGGGCCACGGTCTCGGGTTCCTCGGTGATCACCCGGTCGAAGTCGCGGCCGAACCGCTCGGCGATCAGCTTCGCCTTGACCGGACCGATCCCCTTGATGTCGGGATGATTGGCCAGGTAGTGAGCAAGCCCGTCGATATCCAGCTCCAGGTCGTATTCCATGGCCTCGACCTCGAGCTGCCGGCCGTACTTGGGATGGGTGACCCAGCGTCCGGTGAGGACCACCGGCTCGTGCTCGCGGGCGAACAGGCGGCCAGCGAACTGGATCTCGTCGCCGGAGACCGTGACGAGCCTGCCGGCCGAGAAACGCGGCCCGGCGTAGAACACGGCGTCGATCCGCCCGCGGACGGTCACGATGTCTTTGCTGTTTCGTCTTCGCATCGATTGCCAACCTTCCGGTGGAACCTGAGCAGGAACCCCTCGACGAACCGGCAGGCGGTCTGCCGGTCGGAGCAGAAGAAGACCGGGATGCGGTAGTCGACGACGATGGAGAGGACGGCCCCGAGAACGGCGTTGGGATGGGCGCCGCTGCGGAAGCGTCCGAGCAGGAGGTCCCGCAGGTCGGCCTCGACCACCACGCAAGCGGCCTCGTACTCCTCCAGGCGGCGGAGCTCCTTGCGGAAGCGGGCCCGGCCGCGGATGACGGTGGAGACGAAGTCCTCGAGGGTCTTGCGCTCCACCGCCACCGCGCCTTCCCAGCCTTCCACGGAGTAATCCCCGGCGGGCAGCGCGCGGCGAACGACCGTCACGCGCTGGGGATCGAAGGCGTAAGGCTCCTGCTCCCTGGTGTCGACGACGACGCGGACCCGGTCCACGTCAGAACGGGACCAGCGCGTCTTTGGCCGCCGCGTCGTAGTCGTCCCCGCCGTCCTCGAGCACGATGCGCCGGTTGAAGTAGACGTTCTCGTTCTCGCCCCGCGTGCGCTTGGTGACCTCCAGCTTCACGCCGATGAGCTTCTCCAGGTTGGCCGGGAGGTCGGAGAGCTTCTCCAGGTCGAGCCCGCAGGTGTGCAGGTCGGTCTTGAGCCACTTGATGTTCTCGCGCGTCGCCATGACGTTGTTGCGCCAGAGCAGCCGCCCGCGGAAACGGGGCGCGATGATGCGCAGGGTCCACTTGAGCATCGGGTTGCCCGAGGTCTGGGCGCGCGTCAGCTCCACCCGCTCGACATTGACCTGGTACTTGCCGTCGGGGATCGGTTCGAAGTCGCGCTCCTCCACCTCGGCCTCGGCGAAGTCCTCGTCGAACTGCGTGAGGTCGATGTCCTCGCCGCCGTGCATGGGATAGGTGTCTGCGAAGTCGTCTCTCGGCATGGTCTTTTCCTCCTATTTTTTACTTGGCCTGTTTGCCGGCGGGGGCAGCGGACCGGGGCTGCGCTTCCCGCGGCGCCGCACTCGGCCGCGAGGCACCCGCCTTGGGCGCGGCCGTCGGCTTGTTGAACGCTTCCAGGAAAACCCTGAAGTCGAGGTCGATGACCTCCGGCAGGCGTCCGGTGCGGTCGCCCGCCTCGTAGTTCGGGCTCGGCTTGGTGCGCATCACCCGGCGGACCGTGGGCTTCCCGTCCGGACCGGGAGTGACCTCCAGGTCGCAGAAGAGGATCAGGTCCACCATCCCGAGCACGATCTTCCGCGCCTTGTCCGGAAGGGTCGGGACGATGCGCGTGTGCTTGCCCGTGCGGGTCTCGATCTCCTTCTCCTGGGAATGGGAGACGAGGAAGAGCCCGTAGGGCAGGAAGGCGAGCTTGGTCAGGACGCGATGGAACTCGTTGTTGATGAGGGCATAGCCCTTGCCGTAGCCGAGGTCCGACTCGTGCTCGATCTTGAACTTCTTGCAGATGTAGTCCGCGCACATGCGGTAGGCGTTGTCGACGGTGTCGAGCACCACGGTCTTGAAGCCGTGCTTGCCATCGGCGATCTCGCCGCAGGCGGCGAGCAGCTCCTCCCAGCTGCTCACCGGCGCCTGGTACACCTCCAGGGCGTTCAGGCCCGGCTCCGTGGCCAGGAACAGCGCGCCGTCGGCCTGCGAACACCAGGTCGACTTGCCGATCTTGCTCGGGCCGTAGACCAGCACCGTGAGACCGGCCAGGTCCTGCTTGGGCGGGGTTTTCTTCGTGGGCAGCATTTTCGTTCCTCCTTCTTCGTGTCCTCAGAACGCCGGGGCCTCTTCGCACGAGGACCCGTCCCGCAGCTCTTCATGCGGGGGGACTTTCCGGTACAGGTTCTCGATGACGTTGGGGCTGCCGCCGGAACGGCAGAGCGGGAAGTAGGCGCAGGGGCGCCGGTAGTGGAAACAGAACGCGGTGTTCCGGTAGAAAGCGCCCCGCCGCCTGGCGTCGAGAAAGGCCTGGGTCAGCTCCCACAGCTCCGTCTGCAGGGCGGCGAACTGGTCGCGGGAGATGTAGAGGGTCTCCCGGTGGAACATCCCGGGCTCCGCGTACTTGGCGGCCAGACGCTCCTGGAACGCCTCGTCACTCTCGGGGAGCCTGCGCCTGGCGGAGCTCTTGCCGGTCTTGGAGCGTGCGGCCAGCTTCCGCCGCCGCTCCTCGAACTCGGCCTCGGTCTCGCCGCGGCCTTGCTGGAGACGCGCCTTGACCAGGATGTTGTAGATGATCCCCGCGATGCGCAGCCCCAGCGTCCGCTCGACGTACCAGGCGTAGAGAATGATCTGGAAGTCGGTCCACAGGCGCTCCAGGTAGTCGGCGTCGATCTGCGAGGCGGTCTTGTGCTCCAGCAGGAAATGCTCGTCGGCGATCCGGACGATCCCGTCCACCCTGCCGGCCAGCGCGAAGCTCCGGCTCGAAGCGCCCGTGGCGGGATTGACGATCTTCCCCTCGAAGGTCTTCTCCAGCGCGACGACCTCGAACTCCTCGGTGGGATAGCGCGCGGCGTAGCCCTTCATCATGGCGGTGGCCAGGTGCCAGTCGTGCTGCTCACGCTCGTCCTGGGCCCGGTTGGGGCACGCCCGGTCGATGTGGTCCAGCACCGCGGGCAGATCCCGGTCCCGGTGCCAGATCTCCAGGCACTCGTGGATCAGCGAGCCGAAGGAGAGGTTGTGGTCGCGCTCGAGCGGCACCAGCTCGTGGATGTAGCGCCACTCGCAGGCCTTCCGGCAGTTCCGGAACAGGCTCCACATCGAGTAGGTGGTGAGCACGGGGCCGCTCATCGCGCCGCCCCCATGGCACGGAGCGGGGCGTGCGGCGCTTGAGTCTCGTCGACCCGCTCGACCTTGAAGGCCTCCTCGCCGAACTCCCGCGTCAGGAAGCCAGTGAAGATGCGCGCGATGTGGCGCCCCACCTCGGTGCCCGCGTCGACCACGCAGGCCCGCTTCTTCTCGTCCAGGCAGAAGGATGCGTCGAGACGCACCAGGGAGCGCCCGTGCAGGCTCTCCGTCGCCAGCACCGCAAGGAGCAGCGACTCCTCGACATCCCGGAAAGGGACGTCGTCGGAGAAGTTGTATCGGTAGATGTCGCGTTTCATGACTTTGCCTCCGTTCCCGTCGCTTGCGGTTCATGGGAGGGGCGCCCCGGGCCCGGGATCCGGGCCGCCTTCCGGCGACCCGTTTCCCGAACCCGTTCCTTACCTACCGGAGGGGAGCCGGGACCGTCGGCGGCGATCACAGGTAGTCCCGGAGGCCGGCGTCCTCGAAGATGGCGCGCAGCTTCTTGATGGACTCGTAGATCGTTCCCCGCGGGATGCCGGTGTCGCGGGAGATCTCGGTCACGCTTTCCGTCTGAAGGCGCTGGCACAGGGTGCGCAGCTCCGGGGGAAGCGAGGCGATGACGCGCCCCAGGTCTATGGAGAGATCCCGCAGCTCGGCTGCCGGGCGCGACAGCTTGCCCGTGCGGCGCAGGTACTCCTCCTGGTCGATGGTCTCCAGCCGTTCGATGGAGCCGCCCTCGTCGTCCTCCAGACGGTCGTTGAGGGAGCAGGTGCAGAGGCGGTAGTCCCGCATGCCGGCCTTGCGCGCCTCGATGATCGTGGCGACCTTGTGCTCGACGATGCGGGCGATGAAGGTGTTGCGCTGCGCCCTGTCGGGGTTGTACTTGGGCAGGCGGCGGAGCAGGTCGAGCATCATTTCCTGCTCCAGGTCCTCGCGGTCGGACTCGGTGAATCCGGCCCGGCCGACCAGCTGCCTCGCCTTGTGCTTGATGATCCGGACTGCATACTCGTCGATCCCTTCGTAGCGATTGTCGAAACCCATCTGAGCCTCCTCGCGGCCGAGGAGGAGCTCGTGTGGGTGTCGACCTTGTCCGGGATGGCCGCCCTATCCGTCGCTTGCGGAGGCATTGCGAGTTCGCCGGTTCTGGCGACACCCACAACGACCTCCGCTCTGCGGCCAGTCTGTTGTCTGGTGACTGACGTTCAGGCCCGGGCCCTATGCCCGGACCGCCTCTTCCACGCTCATGCGGAACGGGAGCCCGTGCTTGATCTCGAGGATCTCCACCGTTCCGTCGCCGAGGCGGCTGAGGTGCGTGAAGAACTCCACCGCCTGGGCTTTCAGGGCGAAGTCGTCCGACCCGAGCTCACGTCTCGGGCCGTTTTCTCCGCCGAACTTGATCTCGCGCACCACGCGCGGGGGCGGATCGAGCACCGGCTCGCCGCCGCGCACGGCCAGCCCCTCGATCCGCCCGAAGTTGATCTCCTGCATCAGCTCCAGCAGGCGTCTCCGCGCAGGAGTGAGGGACGCCTTGGTCGTCACTTCGCTCATTCCGGACCTCCTTTCCGCGCCGCACGGCGCGAACGAAAAAGCCCCCCTGGGAGGGAGGTCCGGCGGGGATTCCTCCCAGGGGGGCAACCACCCGGTCTCCCGGGCGTGTCTCTACGGGATGAAGGTCCCGCCGGACCTTTCACCCCTCACTGGCGAAATTTCGATGGGAGGCCGGGGGAACGGTGGGTAGAGCACGGTTAGGCCGCTCTAACCGATTGATGTGACGGGGAATCTCAGAGCGAGGGCGGGGGAACTTTTTGTTGAATTTTTTTCCGGGGGGTCAGCGAATTTTCGCTGGGAGGGACGGGACTGGTTATTCGTCGGGGAGAATCGAAAACCGGGCCTGCCAGCCCTTGCCGTCGTCTGTTACGCGGAAAGGATCCCCTTCGATTCTGAAGAAAGATCGAAGGTTCTCAGCCAGCTTCTCCCGGCGTTTCTGGTTCTTTCGGTGCGCATGCGGGCTGGTCCAATCGAGAACACCCCGCCCCTCAGAGAAGGCATAGAGCAGCTTCCACTGGACGGTCGGCTCTCCGTTCTTCTTGTTGGCCATGCCCATTTGGGTATAGTTGTAAACGCCGCCGGCCGATTTCACTTTGACCGATACGGTGTGCCCGTCTTTGAAGCGAATACTGACGTCGCCCCATGTCGAACCGGGCGGCGTGGGAAAGAAAGCCATGGAATCGCTATCCTTGGGCGAGGGCAGGACGGTCTGTCGAAACTCCGACCAGATTTCTTCGACCGGACGATTCGTAGTAAGAGCCCCCTTGTCATCCCAGACGAGGAATTCCGAGAGCGGGAAAAAGGCCGCATCCCGCCTCCGCAGGAAATCCTCACAATCCGATCCATGCAGGTCTCGTGTCGGAGCCAGCAAAACGAAGGGCTTGTCGTTTCTCGCCACCAAGGCCTCAACCACCCGACGGTATTCTTCTGGTTCGATTTGGAATGTCATGAAGACCGGGAAACGGAATCCCGCATAGGGAAAGTACGTTCCAATCCGAAAGGTCATGGGCAAGCGGTCCACGGACGCCTTCTCGTCCTGGGTGATCTGGAGAGCTGAGGCGATGCTTGCGCCAAGCGCGGAGCGGTTCAGCTCGTAGACGACGATATCCTGTCTGCGTAGCGGGATGGCTTCACAGCGTCTCGGTGTGCACCGGCACACGGCGACGCTGTCATCTGGAGCGTGCGCCACAACGGCATGCACACACCCGCATCCCTCCGACTCAGGACAGGGATAGCCGGTCGCCAGCTTTCCGTTGGGTCGCAGGAAGGCCTCGACCAGCTCGTACTCGTCCCCCAGTAGAGATCTCCACTCCTGGACGACGGCGGCGAGTCCGGGGATCCGTTCAAGTGCCTGCCATAGACGCAACGGTGCCCTCATGGTCTTCCTGCCTGTTCGTCACGATGAAACCGCGCTTCACGAGCCACTCTTCGACAACGGCGCTGTCGTCATCCCGCGTGTACTGAGCGATGTTCGACGGCCTGATCGTCACGGTCCGTGGCGTCTTCGAATCGCTGAACTTCACCTGAAAACTGGCGCGGATGATCCGACCTTTCGCTGGCAGGGTGCGGCCTCTGGCTTCGAATGCAGCGAAGACGTCCGAAGCCTTGCGGATCTCGATTTCGTTCTCCGATCCGCCCCAAAAGAAATGGATCTCCTTCAGCTTGACCCATTCCATTCCGTCCACGTCCGTGCAGACCAAGGCGGCCGGCCCATCGGTCCTCAGCGGCTCGAGCGTGTACTTCGCCGTGCCGGGGAAGAAGTCCTCGCCGCCGAACAGATGCAGGCCGAATTTCCTGCGGTAAAGGTCCTTCTCCCACTTCGATGCCGCGTTGATCCGCAGCTCACCAATGGAGGGTTCGTAGACCAGGACGTCGTGTTTCTCCGGCCGGTAGAACACGCTCGTCGACTGGCCGGCCTCAAGGCTGCCTTCCCGCTTGTAAGGTTCCCCGTGCCGGACAAGAAACCAGATGGCATCCTTCTTCGGGTAGACGAAAACGCGGGAGCCGCGACCGCGCTTCTTCTTCTCGAACAGATCGTCCAGGTCGTCTTGCAGGGCGACCAGTGTCTTTGCGGTGGGATTCTTGAATGCAGGGACAGGCGAAGTCTCGGTCTGGAAGTATTCGAACGAGCGGGGACGGGTCAGGTATTGCTCGGCGTGCTTGCGCTCGAGAAGGTCCCTGTCATGGAGCCAGACCTGGACGGCGACATCGGCGGGCGTAGGGTCGGGGTTGCCATCCAGGTGGATGCCGTTCCGTTCCACCTCGTGCAGCAGTTCATCCATGCCCTCTGGAGTCGCCATTTCGTGGATGAAGTACAACGCATCCGCCAATTCCTTGGGCGTGTCGCTGTCCGGAGTCATGAAGACCTGGACGATCCCTTCGTAGTCGAGGCCGTCCGCTTGGCCTGGTGGTGGCAACGATACGCCTCGGCCGTTGAAGAAGGCTGTGTGAGGTTGCAGGAGAGCGATCAAGTGCTCCTCCGCGATAGCCTTCAAACCATCAGGATGGGAAAACCGCCGAAGGTTGTATGTCGCCACAACTTCTTCCTCCTTTCATCTAGTTGGTTTGTACTACTTATTCCTTCCAGATTCTATTAACGCTTGCTCCTTTTGGATTTCAGCAAGAACAGTTGTCAACGAATTGTTCGACCATCCTCCCCCAAGAGCTCGGTACAACATAACGAGGGATTGGATGATCCTCGCTTCTTGCATCAGTTGTTGTTCCTCGGCAGCACACACTGCGAGACGTGCCGTTAGGACAGAGAGATAATCTTGTTTGCCGGATTTGTATAACTGTTCTGCGAGTGAGAGAGACCGTTTTCGTTCTCGCACCAGTTCCTTTATCGATTCAAGCTGATCGGCTGATTTCCTGAAAGTCGATATCGCATTCTCGACTTCTTTGAAGGCCGTGATCAACGTATTCTCGTAAGCAGCAAGGGCTTGCCTCGTTCGGGCCTCTTCCGCTTTGATTTGGGCACGAACGACTCCTCCCTTGAAAATGTTCCATGTCAACGTGGGGCCGAAGTTGAAACCGAGACTCGCCGATTCCAGCAGGGTGCTGACAGAAAGGGACGAGAAGCTGAAGGAGCCCAGTAGGGAAAAGCGCGGGTACAAGTCTGCGACCCTAACTCCAATCATTGCCGTTTGAGCAGCCAGCCTTCGCTCGGCTTTCCGAATATCAGGCCGCTGACGGACGACCTCGGTCGGTATGCTCACCAGGACTTCTTGCGGAGGTGCCGGTATCGACCGCACCTCCCGCAGCACGTCATCAATAGAGCCAGGAGGAAGGCCAAGCAAAGCACACAAACGGTTTCTCGACACCACCAATCCATTCTGAAGCATTGGAAGCTGAGCTTTCGTTTCCGCCACCTTTGACTCTACATCGGATAGTTCAACTTTGGAGGCAATGCCAGCTTCCACGCGTTTGGCCACAAGATCTCGGAGCTTCTCGATGTCGTTTAGACGTTCTCTGGCCAGGACCAGTCGATGCTGATATTCCCTGTAATCAATATATGCTGCGGCAACTTGTGCGGTAAGTGCTACAAGCACACTGTGAAAGTCTTCAATAGATGCCTGATAATTCGCTGAGGCTGCCTCCACTGTCCGGCGAATCCGCCCAAAAAGGTCGATCTCCCAGGCAGAAGACATCCCTATGCTGTAGGTGGTTTCTGTGACGGTTTCTATCGACATTCCACCCGGAACGGATATGCCAATAGCATTCTCGCTCAGCTTACCTCGCAACACAGATCCCGATGCCCCAAGCTCAGGGAAGTGTCTTCCGGTTGCAGCCTGGACCAAAGCCCTGCTCTCGTCGATTCGGGCAATAGCCTGCCGCACATCTAGATTACCCTTCGTGGCCATTTCTATGAGTTGCGTAAGGACTGGATCATTGAAAGCCGTCCACCAACTTTGAACGTCTCCCGCATGCCCAGCTTTAGATGGGAGCTCTCGTGTAGACCACCTGTTTGGAACGGGAATGTTTGGCTTGGTGTAATCGGGTCCAACGGAACACCCGACAATAAGAATGGTAATCATCCCGCCGATAACACCCCTAAACAACTTGATCGGCATCTTTGGCAAACCTCCTTTCCCGGCAGGCAGTTGGTTTTCCCTTTTCAACCAAGGCATCCTCATTCCTATTGCATCCTTCTTCTGAATAATGCAGTGGCAGCCGCCAGCGTAACCAGCCCAATGGGTACCAGCGGCCATGCCATGCTAAGCACGACTCGTGTTGATGGGTTCTCCAGAAATATAGTTCTGGATAACGTTACCATGTATTGCAGGGGATTGACGTAGGCCAGCCAACGTAGCCAGTCCGGTACATTTTCCACAGGTGTAGCGAAACCACACAACAAAGTCGCTGGAACCTGGTACGTAAATGCGCCCAGAAAGCCTTGTTGCTGTGTTTTCGCAATCGATGACACAAAAAGGCCCACCCCAACGACGCTGAAGACAAATGCGAATATCGTCCCCAGAAGCAATACAAATCCTTTCAGGGTTAGCGGCAAGTCAAATATCACGACCGCCATACAGGTCATAAATATCCCTTCGATAAATCCCAGCAGAATAGCGGGCACACTTTTTCCGATGAGAATCTCCGCCGGCCTCAAGGGTGATACGAGGAGTTGCTCAAATGTTCCCAGCTCCCTTTCGCGTGCTATCGAGAGTGCAGTTATTAGCAACACCACCAAATTGCATAAGACCCCCACCAGGGCGGAAACTGTGCTCCACTGCGGGTCCGCATTTGGATTGAACCACTTTCGTGTTACGATAGAATCAAGCGAAGTGGCCTTTGCTATTCCCGGCTCGTGAAGGCGAGACAACGTTTCTTTGACGTAGTCTTCGACGATCCGATTTATGTAGCCCTGCACAACCGATGCGGCATTCGCGTTTCTACCATCCAATATGACTTGGACCCGTTCTGGGACTCCTAACTCGATGTGTTTCGAAAAGTCCGGCCCGATATGTATCGCGGCTAGAATCTCTTGGTTGTCAATTGCTTGGCGGACTGTCTTCAGATCCCGGTAATATCGAATCGTGCGAAATGTCCTTTGCGCCCCTTGAAAGCGCGCCAGCAAATCCCTTGCGGCTCGGCCGTGATCTTCCATATAGACACCCAGTGTCACGTTCCTTACTTCCAGCGTGGCTGCAAAACTAAATATCAAGAGCTGAAGAAGCGGCGGGCCTATCAGTAGGAACCGACTCCGACGATCCTTCAATACCGCCAGGAGCTCTTTCTTTGTAAGTCGGGCAATGCGGTATAACATCAACTTCATTTTCCAGTCTCCAATGTTATTGGCATTTTCCGAGCGGTTATGATCAAGAAGACTGCGCCGAGAAGAGTCATTACAATTACGTTTGGTGCAATTATCTGCCACACGTCTCCGGCAAGGAATAGTGTTCTCAGTGAGGATACAAAATAACGCGGTGCAAACAGGTAAGTGAGGAATCGTATTGGCCACGGCATGCTGTTTATTTCGAACACAAGCCCGGAAAGAATAAATGCTGGAAGAAAGCCGGCGATAAGTGCACCTTGGGTGGCGACAAACTGGTTTCCGGCCACCACCGAAATCAAGAGCCCAAGCCCGAGGGCGTATGCGAGAAATGCCGAAGTCACCATCAAAAGCGCCCAGAAAGACCCTCGCAACGGGACATCCAGGCCCCAAGTGGAAATGACAGTTACAAGAATCATTGCCATTATTCCCAGCAAGAAATACGGAACAAACTTACAGAGGAACAGATCTCCGCGAGTGACAGGCGTCGAAAGAAGAGCCTCCATAGTCCCGCGTTCCCACTCCCTGGCCACAACGAGAGAGGTGAGCATCGTACCGATGAGCGTCATGATTACTGCCAGAGAACCTGGTATGAGAGCAGCACGCGATTCAACCTCCTCGTTGAACCATACCCGGGAACGCACATCGATGAGGTTTGCTGCGGCGGCATTGCTCTGAGCCGTTCCCTGCTGTGAAAGCCATCTCCTCCAGGTGGCCTCGATGTAATGTTGAATCAACTCTCCCGTGTTTGCGTCGGTACCTCGCACAATAATCTGTACCGGATTGTCATCCCCACGGTACTTGCGCCTCGTAAACTCGGCTGGAATTACAACAATTGCTTGGAGCCGTCCTCCAACTAGAAGAGGCTGTAACTGACGTCGGTCTCTTGCTACACGCAGTTTAAAGTAGGTACTTCCTTGAAAGGCTGACAATAGGTCCCTCGCCTTTGACGAGTCCTGCTCTAGGACGACCCCAATCTTGATTTCCCGAAGGTCGAGAGATACACCATATGAAAACAGGAACAGGAGTATTAGTGGGAGAATGAAGGCAATAAGAATACTGCTCGGATCACGCAGGACTTGCAAAACCTCCTTTTTAAGTAGACCCCAGATCCTGATGAATCGATTATGCCCGTGCCTCTGAAGTCGAAGGGTAGAGTCAATAGAGTTCTTCATGTCTTGCACATCATCCTCCCGCGTATTCATGCTTAGCATCAACAGAGGATTTTACATTGTGTCTAATTAGGCCGATGAAGGCGTCTTCCAGTGTCGGATCGGGCAGGTCGGTTGTCCTCACCATGTTCTTGATTTCGTCCGGGGTACTTAACGCGATGAGCCTGCCTTCATAGATGAGAGCGATACGGTCACAGTATTCTGCTTCGTCAAGGAAGTGGGTCGTGACCACGACCGATGTACCACCCTGCACTAGAGAATTGATCCGTACCCAGAACTCTCGCCTCGTGATCGGATCCACCCCGCTCGTCGGTTCATCCAAGAACAAGATTGCAGGCCGGTGCATGATCGCACACGCCATCGATAATCGTTGTTTGAAACCGAGTGGTAAGGCAGATGCGTTCGTATCCCTGAACGGACCAAGCTGGAATGTATGAATCATACGGTTGACGGTTTCGTCCAAGTTCTTACCACTTAGCCCGTAAACGCCACCGAAGAACTCCAAGTTCTGCCGAACGCTGAGGTCGCCATATAGACTGAACTTCTGTGCCATGTATCCAATACGCTCTCGTGCTGTTGCGGGAGCCTTGAGTAAGTCTACTCCAGCGACCTTCGCCTCTCCGAAAGACGGCCTGAGCAGGCCGCATAGCATCTTGAAGGTGGTGCTTTTCCCGGCACCATTCGGCCCTAGCAGGCCGAACACCTCCCCGCGGCGCACCTTGAAGCTCACCCTGTCTACGGCAGTGAAAGAACCGAATTGTTTAGTCAGTTCCATTGATTCGACAACAACCTCGTTGCCTGTCTCCTCTTCCAAAGAGCCATTACCAAGAACCTCTCGAGCGTTTTGCACCCGCTCCTTGGGAATTCCTCCCAAGAGAAACATGACCGCGTCTTCAAACCGTGGTGCTACGGGTTCCGCCTCGGCCTCTTCTCCAAACTGGGTGGCGTCACCGAAGGACGAATTCATGACCAGTCGGATTCTTTTGCCCTGAATGACGCTATCGAGTACTTCTTGTTTTTGCAGGGTTTCAATCGCAAACCTTCTCCGGCGACTTTCCGGAACACTGACCAGAAACGTGTGCCCCTTGATCCTCTCCGTCAATTGGCTTGGGGGACCTTGATACAAAAGGTGCCCCTCGTTGAGTACAAGCACTTGCGTGCACCGCTCGGCTTCGTCCAGGTAGGCGGTGCTCCAGACCACGGCAATCTGTTCCTCTGCGAGCTCGTGAACCATTTGCCATAATTCCCGACGTGACAGGGGATCGACACCGACGCTCGGCTCATCGAGAAGCAGGACCTTGGGACGCTGGATAAGCGCACATGCAAGCCCAAGCTTCTGTTTCATTCCACCGGAGAGCTTCCCCGCAAGGCGATTGGTAAAAGGGCCTAGATTGGTGAAAGCCAGCAGGCGATCAATCGCTTCTCGTCGATGACGTCCTAGAATCCCCCGGAGGTCCGCATATAGATGCAGGTTCTCCATCACTGTAAGGTCTTCGTAAAGGCCAAATCTTTGCGGCATGTAACTGAGAACGCCCTTAACCTCAGAGGCGGGATTGGAAGGATTCTTCCCCAGTATTCTGATCTCTCCCTCTGTGGGCTTCAAAAGGCCCGCCATAAGCCGCAGCAATGTTGTCTTGCCGGACCCGTCCGGGCCAACCAGCCCGGTAACCCGGCCGACCTGTATGTCGGCGGTGATATCCACGAGGGCCGGTGGGATGTCTTGACCAAACCGTTTGGTTACATTTCTCAGCTCAATTGCCGCATGCATCTGAGTGCTCCTGTCACTTGTCTTGCTGCTCAAGATCAATGAAAACGGACACAGGCATTCCCTGGCGCAATTCGTTCTTGGGATCCTGTACGATTACCCGAATGCGATAAACGAGGTCTGTCCGGATTTCCTTTGTCTCAACAGTCTTGGGCGTAAACTCGGCAACCGGCGATATGAAGCCGACCTGACCTTCAAATGATTGCCCGGCGTCCGTCCGCACCATGGCTTTCATTCCCGGCCGGATTTTTCCCAAATCGACTTCGTTGACGTAGGCCCTCACCCAAACCGGATTGGTTATGGACAGGACATACACGGGTTCTCCGATGCCCACAAAGTCACCCACCTCCCGGACCTTGGTCTGAATGACGCCAGCCGTGGGGGAACGCAGTTGCGTATCTTCCAACCGGCGCTGTGCCTCAGCCAGTCGTGCCCACGCTTCCTCAACCATGGCTCGGGCTCTTGCTATGTCCTCTTGTCGCGGACCTCTTTCAACGAGTCTCTGGGTGGCCTCGGCGGCCTTGAGTTGCGCCTCTGCCTGGTCGCGAGCGGCTTTTGCATTGTCAAATACCTCTTTTGACACCGCTCCGCTCGGAAGAAGATTTTGAGCTCGCTGGAATTCTTTCTCAGCCTTAATGAAGGCTACTCGGGCAGCCAGAGTCGTAGCCCGTGCTTGTTCTATCTCCTCGGGACGTGACCCATTCTTGAGTTTAAGGAGTTCCGCCTTCCGGGCTTCCAAAGCCGCCTCGGCTTGCCGCAGTGCGTCTTCAAAGTAATCTGTCTCAAGCTTTGCCAAGATCTGCCCTGGGGCTACTCTATCTCCCTCTTCTGCAGCCATATCCGATATGCGGCCAGATACTTCGAATCCCAGCCTCACCTCCCTGACCTCCACGTTCCCTTGAAGTTCAAGGACGGTTGAGGATTCAGGATGGAGATAAGATAATAGGATCTCTCGTAGATTCCCCGGAGATGCTTGGCCTTTGTAGAAAAGCCAGATTGACAACAAGCTAACTCCCAAAAACAAAAGGATTATCGCGATAACCTTGAGAACACGTTTCATTTCTGGCTCCCTCCCATTGATTCGTTCGAGGGGACGACCCCCAGGCTTCGGCATGCCATGTCTGCAACAATGGACGCGATTTGTTTGACTTGCTCGGAGCCTATCTCTTCTATACCGAGCCTACGACACAGGGTGGTTGCGCCAATTCTGAATATCATTGCCTGGCCTATGATGGCATGTGCGCGAATTATGGCATCGGGGGATTCCGCCGGAATTCCGAGGGCGCAACCGACGAGCCTGGCGACCGTACCGTGCAACTTTGAAACGGTTTCGTAGATGATCTCATATGCCGGCGTTGAGTTTAGATGCTCTCGGGTCGAAATGCTGGCGAAGAATCGTGCTTCAGGAAGTGAGAGAATGAGAGTGACCATTTGCTGTAGGAGGTGGGACAAAAGCAAGCAGGCCTGTTTTTGATCCGGCACACTTTCCTTCAGGTGCTGTTCGATTTTGTCTATCACGGAGACAAGCAGGCTGCCCTTTTCACGTATAAGGTGCTTAACGACGGCTATGTAATAGCCTTCCTTCCCACCGAAGTAGTATTGAATCGCGGCACTGTTAACCCCGGCTACCTTCGCCAGATGCCGGGTGGTAACGCCCTCAGGTCCGAACTTGGCAAAGGCCTCAAGACCGGCCGCAAGCATCTGTTCCATGGTCTTGTCGCCCCGGCTACTTCTGGGGTCCGGTTTTTCGTTCTTTGGTTTCATGGCGTCTCCTTTCTGCTACCTCCTTTCCAACCAATATAAATCAAACGAATGAGTAAGTCAAGCGATTGAGTAAAATAATCCGGAAAGCGCCACAAGACGTGAAGATTCAGCGAGTTAGAGCAAATGGCGCTGTCGCAGAAGTTGTGCCCACATCTTGCGCTGGCGGTTCCAATGGGGGACGGCGGCGATGGGGCGGACGTCCCGCTCGCGGATCGGGTCGCGGCCCTTCACGGTCCTGGGCAGGAACAGGATCTCCTCCTGGATGTCGGGCGCCAGGTTGAGGAGGTTCATGATCTGCGTGATGCGGGCCCGGGTCACGTAACCCAGCCGGGCGAGGTCCGCATAGTCCCGCACCTCCCCACGACGGACGATGCCATCGAACTTGATCGCCAGAGCCATGAGGCGCGTGATCCGAGGGACGTTGCCCGGCTCGATGTCCCGCGGACCAATGCCCGGGCCTTCCGTGCGTTTCCGACCGTTGTGTCTGGGCTTGAAGGTCCACCGGACCTCGATGGTCCCGGTGACCGCGCTCGTCTGATTACGCCTCATGCTCGCCTCCATAGACCATGTTGGCTTCGCTGCAGAGCGCCTTTAGCCCCAAGGATCGGAAGCTGACCGTCACGCTGCCGTCGCGCCCGTCGTAAGCGATGCGGTCGATGAGGAGATGCATCACCCGGTGCCGCTCGCGCGAATTCAGGGATTCCCAAACCGGGTCGAAGATGGACAGCGCCTTGACCAGGTCACTCTCGTCGACAGTCTCGCGTTCGAGCGAGAGGACCTCCTCGCGTATAGCGGTCATGCGCTGTTCGATGCTCCGGATCTGGTCCTGCAGGTCGGCCAGGCGGTCCGCTGTGAGTGATACGTCCGAACCAGGAGCGGCCGGCATCAATGCCAGTTCCCGGAGCTTCGCATGCAGCCGGCGGAGTTTCCTCTCGAGGCTGCGACGTTCGCGTTCCAGCTCGATCATCCGCTTCTCGCTCTTCTCGCGGACCTGGCGGATGGTTTCAGCGACGATCTCCCCGTCGCTCCCCAGCCCGCGAATGTGGTCCACCACGAACGTCTCGAGGTCATGGGCGTTCACCGACTTCGTGGGGCAGGCGTCCCAGCCGCGCTGCTGGGCGTTGAGACAGACATAGTACCGGTAGCGTCTGCCGTTCTTCTTCGCCGTGTAAGTGTGCACCATGGCCGTGTTGCACGGCACGCAGTAGAGAAGTCCCTTGAGCAGCGCTCCGTACTTGTTCCGCACCTCCTTCCCACCGTTCCGACCGTTCCGGCGCAGCAGTTCCTGGACGCGTTTCCAGACCTTCGCATCCACGATAGCGTCGTGCTCGCCCGGGTAGATCGTCCCCTTGTAGCTCACCTTGCCGATGTAGATGACGTTGGTGAGTAGGCGGAAGAGTGTGTTCTTGGTGAAAGGTGCGCCCCCGCGTTCGTTTCCTTTCTTCGTGATCCAGCGCTTGTTCCTCCACCCGCGGCGGTCGAGCTCACGGACAACGGGAATGAGCGAGCGGTGTTCGAGATAGAGCTCGTAGATGGCACGAACCTGCGCGGCCTCTTCCTCGTTGACGACCAGGCGGCCGCCCCGGGGGGCCACGTCGTAGCCCAGGACCAGGCCGCCGCCCATCCACTTGCCCTTGCGGCGCGCGGCCGACATCTTGTCCCGCGTGCGTTCGGCGATGATCTCCCGCTCGAACTGGGCGAACGAGAGCAGGATATTCATGGTGAGCCGCCCCATGGAGTTGGTGGTGTTGAACTGCTGCGTCACCGATACGAAGCTGACGCCGTGTTTTTCGAAGGTCTCCATGATCCGGGCGAAGTCGAGCAGTGAACGGCTCAGGCGGTCCACCTTGTAGACGACCACGCAGTCGATCTCACCGGCTTCGATGTCGGTAAGCAACCGTTTGAGCGCCGGACGCTCCATGTTGCCGCCGGTGAAGCCGCCGTCGTCGTAGCGTTCCGGCAGGCAGGCCCAACCCTCGTGCTTGTGGCTCAGGATGTATGCTTCGGCGCTTTCCCGTTGGGCGTCGAGGGAGTTGAAGTCCTGGTCGAGCCCCTCGTCGGTGGACTTGCGGGTATAGATGGCACAACGGACCAGGCCGTCGCGGCGCTGGGGCGGGGCTCCCGTTCCTCTGGCCTGTTCCGCCTGGGTGTAGCTTCCTTCGTTCAAGGTCATACTCATCCGGTCCTCCTTCTACGTTTTTCGGCCGTTCCGCTCGCGGGCGTGCCGTCGCCTGCGAGGCCGAAGAAGAGGAAGCCGTTCCACTTGGTGCCTGTAACCTCGCGGGCGATGGCGGAGAGCGACTTGTACCGCCGCCCCTCGTACTCGAACCCTTCATCGAGCACCTTCACCACCACGCTTTGACCCTTGTACTCTCTTACGAGCAGGGTGCCGGGCAGGGGCAACCGACGGTCGCGTGAGGCCGGGAGCCTTCCGCGCACGCTCCGGTCCCGCTCCTCGGCCGAGCCGGACTTGTGCCGGGCGCGGGGAGCGCGGATTCTGAGATCGGCGTCGTCGGCCAGTTCCTCGGCGCGCCGCCGGGCCCGCTCGGAGAGGTCGCCTTCGGCGAGGGCCTGGAGCCGCCAGGCGATCCGCTTGCGCAGAAAGTCCTTGTGGTGGGAGCGCGTCTCTTCGCCGAAGACCTCGAGGTACTTCTCCCGGAGCTCCCCGACCGTCATCCGGGAGAGGCTCATGATCTCCTTGTAGGTGTCCGTGTTCATCCGAAACCTCCTTTCGACGTTCTCTTTTCCATGCCGCGGCCAGGTGATCTCCGCGGCTTCTCGGGGCGCTAACCCCTTGTGGAATGAAGGCTTCGGTGGCCCGAACTATCAAGGCGATTCTCGGTAAACTCTTGAGATTCGTCGGGTTGCGCCACCTCAAGAGGGAGCGGGCCGCCCTCAATCATGAACCGCCGCGCCTTGACGTGGCGCAGGTAGCCACTGGCCAGGATGGAGGCGAGCTCCGAGACGATCTCCCGGGGCGTCATCAGGCGAGGGTCGCACTGCTGCATGTGGTTCCTCCTCCGCGGAGGCCGCGGGGGAGGAGCTGTGTGGGCGTCGCCATTGGTCAGCGGGGCTCACACCGCGGTAAGGACCGATGCAGGTCGCTTGCGGACCTGCCCCCAGGCAGGCCTGGCGACACCCACAACGGTCTCCGCTTCGCGGCCGTCCCGCCGTCTGGTGGTTAGCGTAACGCCGGGCCGCCGGTCGCGGCGCCGGCCTTCGCTGGGTTACCTACCGGAGGGGAGTTCGAAACGTCGGGTGGGTACCCCGCCTGCAACCTGGCTGTTAAACAAGACGGGCTGTGAAACGGAGAATCGGAGAGTTCGAGGAGGATATGCGTGGGTTGCGCCTGCAACCGTGGGGGTTGCGCTTGGACCCCACGCGCTTCATCTCGAACCGGAGAATCAAGGGGGATGTACGCGGGGCCGTAACTCCGCGTGAATCAAGGAGAAAAGCAAAGACCCCGCCGGGTCATCCCGACGGGGTCTCGCGTTAACTTAGAACCGCCAGAGTTGGCGGACTGAAGTCTGGCTCCCCGAGTAGGACTCGAACCTACAACAACCCGGTTAACAGCCGGGTGCTCTACCATTGAGCTATCGGGGAATCGATGCTCCGGTCCGTAGTATGGCCGTATCGGCCGGGAAACCACGTGACTTTGGTTACCCGAGAGTGTAGCGGTTTTTGTGGCTCAGTCAAGCCAGTCCGCCGGGATATACGCGGGGCCGGCGGGCCTCCTTTCAACCACGGCAGTGCCCCCGGCCAGTGGGGGCGCCGCCGGGCGGGGGCCGATGGGGCTGTCGCCGGGCGAGAGCCGGCCGGAGCCGGCGGCAGAGGCCCAAATGACACTGACAGGCTGCGGGGACGGGTTTCCAGGCTGCAGGGACGAGTCTCACCGGCCAGTACGCCCTAGGCCGCCTGGCCGACGCGCACCCCGCACCGCCTGGCCGGCATGCCCCTGCACCGCTTGCTTAAGAAGCAGCCGCCAGAGAGTCTCGACGCCCTATAACCTTGCCCGAATTCCGCCTGGAGTGTATCTTATACCCTAATGCCGGCAACCGTGCTTCAATCCAAAGGCAAGTTTCCGGCCACAGATCGCCTGAAGATTCCAACGCTGAAAGGGAGCTTGACCATGCCCCCTCTCACTGGCCGAACGCTCGGCCTGGTCCTGTCTCTTGTCCTGAATTCACTCGGCATCTGCCTCGCCGGGCCGGCTGTCCAGAACGGGCCAGTCGCCCCCACGGGGCATGTTCGGTCACCGCTTCCACGTCGGCAGCAGGCCGGGCCCGGTCCTGCACCCGCGACGACCAGGCCAACGTCTTCAGCCCCGCACACCCAACCGGCTACCCAGCCGTCCCGGGCCGACCGGGCTGTTCCGCCCCACCATCCCGCCGGGTCGGCCGCCAGACGCCCCGACCGCCAGCACGTCCGCTTCGTAACCAAAGACAACTTCGTCATCGCCGGCACATACACGCCGCCGCCCCGAAAGGCCGGTCGCGCCCCCATCGCCATCCTGATCCACGCTTACGGCTCCGACAGCTCCGCCTTCGACCCGCTGGTGCCGGCCATCCATTCGGCCGGTTTTGCATGTTTGGCGATCGACCTGCGCGGCCACGGCCAAAGCCTGGGACAGCCGGAGATGCGGCTGGCTGACCGAGCGGCGGAACGCGACCGGAAGCTGTTTTCGGCCATGGACCGCGACGTGGAAGCCGCTTATGGCTGGCTCTCGCGCCGGCCGGGGGTAGACCCGGCCCGTTTCGTGCTCGTCGGGATCGGCATGGGATGCAACATTGCCTTGAAATATGCGGCCCGCGACCGCTCGGTCGATGGCATCGCCTGCCTGGCACCGGGCCCGCTCACGCTGGAGCCGGATTCACGTTCGAACGTGCGTAAGTACGGAGAGCGGCCGATCTTACTGATAGCCGGCGAAGACAAAAGAGCCGCCTGTGAGGAGCTGGCAGAGTTGGTCCCTGGCGCGGTCCTGCACATCCTGCCCACGGCCGACAATATCACATCGAAAGCACCATTGAATAACATTCATCCCCACAACCAGAATCCCCACATTGAGCGCATTCTGACGGCCTTCCTGCTCCAGGCGGCCGGGCCGGTTCAGGCTGAACCGGTCCTGGCCAGTGTTCAGGGCAAGGTGTACCACCCCGCCGCCACCGGGGGTTCCAAACACGTCAATCCTGACAACATCCGCTGGTTCAGTTCGGCAGAAGAGGCCGAATCACGGGGTTTACGTCCAGCCAAGGCGGCCTCGCCCAAAGTCGAAGCCACAGGGCGTAAACCACCGGCCCCACCCCAAAAACTCGGCACCTCAACTGCAATTCGACGCCAAATCGGTGCGGCCGGCCGATAATAACCGGCAGCGGTTCGGCGTGTTGGGGCGGTCCGGGAACAGCCTACACCTAAGCCAGAAATTATATACGCTTCCTTGCATCCGCCGCTGAGATTGGTATGCTGATAGGGCACGGTTCGAATTCGAATCTCAAGTGCTGTAGAGTGCAATTCAATTAACGCTTGGTCTTGAGGGTGCGATTATGAACTCCGCTCCGAATGGTCGGCGCCGGTCCACGAGCCCCTGTTGTCGCCCCGGTTTCACCCTGATCGAGGTTCTCGTCGTCGTGGCCATCATTGCCCTGCTGGTCTCGATTCTGTTGCCCTCTCTCAAAGAGGCGCGCGAGCAGGCCCTGAAGGTCACCTGCCTGGCGAATCAAAGCACGCTCGGAAAAGCCGTTACATCTTACCTGAATTCGGAAAAGAATCAGTTCCCGTGGGGAACCGGCAAACGCAAGACCGATACTTCGACCACCATCAACGAGAGTACTACCGAACCCTGGCTGCGAACCTGGGGGTATGGCGGCAACCGGGGCACCCTGGGCCACCCGAGCAACTTCTACGTCGCCGCCAGCGACTGGTATCCAAACGAACGGCCGCTGAATCGGTACGTCTATGCAAGTGCCAAGATCGCACCCAACGCCAAGCTGGAGGTATATCGCTGCCCATCAGACAAAGGCGTCCGCCTGAATGCCGACCCGGACAGCGACAGTTCCACGCTCACGGCTTACGAGCTTCTCGGCACCAGCTATCAGGCCAACCACAACTGGCGGTATTACTCCGAGCTGGTGGAGGGGGGCGATTCCAGGCGCCGTTGGTACCTCATGCGGAACATCTGCAAGATCATGGAAAGATACGGGCCGAGCCGATTCATCTTGCTCTATGAAGACCCGGCCGACTGGGCTCTGACTACCGCTGATAACCTCCCCGACTCGTACAAGGTCAGCTCCTGGCATGGCAAAGCCAATTTCCACAGCATGTTGTTCATGGACGGGCATGCGGCCAACATTTACGTAGATTTTCGCAAGAACCGGTACAATCTGCCCCGTGGCGCCGCAGGTACTTGGATTGCCCGGCACAACCGAGGGGACCAGTAATCACCTATGGCAACTGCACAGTCACAAGTGGAGGAGAGCAAGCGCGGCCTTGTCGTCAAGATCGGTGTCGCCGTGCTGGCTATCCTGGGCGCAGGCTACTTTGCGTTCCTGCGGGGGAACCCCGAGAATGAGCAACTGGACACGCCTGAATCGGCCGCTCCTTACGCGTGCCGGTCTTGTGGGCATGGCATGCTGGTAACACCGGCCGAATTCGATCGCCTGCTCCAGCAAGGGGCGATGGGTGCGGATGGCGCAGAGCGCGGCCGGTCCGCGTTACGCTGCCCAAAATGCCAGAAAATGGCCATTCGTCGCGGCGTACGCTGTCCGAAAGACGGACAAATCTTCCTGCCGGTCAAGGACGGGAAAACAGTGCTGTGTCCCCAGTGCAAGTGGAGACCGCCGGAGAATTATTAGAGCGGGTCAGAAGACAGTTGAGTTTCCGCAGGGGCGGGTGGATAGTCTGGCGGCCGGCATAATAGCCGGCCGCGGTCGTTTTGGTTACATGGCTGATGCGTTGCCGCCTCGACGGGACAGGCTTTTAGAGGCGGCTGGGGCCCAGGGTCCGGCCAATGCGACGCTGCCGGTTCAGCAGCTTGCGACCCTTGGACGTGCGCATGCGGGCGCGGAAGCCTTGTTTCCGTGCTTTCTTGATTCTGCTGATCTTACGCGGGTAATGCATGGTTATCTTCTCGCTGCTTATCCAGTCTCATCGTCCTTTTAACGAGCCCGGCAGTTTAGCATGTTCAAGTCCGCTTGCCAAGAGCCGCCCGCCCTGGAGCCCGAAACACAGAACTGGCAAAGACTTATGGTAAAGCGGCCGGCCGCATCAGGGGAGCGGGCATCCTGTCCGCCTTCCTGAATCCGAACGGGGGCAGCCGTCTCGTCCGGGGAACGGCCGGCACCTGGCTTTCGCCGGGCCCCACCCGGCCACTGTACAGAAAACGGCCGGTACAGAGTCCAACCGCTACAGAAGTCATGGAAAACGGCGAGTCAACCAGCCTTCGGTCGGATTGAATTGCGTTACAGGCTCCAGGGTTGATTCCGCCACATGCCTCAGGGATTGAAGCCGCCATAGCCGGACTCTAAGATGCCGGCGTGAGCAGACTTTCCACCACAACCACACCGGACACGGAAAAGACGAATGAGCCCGGATCGCCATGCCCCGTGCGTGCCGGCTCTTTCTGGACGCGATTCGCCGCCGACCTGCGTGCGCCGCTCTGGGCCCTGGTCGTGCTGGCCGTGCTGATGAACGTCGTGTTTCCCGCCTGGCGTGTGGTCGCTTCCCGGGAAGGCTACATCCTTCACTTCTCGGATGACGCCTACTACTACTTCAGCGTCGTGCCCCATATTGCCGCCGGGCAAGGCCCCACGGCCGATGGCGTGACCCGCACCACCGGCTGGCATCCGCTGTATGGTTTTGTGCTGACCGGTCTTTACCGTCTGTTCGAACCCTCGCTGGACGGCCTTCCCAGGCTGGCCATCGCGCTGAATGCCGTTCTCTACCTGCTCTCCGCCTACGTTCTGTACCTGGCCGGAAAATGCTGGTGGGGCAAGACCGCGGGGCTCATCGCCGCCCTGCTGTGGCTGACCTGCGCGCATGCCGTCTACATCGCCGCCGCCGGGCTGGAGACCAGCACATACGCGCTGTGCCTGGCCCTGCTGATCTGGCGGCTGGCCGACCTCGTGACCCGCCCGCGGACATCCGCCGGATGGATGGGGGCTTGCGCCCTCATCGGCCTGTGCGCCGGCCTGACCGTCCTGAGCCGCACCGACTCCATTCTGTTCATGCCGGTGGTAGCCCTCATCCTGCTTGTGGCCGGCCTGCGAGGCCCCGGCGCTCCAGTGGCAGCCGCTCTTGGCACGAACCGCTCCCTTGGCACTGGAAAACGCGAGCCAGGGCCCGGACCGGCGGAATCCGCCCCGGACATAGACAAGGTCCCCGCCTCTGCACTGGCGGGGAACACGAAGATCTCCTGGTCGGTTCGTCTGTCGGGCGTCGCCCTCTTCGGCCTCCTGACCATGGCCGCCTACGGGGCGTGGATCCTCTACGTCTGGCACTATACCGGCGAACCCAACCAGGGCAGCGCGGCCGTCAAGATGGAATGGCGCAAGTTCCTCATGCGCGACCGCTCGCAATGGGCCGTGCTCGGCTTCACGCTGGGCGTGTGGGGCGAGTTTGTGCTGGGATCCTTGCTCAAGGTGTCGGCACTCAAGTGGGTACTGAGCGGCCTGCCGCTGCTGTGGGCGACGGCCAGGAGCCGCGCCGAGCGCGGCCTGATCCACCTTCTCTGGCTGGTGCCCGTCATCCTGGGCCTGGCTTACGGCCTGCTGTTGGACTGGACCCGGGCCTGGTATTGCGTGCCGGCCCTGCTGACGCTGACGCTCTTATCGGCCGGTGCGGCTGCGGCTCTGCGGGGCGTGCCGCCGGCACCGGGCGGGCGCGGATGGCGATGGCTCCAGGGCCTGGCCGCGAGCACGCTGGGCCTGATCGCCTGGGCGGTGGTGGCGGAATCCGCGGTAACCTTCGCGCTGAAGACGCACAAGGAGTTCGATGACGACTCGGAGAAGTTGAAGGCCCTTCGCGTCGCCGCCTGGCTGGAGAAAAACGCCGAGCCCGGTTTGCGGATCGGTTGCTGGCACAGCGGCATTATCAGTTATTACACGCCGAGCCTGTGTGTGATTAACCTCGACGGGCTCAACAACAACGACATCTTGGCGATTCTGCGCGGCGACCGGATCCTGAACCCCTATTGGGAACGGATCGGACTGGCCGCGGTCATCCCGCCGAGCGACGTCGATCCGAAAACCGGCGAAGTATGCAAGAAGATGGGCCGCATGCAGCGGGAATGGGATGGCAAGCGGCTCGTCCAGTGGCGTCATGCACCGGGCGTCCGGAAGCCCGCGGCCTCGCTGGACGTCTACGAACAGGCTCTGCCGCAATTCGTCTACCGCATCCTCGAGGCCGCCCCGGCCACGAGCGCCCCGTAGTCGGCGGGGCCGTAATACAGTCTCCGTTGTAAGCCTGGATAAGTTCCTGCCTGGTTGTTGGTCGCGCCGCAGCGTTGTTTGTTGCTCCGCCGCGTTGTTGGCCGCGCCGCTGCTGATCGCTTGAATCTTCGCGCAATGGACGATGAAGACTTGAAATCTGGCATCTGAAATCTGCCATTGGGAATCTGAAGATCTGAAATTTGAAATTTCAAAATCTGCAATCCCCAATCCGGCATCATCTAAGATCCGCAATCTGGCATCATCTAGAATCCCCAATCCAACATCATCTGACATTCCCAACCCGACATCTGATCTCCGCCCTGTCCTGCGGGCCGCAGCGGCGATGAAGAACCCCAGCCTCATCCCTTGAAAGGGCGTTCCCTCGCTGCGAAAGAGCGTTCCTTCGCTGCGCCGGGCCGGTCAGGCGGCGATGCTGCCGGCCGCGTTGCAGGATGTTGACCTGCCCGCGCCGAGCCATATAATCGGTTCTCAGACGGGTCGAACATCTGAGCGGCAACAGCGTATTCTGAGCGGCAACTGTAAGTCTGTCCGGAGGACCACACCGTGTCCGAAGCGCCCGGTTATCCGGCAGCCCGGCAGGAGTTTCTCCTGCGTCGGCTGCACTCCCTGGCCGGTCTTATTCCGGTCGGCGCGTTTCTTACGTTTCACCTGTTCACCAACGCCACCATCCTGTTCGATCAGAACGGCGATTTCTACCAGCGCCAGGTGGACAAGATCCATGCTTTCGGGCCATTGCTGGGGCCGATTGAAATCGCCTTCATTTTCATCCCTTTGGCCTTCCATGCCGGCCTGGGCGTCAAAATGTGGCTCCAGGGCCAGCCCAACACCCTGCAGTATCCTTTCTGGGGCAACATCCGTTACTGGCTCCAGCGGGTTACGGGCGTGATTGCGCTGGTGTTTATCCTGATCCACGTCTGGCAGATGCACTGGCTCGGCGCGCTCCTGCCGAACGGCGGCTACTTTGAGGTGGAAAAGGCCTCCGGCACCACCGCGTGGGTGCTTCAGCATTACCGGATCTGGGCCGGGCCGGTCTACCTGATCGGCATTCTCTGCTCGGTGTTCCACTTCGCCAACGGCATCTGGACCGGTCTGATCACCTGGGGTATTACGGTCGGCCGGAATGCCCAGCGCAGAGCCGGCTACGTGTGCGCGATCATCGGCCTGGGTCTCGGGATCGCGGGTGTCGGTTCATTGTGGGGCTTTCTGCGATTTCCCCATCCCGTTGTCCCGGAAAAGTATCATTCGCCGGCGGATGTGGCCGTCCGCGCCCCTGATGCGGAAGGAATGCTGTTCAGCAAGTAGCACCTGTAAACAGAGAGCGAATCCATCATGGCACAGCAGCGTGTAATCGTAGTCGGCGGCGGGCTCGCGGGACTGGCCGCCACCATGCGTCTGGCCGAGCTGGGCCGGCACGTCGATCTCATCAGCATGGTTCCCGTCAAACGCTCCCACAGCGTCTGCGCCCAGGGTGGCATCAACGCGGTGAACTCGCTCACCCGCCTGCAGGGCGACAGCGAATGGAAGCACTTCGACGACTCGGTGTACGGCGGCGACTTCCTGCAGAATCAGCCGCCGGTCAAGGAGATGTGCGAGTGGGGTCCGCGGATCGTGGACATGATGGACCGCCTGGGCGTCATGTTCAATCGCACCCCCGAGGGCAAGCGCGACCAGCGCCGCTTCGGCGGCACGCTGTATAAACGAACCGCCTTCGCCGGAGCCACCACCGGCCAGCAGCTCCTCTACGCGCTGGACGAGCAGGTTCGCCGCTGGGAGGTCGAGGGCAAGGTCAAGAAATACGAGTTTTGGGAGTTCCTCGGCCCCATCGTGGACGGCAAGGGCATCTGCCGCGGAGCGGTGGCCCAGGACATGTTCTCCATGGAAATCCGGGCCTTTCCCGGCGACGCCGTCGTGCTGGCCACCGGCGGCTGCGGGATGATCTTCGGCAAGTCCACCATGTCGATGATCTGTACCGGCGGGGCCGCGGCCCGAGCCTTCAAGGCCGGCGTCAAGTACGCCAACGGCGAATTCATCCAGGTTCATCCCACTGCCATCCCCGGTTCCGACAAGCATCGCCTCATGAGCGAGTCGGCCCGCGGCGAGGGCGGTCGGGTCTGGGTCCCCCGGCGGAAGGGCGATGATCGCGACCCGCGACAGATCCCCATGGAGGAGCGCTGGTATTTCCTCGAAGAGCGCTATCCCAAGTACGGCAACCTCGTGCCCCGCGACATCGCCACCCGCGAGATCTTCAACGTCTGCGTGAACGAGGGCCTCTCCGTCGATCCCAACGAATACTGCGTCTACCTCGACGTCACCGAACTGCCGTCCACCACGCAGCACAAGCTCGAGGGCATCCTCGAAATCTATGAAAAGTTCCGCGGGCTCGACCCCCGGGTGATGCCCATGAAGATCTTCCCCGCGGTGCATTACTCCATGGGCGGCCTATGGTGCGACTTCGAGAAAGATCCGCACACCGGCGGGCTGGTCCTCGATTCGCCACGCAACCAGATGACCAACATCCCCGGCCTGTACGTGATCGGCGAGGCCGACTACCAGTATCACGGGGCCAACCGGCTGGGCGCCAATTCGCTGCTGAGTTGCATCTTCGCGGGGCTGATCGTCGGGCCGGCCATCGATAGCTGGCTCAATGCGCTGCCCGCCGGGTCCGCGGCCGCCCAGCCGTCCTCGCTCTTCGAGGGTGAGGCGGCCCGGCACAAGGAACAGTATGAGCAACTGATCAACTCCAAGGGCGATCAGAACCCCTACCTGCTGCATCGCGAGCTGGGCCAGACCATGACCAAGAACGTCACCGTGGTCCGCTACAACCAGGGCATCGAGGAGACGCTGGCCAAAATCGACGAGCTGGCGGAACGGTACAAGAGGGTCGCCATCGCGGACACCTCCAACTGGACCAACCAGAACTTGAGCTTCACCCGGGCCCTGGGCGACATGCTGATTATGGCCCGGGTGATCGCCCGGGGCGCCCTGCTGCGCAATGAGTGCCGCGGGGCCCACTACAAGCCCGACTACGCGATCCCCGCTCCCAAGGGCGGCGATCCGGAGACCGTCCGCACGGAAGCGGTCCGCTGGGTGCAGGCATTCCGCAAGCAGACGCAGGAATGGCTCAAGACGACCATCGCGGAATATACGCCCGACGGACCTAAAATCTCCTACGAGCAGGTGGACACCTCGCTGATTCCACCCCGGCCGCGAACCTACGGGCTGGTCGGTGCGGAGATCATCGAGCAGGTCTGGCGGGACACGCAGAGCGCGGACGAAAAGGCAGCCCAACAGGCCCAGCCCGCCGGCGCGTAGGTGGAAGACATCAGACACCAACGGGTGCGCTGCCGATCCAGGAGTGAACCAACGATCGCCGGGCACCGATGCGAGGACGTAACAAGGACGAAACGGTCATGGCCCACGAACGAACCGTCAAGCTCCGTGTGAAGCGCCAGGATACCCCCGGAAGCCCCTCTTACTGGCAGGAGTTCGAGGTTCCTTACGAACCGCAGATGAACATCACCACCTGTCTACAGTTGATCGCCGCCCATGGCCGGACGGCCCAGGGCCAGCAGGCCGCCCCGGTGGCCTATGACGCCAACTGCCTGGAAGAGGTGTGCGGCTCATGCACCATGCTCATCAATGGCCGGGTCCGTCAGGCCTGCAGCGCCCTGGTGGATGATCTGCTGTCCACCCCGGACGACGTCATCACCCTGGAACCGATGACCAAGTTTCCCGTGGTCCGCGACCTCTTCGTGGACCGCTCACGGATGTTCGAGCACCTCAAGCGCGTCCGGGCATGGGTGCCGGTGGACAACAGCGTAGACGACACTCCCCCGCCGCTGATGTCCCAGAAGGTCCAGGAACAGGGCTACCCGTTGCAGCGGTGCATGACCTGCGGGTGCTGCGTGGAGGCCTGTCCCCAGGTCAACGAACATAACGCCTTCATCGGTCCGGCCGCCATCGGGCAGGCCATGCTCTACCAGAAGCACGGCATCGGCCAGAATCTCGCCGAGGAACGCCTGGAGGCCCTGCGGGACACCGGCGGAGTGGCCGGGTGCGGCAACGCTCAGAACTGCGTGAAGGTCTGCCCGAAGGGCGTGCCGCTGACCGACGCCATCGCCCGGGCGAACCGGCAGTTGACGATCTACTCCCTTCGGCGGTGGTTCGATCGGTAAGCGCCTGTACCGGGTGACGCCATCTCGTCGGCACGGGCACAGGTGGAACGCCCGCCCCAGACACGACTGATACGGATTTGGAATGAACCTTGTGCGTTGGGCGCCCCGCCTCTTCAGAGGTGGAGCGCGAAGATTCAAGCGATCAGCCACGGGGCGACCCACAACCAAGCAGGAACCTACCCAAGTTCACAACGGAAACCATGTAAGACAGGCTTCAGCCCACCGCCCCCCCCTGGCTCTGCAGACTCCATGAGCCGGCGACTCTTTACCCCTATCCTACTCGTGGGGTATAGTGCCGCGGCCGGCGGATACCCCGATGCCTTGAAATCAACCGGGTCGCACGAAGCCGGCAGCCTGGGAGCACTCCGACGGATGAGTCCGGACAAGAAGACACTCGACGCTCTGCGCATTGACCGCACCCATGCGTCGCGGAGCCGGTGGCCGGCCGTGCTGGTTGTGGCCGTGCTGGTGGCCGGCGCGGCGGCGGGCGGCGTGGCCTGGTGGCTGGGCCGGCCGAAGGCGGCCGTCGTGCGCACGGCCGTGGTTCAGGCCTCGGCCCCGGGCGTGGAGCGGACGCTCCTGAATGCTTCCGGCTACGTGACCGCCCGGCGCGAAGCGACCGTCTCCTCCAAGGTGACCGGCAAGGTGATCGAAGTCCTCGTCGAAGAGGGCATGAGGGTCGAGGCCGGCCAGGTGCTCGCGCGGATCGATTCGTCCAACGTGGAACGGAGCCTCCGGCTGGCAGAGGCGCAACTCGAATCGTCCCGCAAAGCCCTGGGAGAGACCCGGGCCAACCTCGAACATGCCGAGCGCGAGGTGCGGCGGCTCTCACGCCTGCTCTCTGAGCAGGCCGCCAGCCAGGTCGAAACCGACCGGGCCGAGACGGAAGCAAGGGCGCTGCGGGCCCGGCTGGAACGGCAACTGGCCGAGATCGCGGTCTATGAACGCGAAGTGGCCGTGTGGCAGCAGCAGCTTGAAGATACGGTCATTCGCGCGCCGTTTGCCGGCGTGGTGACCGCCAAGAACGCCCAGCCGGGCGAGATGATCTCGCCCCTGTCGGTGGGCGGCTTCACCCGGACGGGTATCTGCACCATCGTGGACATGAGCTCGCTGGAGATCGAGGTGGACGTGAGCGAGAGCTACATCAATCGCGTTCAACCAGGCCAGCCGGTGGAGGCTACGCTGGACTCGTATCCCAACTGGCCCATTCCCGCGAAGGTGATCGCGATTATTCCCACGGCCGACCGGCAAAAGGCCACGGTGAAGGTGCGCGTAGGGTTCGAGAAGCTCGACCCGCGCATCCTGCCGGACATGAGCGTGAAGGTGGCGTTTCAAAGTCCTGAAGCCGCGCGCAGGGACGCTCCCACCGGCTCCGGGAGCGCGGACGGGACGACGGCCACCCGCCCCAGTCTGACCGTGCCCAAAGCGGCCGTCCGCCATGTCGACGGACGGGACATCGTGTGGATCGTCCGCGACGGGAAAGTCGAACGGCGGGCAGTGAAGGTCGGGACCGAACAAGGCGACCGCATCGCCATTGAGGCCGGCGTCAGCGACGGCGAGCGCGTGGTGGTGGAAGGGCCGGACGATCTGACGGACGGGGCCGCGGTAACGGAGGCAAAGAGATGAGTGGCCAGAATGGGATCCTGGTAAAGGTCAAGGACGTCGAAAAAACCTTCCGCCGGGGCTCCGAAGAAATTCACGTGCTCTCCGGGCTGAACCTCGAAGTGGCCGAGGGCGAATTCCTGGCCCTGATGGGGCCCTCAGGCTCCGGCAAGACCACGCTACTCAACCTGATCGGCGGGCTGGACCGGCCGACGAGCGGCTCGCTGGAAGTGAGCGGCGAGCGCATCGACCAGATGTCCGGCCGGCAACTGGCCGAGTGGCGGGCACGGCACGTGGGGTTCGTGTTTCAGTTTTACAACCTGCTGCCGGTGTTGACGGCCGAGCGAAATGTGGAGCTGCCGTTGCTGCTGACGCACCTGACCAAGGCCCAGCGCCGCCGGCACGTGCACACCGCCCTGGAGGTGGTCGGCCTGTCGCACCGCGCCCGGCACTACCCGCACACGCTCTCGGGCGGCGAGCAGCAGCGCGTGGGCATCGCCCGGGCCATCGTCACAGACCCGACTATGATCCTGGCTGACGAACCCACCGGCGACTTGGACCGCAAGTCGGGCGATGAGATCCTCAGCCTCCTGCAGGCCCTCAACCGCGAACACGGCAAGACCATCATCATGGTCACGCACGACCCGCACGCCTCGGCGCGGGCCACGCGCACCGTGCACCTGGACAAGGGGCAGCTTTCCATGGAGGCGCCGGCATGAAGCTGCTCTTTCTGGTCTGGAGTAACCTCAAGCGCAGAAAGCTGCGTACGTCGCTGACGCTGTTGTCGATCTTCGTAGCCTTCCTGCTGTTCGGGCTGCTGTGCACGATCGAAAACGCCTTTACGGCCGGCGTGACCATGGCCGGCGCCGACCGGCTGATCGTGCGGCACAAGGTGTCGCTCCTGGTGTCCCTTCCGATGACTTACGGACCACGTATGGAGCGGATTCCCGGCGTGGTCTCGGCCACCCATAGCACCTGGTTCAACGGTATCTACCAGAACGAACCCAAGAACTTCTTCCCCAGTATCCCGGTGGAGCCGGAGCCGTTTCTGGAGATGTACCCGGAGTACGTGCTGCCGGCGGATCAGAAGCAGGCATGGCTCCAGACGCGCACGGGCGCGGTGATCGGGCGGCAACTGGCGGAACGGTTCGGGTGGAAGATCGGCGACCGCGTGCCGCTGACCTCGCCGATCTGGCCGCGTAAAGAGGAGGGGGCCTGGGAGTTCGACATCGTCGGCATCTACGACGCCGGCAAGAAGAGCACCGACACCTCGGGGTTCTTCTTTCGATACGACTACTTCGACGAGGCCCGGGCCTACGGCCAGGGGGAGGTCGGCTGGTACTATGTCCAGGTCGAGAATCCCGAGCGGGCCGACGAAGTGGCCAGGGCGATTGACGCCGAGTTCGCCAACTCGCCCTATGAGACCAAGACCGAGCCGGAAGGCGCATTCGCCCAGGGCTTCATTCAGCAGGTGGGCAATATCGGAACCATCCTGATCGCCATTCTCAGCGCGGTGTTCTTCACCATTCTGCTGGTGGCCGGCAACACCATGGCCCAGGCCGTGCGCGAACGGACCGGCGAGTTGGGCGTGCTCAAGGCGGTAGGTTTTTCTGATGGGCTCGTGCTGGCCCTGGTGCTGGCGGAGTCGTGCCTGCTGGCGGCGCTCGGCGGCCTGACCGGCCTGGGCGCGGCCTGGCTGGTGACCGTCCGCGGAAGCCCCGTGCCCACCATGCTGCCGGTGTTTTATCTGCCCAATGAGGACCTGCTACTGGGCGTGGGGCTGGTCGTGGTCCTCGGTGTGGTAACGGGCATCGTGCCGGCAATACAGGCCATGCGGCTCCCGGTAGCCGTGGCCTTGAGGAGAAACGCGTGATCAACTGGCTGGTGCAGATCTTCTCACTGACGCTCTTCAATCTGCGCACGATCCCCGAGCGCAAGGGAGCGGCCGTCGCGGCGGCTGTCGGCATTGCGGGGGTCGTGGCGGTGCTGGTCGGCGTGTTGTCCATCGCCGAAGGTTTCCGCGCGGCAATGACCGCGACCGGGGCGGACGACATCGTCATTGTCCTGCGCAGCAATGCGGACAACGAGATGACCAGCATCCTCTCGCGCGAGGAGGCCCGCCTGGTCACGAACGCGCCGGGCATCGCCTGGAGCGCCGCCGGGCCGCTGGCTTCCGCCGAGCTGTTCGTGATCATCAACCTGCCCAAACGCTCGACGGGCACGGACGCGCACGTGCCGCTGCGCGGCGTGCAGCAGGCGGCCCGGGCGGTACGAGGCGACATCACTATCTCGCAGGGCAGGATGTTCGAGCCCGGGCGAAACGAGGTCATCGTCGGGGCCGGCGCGGCCAGGGCCTTTGCCGGGCTGGACGTGGGCGGGACGATCCGCGTGGGGCAGAGCGACTGGGCCGTGGTGGGCATCTTTTCGGGGGGCGGGGGCGCGGCGGAATCGGAGATCTGGACGGATGCCGCCGTTCTCCAGCCGGCCTATCACCGCGGCGATTCGTTCCAGTCCGTCTTCGTCAAGCTGGCCTCGCCGGAGAAGTTCAAAGAGTTCAAAGACGCGCTGACCGCCAATCCGCAGCTCAAGGTCAAAGCCGTCCGTCAGGCTGATCTGCTGGCGGATCAGTCCAGCATGCTGACCACCTTCATCGAAACCTTCGGCTTCGCAATCGCGGGCCTGATGGCCCTGGGGGCCCTGTTCGGCGCGCTCAACACCATGTACAGCGCGGTGGCGGCACGAACCCGTGAGATCGCCACCCTGCGGGCCCTGGGTTTCGGCGCCAGCCCGATTATCTGTTCCGTGCTGTTCGAATCGCTGGTTCTGGCCCTGGTCGGCGGCGCGGTGGGCGCCACCGCGGCCTACTTCGCCTTCAACGGCTTCCAGGCGGCCACCATCAACTGGCAGACGTTCAGCCAAGTGGCCTTTGCCTTCCGGGTCAGCCCGCGTCTGCTGGCCAACGCCATCCTGTGGGCTGCGGTCATCGGGTTGATCGGAGGATTGTTCCCCGCCATCCGGGCAGCGCGCCTGCCGGTGGCGACGGCCTTGAGAGAGACGTGATCGGGCGGCCAGAAGTCGCTGCGGCCCTCCGGTCAATTTGCGCAAGGGTGTCTGGCTCGAAGCCAGGTGTGCCGGTCAGAAGCTTCACACGGTATGGGAGATGACAATCCGCACGCCGATGGCCACCAGAACCAGGCCGCCGGTGATCTGGGCCCATTTGCCGCACCGTCCCCCCAGACGATGGCCGGAGCGGATGCCGATGGTCACCAGTGAGGCGGTGATCAATCCGATCACCAGGCTCGGCCCCCAGACCAGCACCTTCAGAAACGCCATCGTCAATCCCACCGCCAGCGCGTCCAGACTGGTGGCAATGGACAGCGTTACCAGCAGCCACCCGCGCGTAGGATCCTGGACGCTTTTCTCTTCGCCCCCCGTACAGGCCTCCCAGAGCATCCGACCGCCGATAAAGGCCAGCAGACAGAAGGCGATCCAGTGATCGTACGCGCCGATCCAATCCGCCAGACTCTTACCGGCCATCCATCCCAGCACCGGCATCAACGACTGAAATAATCCGAAGTGAAAAGCCAGCCGAAACACGTGCCGATACGTCAACACCGGCAGACTCATCCCCGTAGCGATCGAAACGGCAAAGGCATCCATCGAAAGCCCGAGAGCAATTGCTATGACTTGAATCCAGCTCATTGCCTGCTGTCGCGTCGAAAGGCGTTTCTCAGTGTCGCTTCCGCAAGGTTGTGTGCCGTTGCTGCCAAGCAGTGCTGGACCGTGATTGACGCGGGCCTAACGGCATGAACGCCTCACCCAGCGCTGACCTCGTGATCAGCTCATGGGGCCAACTTCCCGGTTCCCGCGCGGTTCCGCCGGCAAGCCGGCTGAACGCACGGCAACAACTCCAAGTGCAAAGCGATACGATAGCAGCGTTCATCCTCTTCGGCAATCAATAAGTACGGCCTCGGCATGGGGCACACACCCCAGAATGCAACCAGCAGGCAGTGCGAAGCTTACCTAATTCCACAAAATGATATTAAGAGCGATAAACACGCGTCCGAAAAAAAGCCTGTAGAGGCAGTTGGTAGTCGGACCAGGATGGCGACATCACCGGCACGCCCGCTGCCGTCAGCGCCGGAGCCAAGTCGTGGATATCCCGCACGTTCAGGTCATCCTCGATCAGAACCAAGTTCCCGGAGCCCTCAGAACCGCTCTCAACCGGGTCAAGGCCCGCGTGTCGCTGCGGTCGCTGGACAAGGCCCTGGCTGACGGTATCTCGCCTACGGCCGATATCTGCGTGATTCTGCCCCGGAAGCAAAGCAGTCCGGATGTGCTCGACCGGATCCTGGCCAACGCCACCGAGCGCGCCTGTGCGACCCTGGTACTCGAATCGACGGACGAACTCGTCGGCGAAGGCGCTGAAGAAAGCGCATGGCCCGCGCCGTGCCCGCAGGGCCCTTCCGCCACCATCAACCCCGGCGTCCTTCCCGATCCGCTCCGCCGGTTGATGACCCGCAATGAAGAGACATCGGCCCTCAACGCGGATGAACTGACCGGGCGTATCAAGGCCCTGTGCGAGATTCGCTCCCCCATGCGGCGGATGAGCGAAGAGCTGGCCCGGCTCCGTCGCCGGGATGCGGAAGGCGGCCAGGACGTTCTCCACCTGGATGAACAGCTTCGACTGGCCGGCCAGATTCAACGAGATCTGCTGCCCGGCACCTTGCCGGACACCAGCCCGCTGACCATCGAGACCTTGTACCTGCCCGCGAACTTCGTCAGCGGCGACACCTACGACGTGAGCCGGCTGGACGAGGATCACAGCTCTTTCTCTGTCGCGGACGCGACCGGTCATGGCCTGCCCGCGGCATTGTTGACCACTTTCGTGAAGAACTCGTTTCGCGGAAAGGAAGTAACCGGGACAACCAGCCGGATCCTCGAGCCTGACGAGGTCCTCCGCCGCCTGAACGCCGAGCTGTTCAACGCTCGTCTGAGCGGAGGCCAGTTCATCACCGGCCTGCACGCGGTTTTCACCCACAGCACGGGCCAGATCCGCTGGGCCCGCGGCGGCTTGCCTTACCCTGTGCTGGTTCGTGCGGGCCAGGCGCCCCGCAGACTGGCCAGCTACGGCGGATTGATGGGAGCATTCGAGAGTGCCGACTTCGAGGTAGTGAGCCATCAGTTCGCGCCGGGCGACACGCTGCTGTTTTTCACGGACGGCCTGGAAGCGCTGCTGCTCCGGCACGATGAGGCCTTCAGCGCCGGCAACATCGAGGATTCCACCTGGATCCGCCGTCTGATCGAAGCGGGAGCGGCCGCCGCGATCCAGGAGATTCGTGAACTGGCCACCCGGACGCCGGACGAGAAGTGGCGAAAGGACGACATCACCCTGCTGGTGGTGAGTATGGCGAGCCAATGACCGCTGGTCACCCGATCCCCCCGCCCACCGACCTCCAATCCTTCGACTGAGTATGTTTCGCTACGGCCCCCACACCCGCGTCGCGCGCCCGGTCGTGGAACTGATGGTGATGGTGACGATCTCAGAACCCGCCTGCAACATGATCGTCCCCCCGCTCTGGGGCAAGCCCAGGCGGTTGAAGATCACCTCGGGCGGGTTGAAACTGCTCCCCACCAGCCGTACCCCCTCGTAGGGTGACACGTTCAGCGCGACCGTGTGGGTTCGGTTGGTGCCGCCGTGCTGCGGCATCGTGTATTGTTGCAGCGACAGGTCGAGCATCAGCTTGCGCTCGGCGGAATCGCGGATGGCCTGCGAACGCGTCAGTTGCAGATCCGCCAGCAGCCGCCGGGAGGCCAGGTCGAGCCGGCTGCGGCGAAGCATATTACCCGTCCGGGGCACGGCCACGGCCGACAGGAGGGCCAGAATCACCAGCACCATGATCAGCTCGACCAGGCTGAAGCCACGGACAGCACGCGGCAGGCGTGCCCAGCGGCCGGAACGCAAGATGCAACCATTCCTCATGGTCGCCCCTCCCGGATCGATCCCTGTTCAACGGACATCGCGCTGTCCACGAAACCGGGGCACGACGTATCCAGCAGAGCCAGGTCGTTGTCCACGTTCACTCCGTGGTCAACGGTGATTCGGTTGCCGATCAAACAACCGCTGAAAGACCATTGCTGGTACTCCAGGACCACATGGGCGGCGTTGCTCCAGACGAGCCCCCGAACCTGCGAGGGAATCGTGTCCAGCTTATCCCCATCCTCGTTCATATCGACGCCCAGCAGGCCAATGCCGGGGACGTATGGAGTGATGGTAATAAGGGTTTCCAGCATGCCGGAATCCGGAGAGATTCGCAGTGTGCCCCACGGGCAGTCCACCAGGAGAACCGGATAGGACAGCGGGCCGGGCTCTACCATGAGTCCCTTCTGAAAGGTCACGCCGTTCGTGCCGGTTTCGCTGATGATCAGCGTTCCCCGCAGATGCAGATTTTCGATCAGGACCTCCCGACCGCCGGCGCGCAACCAGTAAATACCGTGCGGATTAGGCGTGCCGCCGGGATTGCTGGTCGGGGTCAGATTAAAGCCCTTGAGTTCGCAGTGGCTGCCGGAGCTGCCGGTGATGACCGTGGCCATAGATTGATAGAAGGCCATCGGCGGCTGCGGAGCCGGAATCGCCGTGTCCACGAACCGCTTGGGCGCCAGCGGATCTGCGATCGCGTAACCCGTCATGGTCTCAAAGCTGGCATCATCCTGCACCTGGTTACCGGCATTCGCGAGGATCGGACCGTGCGCTCGAACCGGCCCGCTGACGGTGGCTTGAGCTCTGAACTCGATCGGCTCCACACCCGTTCCGAAGAGCGCGTAGCGCAGCGCCCGATGCGGTCGCGGACGCAGACGGGCCTCCAGGCACGACTGGGCCCCGTCGCGGCTGGCCACCACCTTGATGCGCAGCGGATCGGCATCATTGTTGGCGCTCTGGCCATCCGGATCGTCAAACACTTGCACGGTCACCTTGCCCTTCCCGACCGGCAAGTCCTTGAAGAGCTCATCGCCCACCATCGTCGCGCGCCAATCCGGCTTCTGTTCCATCACCGCCAGGGCTATTTCGATCCCGGCACGGGCGCACCATTTCAGCTCATCGGTGCAGGCCAGATTTTGTTGCAGTCGCCGGTCCGCCCGCTGAATGGTGATGAGCGTAAAACCGACCCCAACCAGCAGCATGGAAATGGACAGCGTCAACAGGTAGACGGCGGCGGCTCGACGACTATGCGTCCGCCACACGCTCCGCCCACCAGCTCGAAGAAACCGGCTCATCTCCACCACCACCAGGACCAACCTTGAGACTGCTCGCGCTCACCGCCGTCCCTCGAAGGACGGCCCGCTTCATTCACCGATTGTTGAACCGTTCATCACGTCGGCCTGACGCGCCCGCACAGTCACCAGCCGGGCCAGCACCTTGTTATCCTTCGAAATGGTGACCGTGATCTTCTTGAAAGTGCCCGCCTCAAAATCGACGGCCAGGGGCTCGCCGAGCGCGTCGTCATACGCTACGGCAACCTGCTGCCGGAAGCCGCTATAGGCGGTCAATGCCGTCCCGGAGGCATCCTGCGGCGGTGAAGCCTCCCAGCCGTGATAATCATCAATGTCGTCAAAGGTGGTTCGATCCGCGGCGGTCTCACCGGGATCGCACCCGATCACGTTGCCCCCATCCGGATCGGCGAAGGGAAGCGTCGTAATCTCGCTCATAAGGGCATTGGCCAGTTCCATGGCCACGCTGCGTTCCGCCCAGGCCTTGCTGCTGGTCGCGAAGCTGCCCAGCGTGCGCACCCCGGCGGTAATGGCCACGCCAAGGATGATCAGGCTGATAGTCACTTCGACCATCGTCAGGCCCCGGCGAGTCCGCACCGATCGGGGCCACCGCATCGACCAGACGCCGTCGCCACCCTTCTCGCCGTAGCGGTCGGGCGCCGCGCCGGTTATTCCCGCTGATGGTTCACGAAACTGTGAAACTAAAGCGGACATCACCCCTCCATCCCTGGTCGATTCACCAGGTTCACGGCCCCATCCAGTCGCACCGGGACCTCGGCCGATCCGGCCTCAATGCCGATGTCGATCCGCCACAGGCCCATGGACGCGCCTTGATCCTCAGTGGAGGTATGGTCCGTCCAGTTATCGATCACGAGCATGCCGTTCACCCAGAGCCGAACGCCATCATCGGAGGTGACATAAAAGGTGTACTCGCCGGTGATTGCGGGGCAAACCTGCCCGGTCCACCGAATCGAGAAGGTATTGTCATCGATCAGGAGCGCGGGCCGCGAATAGCCCCAGTCGAAGTCCACCACCGCATCGGTGCGGGTCAGCCTGAGATCGGTGAAATCAATGTTGTCATAGTACTGACCGGTAAGGCCGGCCCCTCCGTTGGGTGCCTGGGGATCGATAGATGCGGGGCGCAGACAGGCGCTGGGCACGACCTGCTTGCTGACTCCCCGGGCCGACCATTTGAGAACGCAGGTGGCTAGCCCCGTGTTGTCGTAATACTCCAGTTTCAGCGGGTAACTCCGGCCGGCTATCAGAGTGATCGGCCGCCTTGCGGAGCGAAAGGTCAGGGATCGACACCGATCCAGCACCGGCTGTTTCCCGCCCTCATTGATCTCACGGGTAATGGGATCCCCGCCGACGCCGGACCATTCATAGGTAATGGTGTCTACCTGGTTGTCCCCGTTAACGTCGGGATGCTTGAAGCTGATCCGTTTGGAATCAAGGGCGACAATGGAAGTCGCGTATTCCAGCTCGTTCCTGATGCGAACCATGGCCAGGGCCGCCTCTGTCTGGGCCTGCGAGCGTCGGTCCACGTTGGCCACGCCGGAGGTAATCTGCGTGGTCACGTACCCGACCGTCAGCATGACCGTGCCGGTCAGCATTACGACGATGATGAGCTCCACCAGCGTGACCGCGCGCCGCCGGCGGCGCACGGGGCATGGTCGGCGCGCAAGGGTTTCAAGCCATAGTCGATACCTTCTCACATTGAGGCCATCGGCCAGGATTTGAGCAGGCTTGAACACCGGGCCCGATAACCGGCCGCCGATCAGGCATGAGGCTCCCGCGGGCTGCGAAGGATCACGCCCGGCCAGTCAACACCACACCGCGCCCCGCTGTGGTCAGCACGAAGCCCCCCGCGTCGTGGTGAATCGTCATGGCATGGAATGGCCAATGCCCACACCCCAGGCCACCAGCAAGCGCGAGGGCCGAAAGCTGACCGCGGGCTGCTCCCTGGAAATTACCTCCAGAAACTGGCCACTTGCGGGCCCAGCCTGCCCCGTCCTATACTCTGGTCATGAAACAAACCACGCCGACAGTCACGCTGTATCGCACGCCCGGAGGGAATACGGTCAGTCCCCCCTAGCCTGCTTCCCGACGGTTACACAACGACTGCCTGATGGGATCCCCATGGGAACCCGTCCATCGGCCACAGGATCACTGATAAACAATCATCACGTAACAGCAAAAGACTTGTATCAACATGCCCAGCCTTAATGACCAGATCCGGCGCCGCCGGACCTTCGCGATTATCTCTCACCCGGATGCCGGCAAGACCACCCTGACCGAGAAGTTCCTGCTCTACGGCGGGGCCGTCCAACTGGCCGGTTCGGTCACCGCCCGCAAACACCAGCGCGCCACCGCCTCCGACTGGATGGAGCTCGAAAGGCAGCGCGGCATCTCCGTCAGCTCGACCTTGCTCCAGTTCGAGTACGACGGCTACGTCATCAACCTGCTGGACACCCCCGGCCACAAGGACTTCTCCGAGGACACCTACCGGGTGCTGATGGCCGTCGATTCGGTGATCATGGTCATCGACGCCGCCAAGGGCATCGAGAGCCAGACCCGCAAGCTCTTCGAGGTCTGCCGTCGCCGGCGGATTCCCATCTTTACCTTCATGAACAAGCTCGACCGCCCGGCGCGCGAACCTCTCTGGCTGCTCGACCAGTTGGAAAGCGTCCTCGGGATGCAAGCTTATGCGGTGAACTGGCCGCTGGCCTCCGGCCCGGATTTCCGCGGCGTCTTCGATCGTCTCACCAGCCGGATGCATCTCTTCGAACGCACCCCCGGCGGGGCTTACAAGGCCCCGGTCCAGGTGGCCGGCCTTTCCGATCCGCTGGTCCGCGAGAGAATCCCCGCCCATCTGCTCGATCCGGTTGTCGAGGAGCTGGAGGTGCTTACGGTCGCCGGCGCCACGTTCGACCGCCAGGCTGTGCGACGGGGCGATCTCACGCCGGTGTTCTTCGGCAGCGCGGCCAATAACTTCGGCGTCCAGTTGCTGCTCGGCTCCTTCCTGGAGCTGGCCCCCGCCCCCGGTCCGCGCGAGGCCATTGGCCGGTCGGTACCACCCGATCTCGCCCAGTTTTCCGGCTTCATCTTCAAGATCCAGGCCAACATGGATCCCCGGCATCGCGATACGCTGGCTTTCGTCCGCGTCTGCTCCGGACAGTTCAAACGCGACATGACCGTCATTCACCCGCGCACCGGGCGCAGGACGCGCCTGGCCAGCTCCCACAAACTCTTCGGCCAGGACCGCGAGACCATCGACGAAGCCTTCGCCGGCGACATCATCGGCATCGTCGGCCATTCAGAATTTCGCGTGGGCGATACCCTCACCGAGGATGGCAGTCTCATCTATCACGGCATCCCCCCCTTCGCCCCCGAGTGTTTCGCGTATCTGCACGCCGGCACCGCCCAGGCCAAGCAGTTCCGCGAGGGCCTCGGACAACTCGAACGCGAAGGCGTTATCCAGCTTTTCCACGATCCCGACGAGGCGCGCCGGGTATCCATCCTCGGCGCGGTGGGCGCTCTCCAGTTCGACGTGGCCCAGTACCGCCTCCAAACCGAGTACAACGTCGAAACCCGCCTGGAGCCGGCTCCCTGGACCGTCCTGCGCTGGGTTTCCCCGGAGGTATCCGGCAATCAGCTTCGCGAATTGATCCTGCCCGGCGGCGTCAAACTGGCCCGGGATGCGTCCGACAACGCCGTCCTGCTCTTTCCGAATGACTGGACGCTGCGCTACTTCGCCTCCAAACACCCGGAAATCCCTCTGCAGGAGATCCCCTTCGGCCGAGACCTGCCCGATGGCCCGACAGCGACTGCCGGTCCGCCGGTCGCTCAGGCGGCGCACATGGCCTCGGACAGCCGCTGAAGGTGCTCGCGAATGCTGGAGGACGTCGAAACGCACACGTGAATCTGGCACCCCGTCTCCCGGGCCAGTTGCTCCAGCGTCGCACCGGAGATGTCGGCCGGTGCGGCCACCACCAGGTTCTGACCCCACAGCCGAAGGGGAACCACCCCAAAACGCCGGGCCGTTGCCAGCGGGAGCGTCTCCACCGCGGGGGTGTCGCTGCCCACGGCATCCAGGTCAATGCCTTCGCGCTCGGCCAGTTGCCGCGCCCAGGCCTCCCAGATCTGCTCCTGAGTAACCAGGCCCAGCCGAATCGCGATCTGCCCGAACTTCTGTCGGGTCTGCCGCTGCTGGCTCAGGATCCTGTCGATATCCTCCTTCTGAATAATCCCCATCCGGCACAACACTTCCCCCATCCGCGTGTCCAGCATCTGGTTCTCTCCGAGTTGGTTGATCAAGGCTTACCGGACCCCGGTACAGGCCGGTGATACCCAAATGTACGATTCAGCAGCGGGTAAAAGCCACCCGCGACTTCCTGAACACCCCCGAAACAGCGGCCCTTCGTGTGATACCAATGGGAAGATCCTCCCCTTGAACGGGGCACTTACAAACAGATACAATACCGATAACGGATTCCGGTCTGCTGAACGAATCGTCTTGGCCGGCCAGATCCGTTCCCGCCGAAGGGCCATACCTTCAGTCCTCGACCGGGTTTGGGAGGGGGCGAAGGCCAGGGTCGGTGACACCCGCCCCAGGCTGGAGTGGCCAGCCATTGGCCAGGATTTGCTCGATGTGTCCTGCTGAATGAGTAGCGGTTGATGCTTGCAAAGCGCATTATTCCCTGTCTCGACGTGCATGCCGGTCGGGTAGTCAAGGGAGTCAATTTCATCAATCTGCGCGATGCCGGCGACCCCGTGGAAATCGCCCGCGGCTACGAGGCGGCCGGGGCTGACGAGCTGGTCTTCCTCGATATCACCGCCAGCCACGAACAACGCGACATCCTCCTCGACGTGGTCGCCCGGACCGCTGAGCAGGTCTTTATGCCCCTCACCGTCGGCGGGGGCATCCGTCACCTGGAAGATATTCGCAGACTCTTAAACGCCGGAGCCGACAAGGTTTCCATCAATTCCGCCGCGGTGCGCAACCCCGACTTCATCCGTCAGGCGGCGGAACGCTTCGGCCGCCAGTGCATCGTGGTCAACATCGACCCCAAGCGAGTCCGCCGCGACGGCCGCGAGGTCTGGGACGTCCACATCAACGGGGGGCGAATCCCCACCGGGCTGGAAGCCGTCCCCTGGGCCCAACGCGTGGAAGAACTTGGAGCCGGGGAAATCGTCCTGACATGTATGGACGCTGATGGGACGCAGAACGGCTATGATTTGGGGATCACCCGGGCAGTGGCCGAGGCCGTTACCATCCCCGTCGTGGCGTCCGGTGGGGCGGGTTGCCCGCAGCATCTGGCCGATGCCGTCACGATCGGCAAGGCCGATGCCGCCTTGGCGGCAAGCATTTTTCACTTTGGAACCTACAGCATTCATGAAACCAAGCGTTTCATGGCCGACCGGGGCATCCCGGTTCGGCTGTGAGCCTGGAGGAGGCAGATTGCATCATGGCAGATACGGACATCAAAGCGGATAGCGGGCTGGAAATGAACATTTCGGACAGCGAGAGCGCGTCTGGGGACAATGGTCAGGGGATACCCGCCACGCCCAAGAAGGAGCCGAAGATCCACAAGTACCTGAAGTACATGGTGGATATCCAGGCTTCCGACCTGCACTTCAAGAGCGGCGCCCGCGTGCACGTCCGCTACAAGGGCGAGTTGCGCCCCATCAAAGGTCCGCCCCTGAGCGCCGAGGAAGTGGAAGCCATCTGGTTCGAGATCATGACCGACCAGCAGAAGCGCCAGCTCGCCGAGCGAGGCGCTTCCGACTTCGCCTACCAGCTTGGCGGCTCCGACCGCTTCCGCGTCAACATCTTCCGTCAACGCGGCACCCTCAGCGTGGCTGCCCGCCGGGTCAACAAGACGATTCTCAACTTTGATCAGCTCTGCCTTCCGAAATCGATTTACAAAATCACTGAATACCGCCAGGGCCTCGTGCTCCTGGCAGGTATCACCGGCTCCGGAAAGTCCACGACGATTGCGGCCGCCCTCGATTACATCAACGCCCATCGGGCCTGTCACATCGTGACCATCGAGGATCCGATCGAGTATCTCTTTGAGGATAAGAAAGCCCTCATCAACCAGCGCGAGGTACACATCGACGTCAAAGATTTCGGCGAAGCCCTCAAGTACCTCATGCGTGAAGACCCGGACGTCGTGCTGGTCGGCGAAATGCGCGACGCCGAAACCTTCATGGCCGCACTGAATGCCGCCGAAACCGGCCACCTGGTCTTCGGAACCGTGCACGCCTCGGGCTCCGCCCAGACCGTCACCCGTGTGCTCGACCTGCTCCCGGAGGGCTCCCGCGATCTCGTCCGCCAGACCCTGGTGTTCAACCTTCAAGCTATCATCTGTCAGAAGCTTCTGCCTTGCATCAAGCCCGGCATTGCCCGGGTACCGGCGGTCGAGATCATGTTTGCCAATCCGACCATCCGCAAGCTGATCGATGAGAAGCGTGAGGATGAAATCGGCAAGGTCATCCGGGCCTGCCAGGCCGAAGGCATGCTGGACATGAATGAGTGCCTCAAGAACCTCGTGGAAAATGAGTTCATTGAGACCTCAACGGCCTATGCAGCTTCACCCAACCCGCAAGAATTAAAGATGCGACTGAAGGGCATCAGCACCGGCGGGGCTGCCATTCTGGGCTGAGAGAGCCGGAATGGGCAGGAAATCCGGTCAAAACGGGTACCACAGGCAGGGGTGAGAAAACCGAACACGCATGGCGCGGCTCAACCAGTCCTGATGTGCTTGCCATCAGGCAAGAAGGGTACGGACTGGCTCGGAGTCGCTTTGGGCGCAAAGGCCGGGGAGGACCCGGCCGGCCCCCTCAACCGGTATGGACCCCATCGGGTCTCAGGCCGCCCCGCCGCCCTACTCACACCGGGCGGTTGCGGTTATGATGAAGAAGCTGCTCCCGACCGATGGGCGGTCCTGAAGACAGTGTTATGTTTCGTGCTGAGCGATACTTGCCATGAATCTCTTCCCTTCCCAAACGGCCCGCTGGGGCGCTCTGATCCTGGGATCGGGCCTCCTGAATGCGTCCCTGGCGGTGGGTGCCCCTCTGGCAGAGTTGCCTCCGCCCGGCGGCTACACCAGCCCTGTGCGAATCGCCCTGATCCTGGTGGCCATACTCCCCTGGCTGGCGTTCTGCCAATGGGTGGACAAAGACACCGTCTTCGTCAAGCGGATGAACCGCGAGCTGTGGAACGGCGTCGTGCTGGGCGGTGGCGCGGTCGGATTAGTGGTCTGGCTCATGCTTCCCTGGAAGACCCCCGGCCTGTTCGCCGCCGGCTTCGGCCTGTGGTTCCTCATCACTGCGGGCACCTGCGCGATCTACGTGATCATGCGAAATGGGATGGTGGATGTGAACGCCCGGGTGTTTACGCCCCGGCACATTAAATCCAAGCTCGCCGGCATGGGCCGGAAGAAAGATGAGGGCTACGACGCCGTCGAACGCGTCCGGCTGACCGCCCACGATAACAAGAAAGTGACCGTTCCAACCGACCCGACTCAGGTGGACCCCTACGAGGCCGCGCAGACGCTGCTCTTCGACGCCCTCTGGCGCCGGGCCACCGAGGTGGAGATGGTCGTCTCGCCCAACGCGGTCAAGCTCGTATACCTGGTCGACGGCGTGCCCACACCCCGGCACGATCTGATCCCCCGGGAAAACGCCGAACTGGCCCTCAACTTCCTCAAGGGCGTTGCCGGCGTGGACGTCAACGAACGGCGCAAGCCCCAGCAGGGCTCGTTCAGCGCGGCTATCAGCGGCACCAAGGCAAACATGACCGCCATTAAAGTCGCCACCAGCGGCACCACCCAGGGCGAGCGTCTGAAGTTGAAGATCGTCGGCGACGAAAACCGGCTCCGCATCGCCGACCTGGGTATGACCGAGGCCCAGCAGAAGCAGTTCGAGGAAATCTGCGCGAAGCCCTCCGGGCTGATCATCGTCAGCGGGCCGAGGGTCAGCGGCATAACCACGACGCTCTACGCCGCGCTTCGCGCCCACGATGCCTTCATGCAGAACCTGCTGACCATCGAACGCTCCCCGCTCATGGAGCTCGAAAACATCACCCAGAACATCTTCGATCCCACCAAGGCTGACGCCCCCTACTCGCGGCAGCTTCAGACCATCCTGCGGCGCGAGCCGGACGTGGTCATGATCAGCGACTGCCCCGATCGCGAGACCGCGCATCTGGCCGTCAAGGCCGCCCAGGACGGCAAGAAGATCTACATGGCCATCCAGGCCAAGGACAGCTTCGAGGCCCTCAAGAAACTGATCAGCCTGGCCGGCGACACCGACGGCGTGGCCTCGGTGCTACTGGGCGTATCCTGCCAGCGGCTCATTCGCAAACTGTGCATCGCCTGCCGGCAGGCCTACAAACCCGACGTCGCCCTGCTCAAGAAAGCCAACTTGCCGGCCGACAAGATCGATCACTTTTACCGTCCACCGCCGCCGGAGGGACTGTTTGACGCCAAGGGCAACCCGTTGCCGCCCTGTGCCAACTGCCAGGCCAGCGGCTACTTCGGACGGACCGGCGTGTTCGAACTGCTCGTGGTGGACGACACCATGCGCGACATGATCCGTAACGGGCAACCCATCAACAATATCCGCGCCCAGGCGCGCAGCAACAGCATGCTCTTCCTCCAGGAGGTGGGCATCCAGAAAGTCATCAGCGGCGTCACCAGCATGAATGAGGTGCTTCGGGTCATGCGCGATGAAGACGCGCCCCCGAGCCGTGGAGGAGGCGCCGGCCGGCCACCCCACCGACCTGGTCCGGCTCCAAGCCAGGGCGCTGCCCCGAAGAAAGGGGGTCAATAAACATGTGGTTTTCTCTCTTCGCCGCCGTCCTGATCCTGGCCGTCGCCTTCTATGAAGGGCTGCAGGGGCTGTTTACCGCCCTGATCAACTGCATCCTGGCCATCCTGGCCGCCGCGCTGGCGTTTGGCCTCTACGAGGATCTCTACTTCGCCCTCCTCAAGGAGTATCAGCCCGACCACGGCCGGGCGATTGCCTTGCTGGGCATCTTCATCGTCTCGCTGCTGGTGCTGCGCACGTTCCTGGACGTCCTCATCAAGGGCAACCTGCAATTCCCCCTCTATGTGGATCGCGCCGGCGGAGGCGTGCTCGGGTTCATTACCGGCATGATCGTGGTGGGCATGCTCTCCATCGGTTTCGAGATGCTGCCGTTTGGCACCACGATCCTGAGCTTTGCCCGCATGCCGCTGGTGGAAAAGGGCACGAACCAGCCGATCCCCGATGCCGAATTGCCTCAGAAGGACCCCGCCCAACTGGAATACATTCGCAGCAGCCCCTGGCTGCGGCAGGATGAATTCACGGTAGCGCTGGTCTCGCACCTCTCCGGCAACGCCCTGCACGGCCGAAACCGCCTGGGCGACTTCTATCCGGACTTCATGGCCCAGGCCTACCGCTCGCGGGCCCGCATGGGCGACGAGATGTCCACGACCACCACGTCCGAAATGAACGTGGACGGCTACTGGGATATCCGGCAGAACGAATTCTTCACCCGCGAAAGCTCCAGCAAAGAAGACCCCAAAAAGCTCTCTCTGGTGGCCAGCAAGAACCAACCCAAGCCGGGGCACAAGCGACTGGCGGTCCGCGTGGCCTTCTCGAATGCCGATTCGCTCAAGTTCACCCCCGAGCAGGTGCGCCTGGTGATCCGGGACGAGCAGCGGGGCGAGTCCGGCGAGTACTTCCTCGTCGGCATCAATGATGCGAAGGCCGGCAACAAGCTGGTGCAGACCTGGGCCGGGGAAATCATCAGCCGCAGCCCGGGCGGCAAGGACAACAAGCTGGACTTCGTCTTCGAGGTGCCGGAGAACGCTGAGTTTGGTGAGGGCAGCTTCGTCGAACTGAAGCAGAATGCCCGCGCGGAAATCACCCCCCGCATGGACCGCAACAAAAAGCGACCGGTCGCCCTGGGAGCCCCGGGCGCCAAGGCCCCGGCCAACGGCAGCGCGGCCGAACCATCCCCCGCGCCGCGTCAGCCGGCGCCGCAATCGGGAGGAGCCAGCCGGCGCCCCTCCGGTCCTTCAAACCGCAGCACCTCCAATCATGACCGCGTCTCCGGCATCGGCCCGGCACGGGAAGCCCTCGTATCCGACAAGCTGCCGTTCGAGACGCCGCTTACCCAGTACGGGGGCAACGCGGAAGTCTCCAACGGCGCCATCAGAGGCGGCCGCCTGCTGGCCACCCTCACGGATGACTGGCAGCCGGTCCCGGGCAACAGTTCCCCCGTCGAGAGCATTTATGTGCCGTCCGACATGCGCCTGATCCAGGTCAACCTGGAGAAGCTCCAACCGGGCAGCGTGCTGGGGCAAGCCATGGGGTTTGCTCGCGATAACATCGCCGATTACAAGCTCTATGATGCCCGCGGCACCGCCTACCTGCCAGTGGGCATGTACGGCCTGGCCCGCGTCGGCGGCAGACCCACCTTTGAGATGGTTCTGCTGGACGAGACCGCTCGCCAGGGCGACGACGTATTCGCCAAGCTGCCCCACTTCGAGCGGATCAAGCGGCAGCATTTCACGGGCGACTACGCTCTCTATTTCGTCTACCAGGTGAAAGTCGGGACCCGGGCCACGAAGATCTACACCGGCCGGACGGATGTCAATCTCGAAAAGTTCAACCTGGTCGCCGAGTAATACGGATCCCCAATGAATCCTGTGCGTTGGGCGCCCCACCTGGGCTCAAGCAGCCCCCATTCTGAGCCCGAAGCGCAAGCGAGGGCCGGCCAAGCCCACTCATACCGATCCCAATTCAAACTCGTGCATTGATGAGCCCCGCCCTGTTGGATGCGGAACAACGCACACGATTCATTTGGGCCGGGTGGCCCACCTCTGGAAGAGGTAGGCCACCCGGCCCGCCATTGCCCGCTTAGAGAATCAAACGTCATCAGAGGTGGGGGCGCGAAGATTCAAGCGATCAGCAGCGCGGCGACCAACAACCGGGCAGGAATCTACCCAGGTTTGTAACGGAAACCGTATGAACCAAGCCCGGCGCGCAGGGAAAAGGCCGCGGTTATTCGCCCGCGGCCTTTTTGTCTCACCGTTTCTCTGTGCCTCTTTCCGTAAGCCTCACGATACCGGCTGGGTGGCGGCCCGTCCGCCCGTGGGAGCAGGGGGCCGGGAACGCCCGAGCGCCGGCTGCGTCGCGGGCTCCTTGCCCGGCGGGTATTCCACCTTGGCCTCGGCCCGCAGTTCCTGGAGTCGCTTCTGCAACTCGAACTGCACCTTGCTGGCCCGCACTTCGTCTTTGATTTCTTCGCGAACCGCGTCGAGGTCCTTGGCCGGCCGGGTGTCGGTGGTCTTGATGATGTGATAACCGAAGTTGGTTTCCACCACGCCGCTGACCTCTCCGGGCTTCAGGGCAAAAGCGGCCGCGGCAAACGGCTCCACCATGGCGCCCTGCCGGGGGAAGAAGCCCAGATCGCCGCCCCGACTCTTAGAGGGGCAGTCAGAATATTTCCTGGCCAACTCGGCGAAATCCGCGCCCGGCTTCTTGACCTCGGCCAGCACTTCCTCCGCCTTCTTGCGGGCCTCTTCACGCTTCTCCGGAGCTTCACTTGCATCCGCCCGGATCAGGATATGGCTGGCCTGAACCTGGGCCGCGTATCTGCGGTCCTGCTGATGCCGCTTCTGGATTTCCTCTTCGCTGACTTCGAGATTCTTGAACATCGCCTGCCCAAGCTTCTCCTGCAGCACGTGCTTGTAGAAGCGGGGATCTTCCTTGATGCGCTTCATCTGCTCATCAAGCGTGATGTTGCCTTGCCGCTTTATCTCCTGGTCGAGCTGCTCGCGACTCATTGAACGTTCTTTGAGGGTCCGTTGCAGGAGCTTCTCCGCGTTCGCTTCCAGGTCGGCATCGGTGACTGAGATCTTGTGTTTCTCGGCTTCCCCGCGAAGCAACTCATCGCGGATCATCGCGTCGATGAGCTGCCGCCGGGAGGCCTGCATCAGCCGGGCCATCTGGCTCTCATCCATCTGCAACTGACCACCGCCCATGAGCTGGCGGAAGGTCTTCTCCAGATCGCCTTCAGTGAACTTCTTGCCGTTGAGAGTAAAAGCCACCTCGTCGGAAGCCGGGCGCGTGGCGACTGAGCCCTGCCCAAGCCGCAGGACCGGGCGTGTGGTGGCCGGGGCAGTGGTCTGGGCCCAGGCCGGCGCAGCCGCCAGGGTCAGGCCAGATAGTAAAGACAATGTCTTGCAAAGACGTTTCATGCCGACACCTCAAGAAAGAGGAATTGTGAAAGATTCGAACGAGGCGTTTGCGCTGAAAGACAAGCCGAAGACCTGTCGTCGGAGGCGTCGCGACCTCGGTCACAGTTCCACCATCCTAGTGAGCGCGGGGGCAAGGGTCAAAAGCAAACTGACGAGTCTCGAACCAAGTCTCGACCGATAAAGTGCGCGCGAAGGCAGGACGGCCAACTCCAGGAGGTGTGTAACCGCCTGTCAATACTGAACATGATGGGAGCATGCGGCCCCGGAGTCGAGCTTGCCTCCCGGCCACGATCCAACATCAACCAAGAATGATGACGTATTCCTGTTTGGGACCGTGAACGCCCATCACCAGGGCCAGTTCGATATCGGCCGTCTTGCTGGGAGCGGACACGAGTGTCTGATTGGCCGGCGGCTCTGCAGTCTGTTGGGCGGCCCAGTCCAGCAGGTCGGGCACGATCTGTTCGGCGCGTACGACCGCGATGTGTACGGGCACAGCCAGGCTGGCCAGACGGCGACGCCCGCCGCCGCTGGTCAGGCACAGAGAAGCGGTCTCCGCAATCGCAGACGTGACCCCGGTGATGCCCAGATCGGCGCTAAAAGCGGCTTCGCGATCATCGGCATCCAGCACGCGCAGGTTTTCCTGTTCGAGGCGAGCCACGATACGATCGCGGGCGGGCAGGCCGTCGTCGGGAACCACCGCGCTGGTGGCCCCGAGCTGACGGGCAATTTCGGCGATTTTGTCCAGCAGAGCGTCCTCATCCTGGACCCGACAGGTCGTCATCTTGGCCTGCTCGGCGCGCTGGGCAAACTCGCTGACGATGTCCCGGCCGGAGTCGATAATGCGAGCTATCTCGTGTTCCTCAGGCAGATCAACGGGGGCACCCCGGTCAGAAAGGGCCGTGCGAACGCGTTTAAGAAACTCCTCCTGGGATTCGCCGAGCATCATGGATCTGTCCTGCTGCAAGTAAGAGCCTCTCCTGGCAGGGCGTGTACACTGCTCTGTGAGCGGAATGCGAGAACCAGCCTCTGCCGAGAAAGTGATGATGCGCCCGCGCCACTACACCGGCCAGGCGCCTGCACCCAAGTGGCGAACCCTATACGTGCTCGCCGCCCCGGACTGTTTCAATCTGTTTAGCGCGGGGCTTCGGTGACAAACCGATACGCCTTGCTCTCCGGCCGGTCGGGCCGGTCACGGGTGGCCAGTTGGTACTCTCTGGCCGCATTCGCCCGGTGCTTCTGGGCCTCATCGCCGGTAGTCAGGCTGGCCATCAGGTAATGAACAGCCGCCATTTGCGTGTGTACCAGCCACAGCCGATTCAACTGACCGCTTGCGTCCTCGTAGTGTTTCAGGGCCGCCTTGGCCGCCTCCAGAGCCTGGGTGCGAGCGGCATTGGCGGCTTCGGCGATGCCTTGGGGCTGGGTCGTCGGAGTGCCGGCCGGCATCGCGGCGGCCTCAGCCGAGGAGTCCTCGCCGGCCTGGACCACGGCCAGCTTGCCCGGATCGATGCCCATCTGCACCAGCGCGGCCAGCAGGGGCTCGTGGCGATTCAGCGACTGAGCCTGCTGGGCCAACAACAGGGCCCGCTCCAGTTCGAGGTCACCGGCAACCGTCTGAACGTAACCGGTCATAAAGCCCGTAGCCGGTGAACCGGCCATCTGCTGGCGGTGGAAGTCCTGAATCTCGCTGCCGCGCCGGTTCGCAGCGCCCTCAGCCCGCTCGGCCGCCGGCAACCCTTCCTCGGTCACCTTGGCGATGGCCTCGTTCTCCAGCTTTTCGGCGGCAATCGCTTCGGCAATGGCCGCCTGGGCTCGCCCGGTCGCTTCCTTGACCAGCGAATCCCGCCAGCTTTCCGCCTTGGCCAGGTCGGCCTTGAGCTGATCCCGGCGGGTTTCCAAAACCTTGATCTGGGCGTCGATCTGCTTGCGCAGCGCCTGGCGGGTCTCCAGCAGGGCCTTGGCGGCTCTCAGGTCCGCCTCCAAAGCCACCAGCCCGAGTTGGGGCGTGATTTCCTGGCCGGCCTGGGCGGGAACCAGCGGAGCCGTGAGGATTTCGTTCTCTTCCTGAGCCTCGGGGCGGGCGTTCCGCAGGATGCCGTACTCCAGGGCGTCAGCCTCGCGCGAGGCTTCGCGCTCCGTCCGGGCGGCCTGGTTGTACGCTTCGGTGAAACGCTTGATGGCATCCGGATCGGACGCATCGATGCCGGCATCCTCCAGTTCCATCATGCGTCTGGTGGCGGCGTCCGCCCGGCTGCGAGCCTGGTCCAATTTCCCCTTCACTTCCGCCACCGCGGCCGAGAGGCGATCGACCTCCTGGCGGGCTTCGGCAATCTGGGTATCGGTCTCGCGCGCTTTAGCCTGCAATTGCTCAATCCGCCCGTCCATGGACGGGACGGCTTCACCTTCCGCGGGAGCGCCAGTTGTACCGTTCAGCTCAGTCTGCAGGGCTTTGACCCGGTTATCCGCCTCGCGCCAGGTCAACAACACCTGGTTGAATTCGCCACGATGCACATCGGAATGCGCCCGATGGATTGACGCCTGCCGCCGCTGGAGATCGACCTGGTGGTAAATCAGCATCGCTTCCAACCGCGTGGCGACGGGATGCGAAGAACCGCTGAACTCGCCCTCGCTGGTGCCGATGGCCTCGCGCGTGGCCGCAAGGGCCTTCGTGAGCAGGTCCACGTTGGCCTGGACCAGACGCCGAAGATCCTCCTCGGAATCGAATTCGGCGGCAGCTGTCTGCGTATCTCCGCCCATGTTGACGAGCTTCTGCCGCAGCTCATCGCGATGCCGGTCGAGATCCTGCTGCTGTTCGCGAAGCAGGTTGGGCTTCTCACCTCCGGCGGCATCATCCGGAAGCGGTTCTTCGATGGCCGGCTGGGTGGTTGATTCAGCCTGTACGGCCGAGAGCCGCTCAAGGGCGGCCAGCAGCAACGGCTGACCTCCCTCATATTGGGCCAGCAGGCGCTCGGCCCGCTCAACCTTTTGGTCCACCTGCTGATTGAAGGCGGCTTCGGGAGAAACCAACAGATCAGCGGTCAGGAAACCCACTCCCACGAGCAGGCCGAGAATCAACAGGACGAGAATGGCGGGCATGTAGGTTTTCACAAGGGACTCCGCAATCGCAGTGTCAGCGCGCATAGGCCTCATTGCCCATGCCGGCACGGGTCGGAACCCATGCCTCAGAAAGCCTGTGCCACAGCTCCAGAGGCGGCACCGGACAGCACTACTCGTCCCGCCGGGGGAGTGTAGGCTCCGGCTAAGCTTATGTGTACCACGGGCCATGCAAGGCGTCAAACATGGCCGGACTGGTCGTCGGGGTGCGGCAATATGTTTATGGCGGGGTGACGCGGAGTGCCTGGGGCAATCCATCCACGAAAAGAACGGTCTTTTTTTCGTGGCAACAAAAGGGGGTGCTCCAGAGGCCGGCTAAGCCCTGCAAATATCACCGAAAATAAACATATTCCATTCCCACAGGCATCCGCCTCCAACTCCCGGTGCGATCAAGAGGGACGTTGGGCCGGGCTGGTCAGCATCGCGCCAGCACGCGTCGCTGAGCCGGACGCAGGCCGTCTATTGGATGGGCGGCGGGTCATCGTCGCGGCCGGTACCTGAAAAGAGAGAATTACTCCCCGCCCCGGTCAGGGGGACCGTGCCGTCGTCGTTCACCACGTAGCCCAGTTGCTTGGAGCGCAGGCGCTCGACGTGGGTATCGCAGAAGATCACGTTGGCCTTGCCACGGTGCCTTTCGTCCGGAGCGGAGCGGGCTTGACCCCGGAGACCGTCATCGCAGAAGTCGCCTGTGGCCGTCAGCCGGGGCGGATCGAGGGCCCATCCGTGATTGACGACACGTGATGGATGGGTATTGGCGGAAGTGCCGGTCGGATCGTAGGGCAACCGCTCGGCGGTGGGCGTGCTGGCGGCGGTGCCGAGCGAATCAGCGGCCATAACGGTGCGTGCCGGGGTCTTGATCTGGCCGACCTTCACCGGCCAGCGAACCCAGTCCGTCGGGCCGGCCCCGAGCCGCGACCGGCTGTTGCCCAGGAACTGGAAGTTATAGCCATATGGATAGTTGCGAGCGTTAATGTACTCGGGCGCCTCCGGGTCGAGGAAGACCTCGCCGTCCACCGGCTGGGTGTTATCCAGGGCGGGGTCGGGGCTGGGCTTGGAGAAAGCGAACAACCGTACCTGGGCACCGAGCATCGCGTACCAGCGGGCGCGGTACTTCCAGCCGTTTCCCACCCAATAGAGATTGGTAGACCCGGCGATCTTGGGGAACCGACCGGCCACGGCGACCTCCTGCCATTGCTGGGCATACAGATGCCAACCCACGCCAATCTGACGGATATTGTTGGCACAGACCACGGCCCGACTTTGCTGGCGAGCGGCGGCCAGTGAAGGGGCCAGAAGCGCCACCAGGACCGCGATAATGCCTACGACAACCAGAACTTCCATCAGCGTGAAAGCCGAAGCGCCCGCTACCCACTCGAACCGTCTTGACGTGGGACGAAAGACCATAATGCACCTCCCGCTCGTGCATTCCCTCGTATTGGCTGGAGCCTGCCGGTTTCACCCGCCAGGCGCTACTGACAATCCGCCGGGCCCCATTTTCCCCGTGTGTGCTTCGCCCGAATGCCCATCAGTTATTGTACACCTTTTTCTCGTGCGGTGCGACGTTACCGAACTCTACGCGAAGAGCGTCTCGTCCTTCAGGCACGAGGCGTGTATAACAAAGGTATGAAAAAGCATACCTGCGCCCTGCTGATAACCGTTCTGGCGGTCCCGGCCCTGGCCCTGGATGTCAATGATCCACCTCAAGGCGTCTTCGCCAACGAGTGGTACGCGGTCATGCTGGCCGGCGCCAAAAGCGGCCACATGCACGCGACCATGGAGCGCGTGAAGCGCGACGGGGGCGACGTGATCAGAACGCGAAACGAGATGACCATGATCGCCGGGCGAGGCGAGGGGGCGCTGACCGTCAAAATGACCCAGGAAACCGAGGAGACGCTGGCCGGTGAGCCTCTCAAGTTCTCCAGCCGGATGTCGCTGGGCAAAATTCCCACCTCCACTTCGGGCACCTTCGCCGATGGCAAGGTCACCATTGTCACCCGCCAGTTCGGCCTCGCCACGGACAAAAAGACCTACACGCTGCCCAAAGGGGCGCGCATGAGCTGGGGCGCCTATCGCGAGCAGATCGACCGCGGGCTCAAACCCGGCACCAGCTACGATTTGTCCCTCTACGACCCCACCATCGCCCCGGACAAGCTCACCACCGCCAAGGTCGAGATTCTCGATAGGGAGCAGATCGATCTGTTCGGCCGGAAGGTGGAAACCATCCGCAGCCGGCAGACGCTCACGATTCCCGGGCTGTTCGGGAAATCAACGGAGATCGCTACCACCATCTGGCTGACCGAGGCAGGCGACGCGGTGCGGATGGAAATGAACGTCATGGACATTCCCGTGGTGATGATCGCCTGTCCCAAGGCGGTGGCCCTGGCCGAGGATGACCCCGCCGACATCATGGGCCGGACGCTGATCACGGTGAAAGAGCCGATCGACCGCGAGGCCGCCCGAATCACCTTCCGGCTCCGGTGGGATGGCAAGGATAAGCTGCCGCGGCTTCCCGAAACGGACATGCAGAAAATCGTCAGCCAGGAGAACGACGCCGTAACGCTGACCAACACCCGGCACTCGGCCCGCCCGGCCAAGCCGGCCGGCACGGCCCTGAGCCAGGAAGAGCGCGCGCGTTACCTGGCCGCCTCATCCGTGCTCAACTACAAAGACCCCGCAGTCGCCAGGCTGGTCAAAGAAGCCGCCGGAGAAGAGAAAGACCCCATGAAGCTGGCCGACCGGCTGCGCGCGTTCGTGAGCAATTACGTTCAGACCAAGGACCTCAGCGTCGGCTTTGCCACCGCCGGCGAAGTGGCCCGCAGCAAGGAGGGAGATTGCACCGAGCACGGCGTGCTGCTGGCGGCCCTGGGCCGGGCCGTGGGCATTCCCACTCGCCTCGCGACGGGGTTTGTGTATACGGATGAGTTCCTGGGCCGGGAGCGGGTCTTCGTCGGCCACCTGTGGACGCAGTTCTACATAGAGGGTCAGTGGGTGGACGTGGACGCCGCACTTGAACAAACCGACGTAGACCCCAGCCATATCGTCCTGGGGCTCAGCGATGGGAATGACGGCGGCGTGGCCGAACTCGCCGGCTCGGTCTGGATCACCATGGGTAAGCCACAAATCACTGTGGTCAAAGAAGTTGAATCTCAGCCGACCCAGCGCCCCTGATGTTCGGCCAGCCTGATTGTTGAAGCCTCTCATCGCCTGGATCAGTCCAGGTGCATCTGAAAGGCTGCTTGCCCTTGCAACGGCTTCCTGATTATCCTTATGCGTGGTCGCGGCGGTGAGAGCAGACCCCTGTCTGCCCCCGGACCGTCGCAGAAAGGTCATGTTTGATGCATGCAGCGTGGGACCTGAATATCGACCTCTACGGCCTGGAATCGACCGTGCCCGCGCTCCTGCCCAGAGTCCAGTCCTTTGAACGGCTTTCACAAACGCATTGTGATCGGCGTCGAGATCGAAGCGTACAGCATTGGGGCGGCCGATTACCAGATTGGGCGCCGTCTGTCCCGGCCGCGCCCCGGGGTGTCTGAGAACGGAGAACGGTTCGCTCGCGATACCAGCATCGGCAGTGAATACAACAGCCGCCCGTTTGAGACGGTTCGGGAATCATTGTTCCTGCTGAAGAGCGGGCTTCGCAAATACCTGCGGAACCTCTACGGTCAACAGCACGGCGAGCCGGACCACAACATTCCCCTGCTGGTCGGCGGATGGACCAATCGGTTCGCCGGCGCCCATTTGCACCTGTCCGTTGCAAATGAGGAGCTGACCCGGCCGCGGGCCCGTTCGCTGGCCGCTCATCTGCACGACAACATCCCGCTGCTCATCGCCATGGGGGCCAACTCGCCGGTGTGGGACAAAAAGATCACGGCCAAGGCCTCCAACCGCCTGCTGCGCGGCACGGACACCTACTTTGAGGCGCTCAAACGCGGCGAGCTGACCTCCAAAGATACGCGCGAGATGGTCTACAGCCCCGGCCGGAAGCGCAAGCCGGCCACGCTGGAACTGCGCGTGCTGGACTCGAACATTCCCGAATTCATTGTGGCGGCCGTTTGCGTGACCAAGGCGGTCGCACTGGGCTGGCTGCGCCGCAAGGGGGCGCCGAACCCCATCCACAATCAGGAGGACTACATTCAGGCCCGGTTCGACGCCGGAACCCGGGGCATGAAGTGCCGGCTGCCGTGGGATGGCGAGTGGATCCCCGCGCGCAAGTACCTCGACCGTTTTCTGTGGGAGTATCGGGACGAGTTCGAGGAAATGGACGTTCCCAGCGAAGTCTACGACATCTTCAAGCTGCTCAAACGCGGGTACAACGGGGCCAAGATCATCCACAACGCCGCCCTGATCGCCCGCCAGGAGCACCCCCAGACCTGGCAGCGGCGCTTCGCCAAACGCTACAGCATCGGCCTGGAAGATCTGCTCAGCGGCAACTCGCTCGAATACTTCACCGATGCCCTGAAGGTGAAGCTGCCGAACATCGATTCGGTTTATCTCGGCCGGAAGGGAGCGTCCGTGGATGCGTAGACGAATCCACGCCCCGCTGATCGGCATCAGTTGCGAGACGATCTCGAAAAGGAAGGATTACGCCGATTACGATCTGGTCTGCGATCACCGCTACGCCATGGCCATCGACAATGCCGGCGGGCACCCGGTGTTGCTGCCGGTGGCCCACAAGAAGCGCGTCCTGAAGCGCTTCCTGGAAGGCATCGACGGACTGCTCATCGTGGGCGGCGACGACGTGGACCCGCGGCTGTACGGCGAGACGCCGCGCAGCTATACGCACGTCATCTATTCCAAGCGGACCGCTTTCGAAACCTGGCTCTACCAGGCCGGTAAACGCCGCCGGCTGCCGATCTTCGGCATCTGCTACGGCATGCAGCTCATCAATGTCTTGGAGGGCGGCACGCTCTACCAGCATCTGCACCCCAAGAAAAAGGGCATCCGCATCAGCCATCGCGGCAAACGCAAAGTCCGGCACGACGTGCATGTTATGCCCGGCACCCGACTGGCGGAGATTCTGGATGCGCGCACCGTGAGCGTCATCTCCGATCATCACCAGGCCATCCGGTACATAGCCCCGGGCTTTATCCCCAGCGCCGTGGCCGACGACGGCATCATCGAAGCCATCGAAAATCCGCTGCGCCCGGAAATCCTGGCGGTGCAGTGGCACCCCGAGCGGCTGCCTTACAGCCGGGTGACCCGCAGACTGTTCAAGACCTTCGTGGAGGCCTGCGCGGCGTACCGCCGCGCGCACGGCAACTCAGGCAAGTAATCGGCATGGCGTTGACACCGGCGCCACGCGCCGGTTAGGATGCCGGGGTCCAGTGCTGGCGAGAACGACATCGCTGGGCTTTCGCAACTCTTGTTGACCTCGACAGGGAGACACAGCCAATGAACCGCGAACAACTGTCACACGCGGCCGGCTCATGCCGATGCTGCTCGAGCGCGTTACACCAGGCCGGGGAGGCGCTCATCCAGGCGAGCCTTTCGCGCCGGGCGCTCATCGGCGGACTGGGTGCGACCGCGATCGGGTCTTGGATGCTTTCCGGGGGAGCTAAGGAGGCCAACGCCCAGCCCGCAGAGGGCGGCAAGCCCGCGATCATGCCCGCCCAGGAGCTGGTGGTCCAGCCCGCACTGGTCTACGCCCTGCACCAGCGCCGCGAGCAAACCAGTTGGCGACCCTGGGGCGGCCTGATGAACGAGAGCGACGTGGTTGCGGAGGTCAAACGCATCGAGGCCGAACTGCGCGCGATGGTGGCCGCTCACGGTTTGAAGGTCAAGTTGCTCCCGGTAGCGGCCGTACGCACCGTCGAAGAGGCCCGGAAGGTTGCCACGGGCAAGTGCGACACCATGCTCATCTACGCGTCCAGCGGCAGCACGGCCGTCCTCGACGCCCTGATGTCGCCCGACCGCCCCACCGTCTTCTTCCTCCGGCACAACTCCGGACCGGTCTCGCTGTGGTACGAGATCCTGCATCCGCATTTCCTGCGCCGGGCATCCGACGAATACAAGATCAAGCAGATCGACGTGGACGACGTGGTGGTGGATGAGTACAAGGATCTGGCCTGGCGGCTGCGGGCACTGGCCGCCCTGCGTCTGACGCTGGGCCAGCGGATCGTCGCCATCGGCGGCGCCGGCGGCTGGGGCGAGGGCCGCAAGCTCGCTCCGCCGGTCGCCCGCAACACGTGGCATCTCGATATCCGCGACGTGTCCTACGACGAGCTGGGCAAGCGCATCGAGAAGTACCGCCAGGGCGCCGAGGCGATGGCCAGGGCCAAAAAGGAAGCGGCCGAGTATCTCGCCCAACCCGGCGTCACCCTCAAGTGCGAGCGCGAGGCGGTCGAGAACGCGTTCGTGCTCTACCACGCGTTCAAAGAGCTGATGGCCGACCACGAAGCCACGGCCATGACCATCCAGCACTGCATGGGCACGGTCATGCCCATTTCCAAGACCACCGCCTGCCTGCCTCTGAGTCTGATCAACGATGAGGGGTTGCTGGCCTTCTGCGAGTCCGATTTCGTGGTCATCCCCGCGGGGATGCTCATGCACCACATCACCGGATTGCCGGTGTTCCTGAACGACCCCACCTGGCCACATCACGGGCAGGTGACCATCGCCCACTGCACCGCCCCGCGCAAGCTGGACGGCAAGAATTACGAGCCGGTGGAGATCCACACGCATTTCGAGTCGGACTACGGCGCCGCCCCCAAAGTGGCGATGAAGGAAGGCACGCTGACCACCAACGTGGTGCCCGATTTTGCCTCGAAAAAGTGGGTCGGCTTCACCGGGAAGGTGATCGGCAACCCGTTCCACGCCATATGCCGCTCGCAAACCGACATCACCATCGAGGGCGACTGGCACAAGCTGCTTGAGGAGATGCGCGGTTTCCACTGGATGACCTGCTACGGAGACTGCACCCGCGAGGTCGGCTACGCGATCAAGAAGCTGGGAATCGAGTGGGAGTGCCTGTCGGCGTGAGCGGCTACAGAGGACACAGAGAACGAGTTTCGGCCACAGAGGGCACAGAGAAGAGTTAAACCGCGGAGACGCGGAGACACCGAGACGCTGAGACGCAAAGACGTAACAATTTGAGATTTGGGATTTCAAATTTCAGATTGGTGATTCCAGATTCTCAACGCAACCCTCATTAACCGTGCGCGATCTTGCGACACATCCTGGGACGCGCCGCTGCTTTGTGTGTGCCATTGCTCTTGCAGCCTGGCCCATCATTCGCCGCAGAAAAGAGCAGTGCCTCATGTCGGAATTGTCCCGGCACGGCTCAAGAGCCGTGGCACACGCGCCATGCGCTTTGCCGTCTCACCATCACGCCCCGCCATTCGGGCATTCTCCTCCGCAATCTCTACGTGTTGTCGTCGTTGCGCGAACCATACAAGGAGCCAGGATATGAACACGGAAATCAGCAGGCGAGAGTTACTGGGGACGGCTGCGGCGGGAACAGCCGTGGCCGGCGGGCTGTGTAAGGCGACCCTGGCCGCGCAGGCCGGCGGGTCACCGTTTTCATTTGGGAAAACCAGGGTCTTACGGGTGTTCATCGGCCGACACCCGGGCTGGCCCCGGCCGGACCTGGACACCAAGGCCGAACACGAGCGGCTCATGAAGGCCCTCGACGAGGTCCCCGGCCAGGGTGACATCGAGTACGTGGGCAACACCTTCGTGAACGACCCCAAGGCGCTGACCGAACTGATGGAGGCGCACCAGGACGCGGCCGGCATCCTGGCCGTCCAGGTGTGCATGGGCACCAGCGACTTCTTGAACATCATGGCCGACTCGGGCCGGCCGACCGTACTGTTCGCCACGCCGTACAGCGGGCACGAATGGTCCATCGTGCCGGACCTGCAACGGACGGGCAAGAAGATCGACGTCATCGCGTCCAGCCGGTTTGAGAACGTGCTGGAGGCCGTGCGCGTGTTCCGGGCCATCGGGCGGATGAAGCAAACCAGAGTGCTGTTCGTCGGCGGGCACAACTGGCAGCCGCCGGCCGACTACGTGGCCGATATCAAGAAGAAATTCGGCACGACGGTGGTCACCTACGACCACACCCGGCTGGTGGAGGCGTACGACGCGATCCCCGCCGCGGCTGTCGAGGCGGATACGGAGAAGTGGATCAAGGGCGCTCAGCGCGTGCGCGAACCCAACCGCGAAGAGATCGCCAAGTCGGCCCGCTTCTGCCTGGCCCTCCAGAAGGTCATGGCCGAAGAAAAGGCCTTCGCGATCACCATTAACTGCCTGGGCTTGTTCTCGCACGGGCTGCCGGCCTATCCGTGCTTCGGGTTCGCCCGGCTCAATGATCTCGGACTGGCCGGCGTGTGCGAGGCCGACCTGCCTTCCACGATGACCCAGATCATCTTCCAGCACATGGAAGGCGTCCCCGGCTTCGTGACTGATCCGGTGGTGGACCTGTCCAACAACACCGTCATCCACGCGCATTGCGTGGCCGCCACCAAGATGGATGGCCCGGCCGGAGAGTCGGCCCCCTACGAAATCCGCTCGCACCTGGAGGATCACAAGGGCGCGGTGCTGCAGACCAAGATGCGCGTCGGCCAGGAAATCACCATGGCCAAGCTCGTTGGCGCGATCCCGCGGGATCTCCAGGCCCCGTCCCTGGCGGCCAGCCCTGCTGAGAGCTGGGGCGCAAACATCCTGCTGCTGTCCACCGGCCGGATCGTGGCCATTCCCGACTCGGACCGGGGCTGCCGCACCAAAGCCGCCGTGAAGGTGTCCGACGCCCGCAAGCTACTGGAAAACTGGTCCAACGGCCTGCACCGGGTGATCTTTTACGGCAGCCACATGACGGACGCGAAACGCTTCGCGCGGTTCACGGGAATCGAGGTGTTCGAGGAGTGCTGATCTGAACAGCGCGGGAAAGTGAGAAAGTGGGAAGGTGGGAAAGTGATTTGAACCGCCAAGACGCCAAGTACGCCAAGGAGAACAAAACAGAAGGAAGTGAAGGAAACAAGAGATTACAAGAGCTCGTTGCTTTCTTTGCTGACTTCTGTTTGCTTTTCTTGGCGGCCTGGGCGGCTTGGCGGTTTGCTTTGTTACGCGAAGAGCTTTTTGAGGTATTCGAGGTTGCGCTTCGTGTCGGCGACCAGGTCGCCGGAGGGGCTGGTGGTCTCCAGGACCAGCCAGCCGCGATAGCCGATCTCCTGGAGCGTTGCGGCCACGGCCGGCCAGTCGATCTTGCCGGAGCCCAGGTAGTTGCCGCCCTCCTTGAAATGCACCTCGCAGATGCGCTCGCGGCCCAGCAACTTGATCTCCTTGAGATAGTCGTGGCCTTTGTGGTTGGCGTTGTAGACGTCGTAGTAGACCTGCACCCACTTGCTCTTGACCGCGTCGAGAATCTTGAGGTGGGCCTCCGCGCTCAGGTAGGTCTCCAGCCCCAGGATCACCTGGGCCTTCTCCGCGCGCGGGGCCAGCTCCTGCATCAGTTCGGTGACGCGTCGCATGTCATCGGCGTTCGTTTCCTTGAGTTCGCCCTTGCCAAAGAAGGCCAGCAGGATGTTCCGGGCGTCCAGGTTCCTGGCCGCCTCGATGGTGTCGGCGACCCAGACGGCGGCCCTTGGCTCGCTGACCAGCGGGACGTTGTTAAGCACGCCCATGGCCACGGAATGGAAGCTCATGCCGTTGGCCTTCGCGGCCTCGCGGAACTGCTTCTGCACCTCCGGGCGGCGCAGTTTGAGACCGTCTTCGGGGAAACCGATGCTCACCTGGATGCCGTTGAGGCCGATTTTCCTGCCCAGTTCGAACACCGACGGATCGGCGGGCCTGCCCAGGGACCAGTCGCACATCGACATCTTCCACCCGCCGGCGGACTGGGCCGCAGTCAACCGCCCCGCCGCCGCCAGCCCCGCCAATGTCCCGGCCGCCCCTGAAAGCACCTCGCGACGCGTCATCGTTTCACCTCGCTACGAAACCACGTTCCATCTAATTGCCGCTCCGTCAGCATATCATCCGCTCCCCTGCCGTGCGAGGGGGAGAAGAGCAGTGCACGTTCTGTCATGCGCGACCCACGAGCCCGAGGCGCAAGCAAGCGCAGCGGGACAGGCGTTCCGGTCGCCGCAGAGTCTCGCGCTTCCAGCCGTCGAGATCACATCAGGGCAGCGCCTTTTGAGGTCAACGGTGGCCTTCTCTCGTCAACGTCAAATTCGGCTCGTCCCCATCTCAACCTTTTCCCCGAACGCCCGATCTATTTCCGCGCCGGTCAGCTTCTCTCGCACCTGCGGACAGGCGAAGAACGCTCGTAACAGGTTATCCATCGCCCGCGACTGGATAACCGCCCCACACAACCAGCGCGAAAGCGTTTCCGGCGCGATGCCGAGCCGCCCGGCGGCCTCCTTCTGGCTGAGACCCAACGTTTCGAGGTTGGCGCGAATCTGAGCGGGCGTGAGCAGGGCCAGGTGATCGCGAAGAGCGGCCACGATGCGCTCATCGGACTCCTCGGTGAAATAGACCTCGCCGCAGGCTTTGCATCGGGTCACGGGAAGATCATTTACGACCAGATCGTAGAGTCGGCCATCATGGTTCCTTTGAACGTGATGCTGACGAAGTACGGCAGGCCGGACTTCTTTTTTGCCGCATTCGACGCATCGGATCGGATATGCTTTGCGGCGTTCAACGGCCTTGGTGCTGTTATGATCGCTGATCATGAATTCGCCTGTGCAATCGAGAGTCGTCACTCATCGTGCATGTTCACGACCCAGATTGTGCAATCCTCAGGTTCATCGGCCTCGTCGAGAACAGTTTCGATATAGACTCGTCTCTCCCCTATGGGCAATCGCAGGTCATAGTGAAACCGGCACGCCACGTACTCCGGCCGCGTTTCCTCGATCTGGTCGATTTCGCCGCCCGATGCAACGTATTCGGCCATCAATTGGTGCACCAATCGGACGCCGACGTTGGGCAAGTTTGATGAAAGCCATGCCAGAGGCAGACGCTTCCACTGGATGTAACCGCTCACGTGCCCCCAATTCAGAAGCACCTGGCGATAACACTCGAGAGCAGCTCGATCCTTCGGCTTGCCCATATCGACTCCGATCACGTCGTCTGACTGGGCGGATGCTTCTTAAAGTATTATCGCATCTGAATTGATATATGTCAATCGGCTGCTCAGCCGAAACGGACTTGAACCTGAACGTCTACTGCGAAGCTCACGCGTATGGACAGCTTTCACACCCTCAAATTGCGGCTCGCCCCCCGCATCAATGATCCTGACTTCGGCAATTTGCGTTGTATACGCGTTGCGAATGCGCCCGAGAGGACTCGCAAGTCGCCGGTGCCGCCGTGCCCGTCGGGCCGGGCACTAGGGAATCTGTTCCCGATGCCGGCCGCAGGCTCAAGGAACGGAACGCGCAGAACCCCCCGCCCTGCGCATCCCCTTGTCTCCTTGTCCCCGTGTCGCGTTGTCCCCGCGTCCCCGCGCCTCCCCTTCCGCTATCCTCTCCCCCCTCGTCCTTCGGCGCTGGTCACTCCTTCCGCAGCGCCGCTTTGGCCCGGGCCGCCTGTGGGCTGTGCGGGGCCATCTCGCAGATGCGATGCCAGCAGGCCTTGGCCCGGTCGATCAGACCCATGTTCTCCAGGCTCAGGGCGAGGTACTCGCGGAACTCGACGCAGTCGGGCTTGAGGGCGGTGGCCTTCTCGAAGCGCTCTACGGCCAGTTCGAATTGTTCGCGGTTGGCGAACATCACACCCAGCCGGTAGTGCAGGTCCACGTAGTCGGGATGCAATTCGAGGGCCTTCTGCAACGCGGGGATGGCCTCGTCATCGCGGTGGGCATCATGCAGGGCGAGACCGAGCTTGATCCAGGCCTTGGTGTAGGCCGGATTGATCCGCACCGCCTCCCGGAAGTGGTCGATGGCCTCATCCAGCCGGCCGCGCTGGCGGAGCAACAGGCCCAGCCGGTAGTGGGCATCAGGATGGTGAGGGTGCTCGGCCACCGCTTGCTCATGACGCGCGATCTGGCGGTCGATCAGGTCGTCGATCCCGTCTGCCGGGGGCGCGGTGTCTTCGCCCGGGCCGGCTTGCAGGTAACGGCGGGCCTCCTGCTGGACAGCGCATTTGAGCTGGAGCCGGGCCACCTCTGAATAGAGGAGCGTGCTGTTCGGCTCGATACTGGCGGCCAGATCGAAGGTAGAGATGGCTTCTTCAGACTTGCCGGCCTCATGCTGGGCCACGCCCAGGCCGACGTACCCCACCAGCAGGCGGTCGTTGATCTCGATAGCCCGGGAGAAAAAGGTCGCCGCCTCAAGGTGCCGGCCGGCGCGAAGATGCTGGGTGCCCGCTTTGACCGTGGCTTCCAGGTAGTCGGGCTGCAGATCGAGAGCCTGCATGTAGGCCTTGAGGGCCGCCCCCGCGTTTCCGGCGCGCCCGTACAGATCGCCGAGGCGAACGTAAGTGTCCGCAAAAGCCGGTTGGCGTTCACACATCTCGTGCAAGTGCTCGATGGCCTCGCGGATCAGGCCGGACTGTTCCAGCGTGTCCACCAGGTCCGTGCGGGCCTGCCAGTTGTCGGGATCCATGGTCAGGGCCCGCTCGAACAGCTCAATGGCCTGTTGGGGCTGGCCGTGACGCAATTGCAGACCGGCCAGGGTCAGACACAGGTCGGTGTCGCCGGGCTCTTCCACGAGCAGGTGTTCGTACTGGTCAATGGCCGCGGCCAGGGCATTCTGCCGGAGGAAGATGGCCGCCAGCCGTTCGCGGGCCGGGCGCATGGTCGGACAGACGCGCAGCGCGCCCCGGTAGTGCGTGATGGCCTCGCCCCGTCGGCCCTGGCGTTCGTGGCAGTACCCCAGGCCGAATTGAACGGCCGCGTCGTCGGGATCCAGGTCAGCGGCGGCGCTAAGCTGCTCTCCGGCCTCGTCGATGAGCCCCAACTGCTCGCAACAGCAGGCCGCACCGATCCGGGCCAGAGGGTTTTCGCCGTCCAGGCGGGCGGATTCCAGGAACGCGTCGCGGGCCTTGGCGGCTTCACCGGCGTGCAGCCAGGCGAAGCCCAGTCCGAGCTGCAATTCGGCGGAGTCGGATTCGCGCTCCCGCTTTTCAAGCAGCTCCCGCGGATCGGCCGGATTGCGATTCAGACGGTCCTTGAACACCCGGGACAGCCGGCCGGCCCACCCGCGACCAAGTACCTCCAAAAGGTACGACATAACTCTTCTTTCCCCATCAAGCAGCCAGGGCGGCCAGGGCTTCCCGGGCCGCCGGATAGTTGTCATCCAGTTCTAACGCGCGCTGATATTCCTGCCGGGCACGGTCCAGTTCGCCCCCCGACTGGAACAAACGACCCAACAGGCAGTGTACGTCCGGATAGTCGGCGCCGGCCGCGATGGCCTGCTCCAGACGCTCCACGCCCGCCCGCCAGCGATCGGTCTGCGCGTACAGGTCGGCCAGCAGGATGAGGGCATTGACGTACTTGTTATTCAGGGCCACGGCGCGCTCGGCATGATGCAGGGCCTTGTCGTGACGGCCCAGCCGCCGGTAAACCGCTCCGCAGTGATAGTGCAGGTCCGCATACTCGGGTTTCTTGCGCAGGGCCTCTTCGAGCACAGCCGCCAGCGTCGAGAAGACCTCTCCATCCACCTCGGTCTCCGGCAGCGAGAGGAATGCCTCGACGAAGTCCGGTTCGCGCAGGATGGCCTCCCCCAGCCGTTCGATGCTTTCCGCATCGCGGCGCGGGGCCGGTCTGGTCTGCCACTGGATCTGCACCGGCTGACCTGAGGCCATGAGGGACTGGGCCAGCAGGTTGAGCTGCAGCGCAACCCGCGCGTTGGCCGGCTCGAGCTGGTGGGCCTTCTTGAGATAGCTCAAGGCCCGCTCAAACCGGCTGAGCAGGGCGCAACACTGGGCCAGGCGCTCGTAGGCCCCGGCATGCGTCGGATCCAGGGCGATCGTGCGTTCGAAAAGCCGCTCGGCCTCAGCGAGATTGTCTTCGGCCGCCAGCATGACCCCGAGCTGATAGTGCAGTTCCGCGTGCATGGACTGTTCGCGGAGCCCCTCGCGCAGCACTGCCTGGGCCTGGGTGGGGTTGCCCTGCTGCCAGAGGGTCAGGGCCAGGCGGATGCGGATGTCGGCGTCCTCAGGCCGACGATCCAGCAGGACCTGCAGTTCAGCCGCGGCGGTCTCCAACTGGCCGGTCTGCACGTAACAGGCGGCCAGATACTGGGCATAGTCCGCACCCATGGGATTCACCCGGGCGGCAGCCTGAAAATGCTTTGTCGCCTCCGGAAATCGCCGTGCCTCAAAAAGTTGAACAGCCAGGCGATAGTGCGCCTGGGCCAGGTAGTAGCGCGCGGCCGAAGCAGGCCCGTGCCGTCGTCCGGACGCGGCCGGCGTCAACAGGCGGATGGCCTCTTCGAACTCACCGGCGCTGTAGGCGGCGATGCCCAGCCGGTACTGTTCTTGCGTATTCATGGATCCCTCGGCGGGGGTACATTTTGCGACGACCAAACCGAAGTGCCCCACCTCAATGGCCGGCCGTCAGGCTTTCCCGCCAGTGTTCATCGGCACGCATACAGGGGGCAATGAGGAGACGGTATGTGACTGTGTGAATGTGCGGTTATACGGACGCGAGGGGAAGGGGAAAGCGTGGGAAAGTGAGAAGGTGGGAAAGTGGGAAAATGCCAAGGTGGCGAGGTGGGCAGGTCGGGAGGTGATGTGACGGTGAGGATGGAATCGTGTGCGGTTACAATGCCTTCGAAGCAAGGCGAGCGATGATCCCAGCTATTCCTGCTGCATAGTTATCGGCGGCCGGATATCATCGTCGGCTTCTCGGAAGAGATTCAGGTCGATGCGGAAATGAACCAACAGCAGGCAACTCCATGAGCCAGGCGGCGGCGGATCAAACGAGGCCTTCTGATCGGCGGGCCCTTGCTGGTGATGGTCTCTGGCCACTTAATCGCGGCTGGAATGAGTGTCTTCCAGTGATCGCAGCACGGTCATCCAGTCCGCATAAAAGTACGGCACGCCCAGTTCCCAGTGCAGGCGTTTGAGTTCCTCCAGGCATTCCTCGGTTAGCGGACCCTGCCAGTGTTGGGCAGCCGGGTCACAGTAGAAAATCCGGCAGCCCAGGGGCCGACGCGCGCGGGCGTGGCATCGGCCATCGTAGGCGTGTGGGCAGGCGTCGGCGGTTATCGGCGGGATCAGGACGGGGAGAGGGCTCGCCGAAGGTACAGCGTCTTCAGCCTCCTGCGAACGGCCGGTATCGGGTTTGGGCGCCGCGGGAGAACGGCCGGTACAGAGCCCGGCCGCTACAGAGCCACGCCCAGTATCGAGCCCGGCCACCGCCGGAGCGCCGACGTCTCCTATTGGAGCGGGTGCTGGTGGTTCGGTTTGCATCGCGAGGTAGTAAACCACCTCCAGGGCGGTCACGTAGAGGCGATGGCCGTACTCGCCGAAACGGCAGCATTCGCCCTTGTTCCAGCAGGTGGGTTTGTTGGCGGCAATCCGACGATCAGCCTCCGCATAGAAGGCCTGCATGGCCTCTACGACCTCCGGCCGGCGGACGGCGTCAATAACGGCTTCGATCGGGATGTCGCCGGTGGTAGACATAGCGTTCAGCATTCAGCGATCAGCGTTCAGCTTTGATTGGCGGGAAGGGATTCTCGCATCCGCACCCTTGGGGTATCACGGGGATCACAGCCATACGGCCTCAAGCCCGCAACTCTGAACCCTGAACCCCGAACCCTGAACCCTATTCATCCTCTATCCACGACTTCTTGAGCCGGACCTTCTCGATGGCCACGAAGTTGTGCGTCTCGCCGTTGTTCATGCCTTCGCAGCGTTCCGCCGCTTCGGCCCAATCGCGGGGCGAACGCAGGTTCTGGTTCCAGAAGGGCCAGGTGCGGCACTGAAGGGGCCGGACCGGGTAGATGCTGCAGATCTTTTTCCCCTCCGGGGTGGTCATCAAAAAGACACAGTCGCCGTTGGAACGCTCGGTCAGCGAATAGCGAAAGCCCACCCGGCGCAGGGTGCCCTCCGGGAGGGAACCATCCTTGCGCTCGAGGAACTCCGCGATCTTACCGATCTCCTCGCGGGTTACCCAGACATAGCCCGGCGGCCCCGTGCAACAGTTGCCGCACTGGGTACACGTGAACCGCAATCCGCCCTTGTACCATTTTTCCGCCATAAATCCAACTCTCACTGAAAAACACTTTGGAGCGGCCCTGAGCGTACCCGTTGCAGCCCGGACTGGCAACGATTATAGGGTGTGGACCGCGTGGCTACCGACAGGGCCCTCAGAGGAATGCAATGGTCGAGCAAATGGTATCAATAGGCGGGCCGTACCTGGGTGTCTTCCTGGTGCTGCTGGCCTGCAGCCTGGGGTTACCATTGCCGGAAGATGTCCCCCTGCTCTTCAGCGGGTTTCTGGTTCACAGGGAGTTAGCCCATCTGGCACTGATGATCCCTGTGACCATGGCGGGTGTGCTGGGGGGCGATTGTATCCTGTTTGCGCTGGGCAGGCGTTTCGGCCACCACATTGTGGAGCACCGTTATTTTCGACGCGTGGTGAATCCGCCCCGGCTGCTGATGGCCGAACGGCTCTTCCAGCGCCACGGGGTTAAAATCATTTTCATCGGGCGATTCCTGCCGGGTCTACGCCCCATGATCTTCATGGCGGCGGGCGTTCTGCGGGTGCCTTTCACCACCTTTCTGGCCGTCAATGGCTTTGCGGCCTGCATCAGCGTGCCCACGTTGGTGATCCTGGGAAAAATTTTCGGGCATAACCTCGACAAGATCACCAGCGAAGTACGCACGGTCACGCACTTTATCGTGCTGGCGATTCTGGTGGGGCTGCTGGTGACGGCCGCGGTGTATTTTCATCGGCGGCAAAAGCGGCTGATGGCCGCCACAGGCGTCTCTCCCGAGGCCCCCCCCGATACGCTGGCCCATCTACCGCCCCAGGCTGAGCCGCTTTCGCCCGAATCGGAGCCCCAACAAGACTCCGCCGCAGGCGAACGGTAGAATGGCCATGTAGGCCCCCGGCCGCGGAACGCCGGGCGGACGGAGCCGTCGGGCCACAGCTCTGTTTGCCTTTGGAAAAACCCGCTCATGTCCAGGACCTATCGCTGTCTTGTCGGTTCCGGTCTGTTGATTGCAACTCTGCCGCTGCTTGCCGGTTCAGGTTGTCCGGCCCAACAGGAGCCCTGCCCGGAGGAAAACTCCGCGGCAGTCGTGAACGTGGCCGGCGTGTATCGCTATTTCGGTACCCGTCCATTTCTGCTGATCGGCACCATCACGTTCGAGCAGGAAGGCGACCTCGTCCGGGTGACCGACACCACGTATGAAAACAGCAATGATCGTCGTCTGATGGGCGAGGCCGTGCTACAGGGCAACCGTCTGGAGATCCAGCTTGTGCCTCAGAACGGAGACACCAATTACAGAGCGGATGTACTGTTCCTGTTCAGCGAAGACGGAAACGAGTTTTGCGTCGAATTCTCGGATACGAACGGCGACGCCGGAGACCTTGGCACTTACCGGGGCACTCGGCTATCCTCGTAGCCCACGCGGCGACTTGAGCCGCACGCGAAGCCGCCCGATGCGGGCGCTCGCATGGCGTCTCGCATTCCCCGCTTCTGAAGAGGCGGGCCGCTCCCGTATGGTACTTGGGCCCACGGAGTAACCGATGAACGAGGCAATGAACCGGCGGAATTTTCTGAAGACATCCACCTTGGCGGCCGGCAGCGCTCTGCTGGCAACTCCCGTCGCGCGGGCCATGGGAGCCAACGACCGGATTCGCGTCGGCATCGTGGGCATGGGCGTCCGCGGGACGCAGCATCTGAAGGCCCTGGCCCAGCTTGCGGAGCGGCAACTGGCCAATGTCGAAGTGACGGCCGTCTGCGAGCTGTGGACGCCCTGGCGCGAAAAGGCCGTGGCCGAGGCGCAGAAGCTCACCGGACGCAAGCCGGAGGCGTTTGTCCGCCATACCGAATTGCTCGAACGGGGTGACGTGGATGCGGTGATCATCACCACGCCGGACTTCTGGCACGTACCCATACTGCTGGACTGCATCAAGGCGGGCAAGGATGTATACGTGGAGAAGCCGCTGTGCGTGCACTTCGAGGAGGCCAAGCTCGCCCGTGCCGCGGTGAAGGCTTCTGATCGCATCGTACAGGTCGGCACGCAACGGCGCAGCGAGACGAAGTTCCACGCGGCCCGGGAGTTCGTGAAGTCCGGCCGGCTGGGCAAGATCATCACCGCCGACGGAGCCTACAACGACCGGAGCCCGCGCTGGCGGCGCGAGGCCGAGTGCAAGGCCATGAAGGAGTCCGATTTCGACTGGAAGTTCTACCTGCGCGATCTGCCCTACCGCCCGTTCAACCCCCGCCACGTATTGGAATGGAAACTCTTTCGCGAATTCACCATGGGCGTCAGCGGGCTGCTGGGCTGCCACATGTACGACATCATGCAGTTCGTGCTGGACGCGCCTTTCCCGAGCAGCGCGGTCTCGCTGGGCGGAGTGTACGTGTACAAGGACGGCCGGGAGGTCGAAGACACCTTCGAGACGCTGATCGAATTCCCCGAGGAGTTCATCCTGCATTACACTACCCGCCTGGGCAACGCGGTTCAGCCGAACCTGACGCTTTATGGAACTAACGGCATGCTGGATCTGGACCGGGCGGTCTACAGCGGCAAGGGCGGCCTGCCGGGGGATGCACTCCTGCCGGCGGAAGAGCAGAAGCTCAAGGTGGAAAAGGCCCGCCCGCACGCCCACATGCTCGATTTCCTGGAGTGCATGCGCAGCCGGAAGGAGCCCATCGCCGGGATCGACGTGGGCTATCAGCATGCCGTCACCAGCCTGCTGGCCCAGGAGGCCATGCGCTCCGGGCGCAAATTGCGCTACGACCGGCAGAAAGACGAGATCGTCTGAGCCGTTGCACAACCTTCAGAACGGACGCGAAGTGGGCCGGTGGGACATGCCAGCGGCGCCGACTGCCGGATCCGCCCCCCGCCGCGGAGCCCAGGCAGCGTTCCGAAACGAATCTGGTCATACAATGAGTGGCCGGAAGTGCCGGGCTCGACTAACGAGCGAATCGGCCATTTGACGCGAAATCAGGGAGATCACACATGTCATCCGCACCGCGCAATAATTTTGGCGCCGAATCCGCCCTGAAGACCCGCTCGGGCGAGGTTCGCATCTACCGCCTGAACAAGCTGTCCGAAGACGGCCTGGGAGACCTCAGCCGGCTGCCCATCTCCGTCAAGGTGCTGTTGGAAAACACCCTCAGGAATACGAACGGCTTTCAGGTCACCGACAACGATGTGATCGGCCTGGCCAAGTGGAAGGCCGAATCGCCCGCCCTGGTGGAGATTCCCTTCAAGCCGGGCCGGGTCGTGCTCCAGGACTTCACCGGCGTGCCCACGCTGGTGGATCTGGCCGCGCTGCGTTCAGCCATGCACCGGCTGGGCGGCGAGCCCCGGCGCGTCAATCCGCTGATTCCCTGCGACCTGGTGATTGACCATTCCATCCAGGTGGATGAGTTTGGCACGCCCACGGCCTTTCAGATCAACACCAAGCTCGACTATGAGCGCAACAGCGAGCGTTACCAGTTCCTCAAGTGGGGCCAGCAGGCCTTCGACAATTTCCGGGTGGTGCCGCCGGCCACGGGGATCATCCACCAGGTCAACCTTGAATATCTCGCCAAGGTGGTCTGGACCCAAAAGCAGAATGGGCAGATCGTCGCCTTCCCCGATACCCTCGTAGGCACGGACAGCCACACCACGATGATCAACAGCCTGGGGGTGATGGGCTGGGGCGTCGGCGGGATCGAAGCCGAAGCCGCGATGCTCGGCCAGCCGTTGTACTTCCTCACCCCCAAGGTGGTCGGCTTCCGCCTCGCCGGGCAGCTTTCTGAGGGGGTGACCGCCACCGACCTGGTGCTGACCATCACGCAGATCCTGCGAAAGATGGGGGTGGTTGGACAGTTCGTCGAGTTCTACGGGCCGGGCCTGGACACCATGTCGCTGTCGGACCGCGCCACCATCGCGAACATGGCTCCCGAATACGGCGCCACCATGGGCTTCTTCCCGGTGGACCAGGTGACGCTCGACTATCTCCGGATGACCGGGCGGGATGAGGACACCGTCGACCTGGTCGAGCGTTATTGCAAGGAACAGGGTCTGTGGCGCGAGAAGAACACCGAGCCGCTGTTTACCCGGACCGTTTCGCTGGATCTTTCCACCGTGGAGCCGTCGCTGGCCGGTCCGCGCCGGCCGCAGGACCGCGTTCCGCTCTCCAACATGAAGACGCAGTGGCGACTGGACCTCGAGAAGACGTTCGGCAAGGCCGCAACCGCTTCGAGTCAAGCGGGCGGACCTCAGGCTGCCGCCGCCCCGGCGTCGAAATCGGCCGTGGCGGTCGCCGACGCCGACACCGAGGGCGTCGAGGTGGAATACAAGGGCCAGAAGTTCCGGCTCAAGAACGGCCATGTGGTCATCGCCTCGATCACGAGCTGCACGAACACCTCCAACCCATCCGTCATGCTGGCCGCCGGGCTGGTGGCGAAGAAAGCTGTCGAAAAGGGCATGAGCGTCAAACCGTGGGTCAAGACTAGCCTGGGGCCCGGCAGCCGGGTGGTGACCGAGTATTACCGGAAGTCGGGACTCATGGAGTACCTCGACAAGCTGGGTTTCAACCTGGTGGGCTACGGCTGCATCACCTGCATCGGAAATTCCGGGCCGCTGCCGGAGCCGATCAGCGAAGCGATCCACCGCAACGACCTGGTCGCCTGCTCCGTGCTGAGCGGCAACCGCAATTTCGAGGGCCGGATCAACCCGGACGTGAAGGCCAATTACCTGGCCAGCCCCCCGCTGGTGGTGGCCTATGCCCTGGCCGGCACCGTGGATATCGACCTCGCGTCGGAGCCGCTCGGACTCGATCGCAATAATAAGCCGGTATACCTGAAGGATATCTGGCCCACGCAGCGCGAGATCAATGAGGTCGTCGAGCAATGCGTCACGCCGGAGCAGTTCAAGACCAAGTACGCCGACGTCTTCACCGGCGACGAGCAGTGGCAGCAGATCCGGGTCACCGGCCGCGACCTGTACCAGTGGGACGCGAGCTCGACGTATATCCAGGAGCCGCCGTTCTTCGTGGATCTGGCCCCCGAGCCGGGGTCGATTGCACCCATCACTGGGGCCCGCTGCCTGGCCCTGTTGGGCGACTCGGTGACCACCGACCACATCTCGCCGGCCGGCTCGATCAAGCTGAACTCACCGGCGGGCAAGTACCTCACGGAGCACGGCGTGCAGCCGAAGAATTTCAACAGCTACGGCGCCCGGCGCGGCAACGACCGGGTGATGACCCGCGGCACGTTCGCGAACATCCGGCTGCGCAACCTGCTGGCGCCGGGCACGGAGGGCGGAGTGACCATCTACCTGCCCACCGGCGAACAGATGACCATTTTCGACGCGGCCATGCGCTACAAGCAGGACGGCACCCCGCTGGTGATCGTGGCCGGCAAGGAATACGGCACCGGCTCTTCACGCGACTGGGCGGCCAAGGGCACCTTCCTGCTGGGCGTGAAGGCGGTCATCGCCGAGAGCTTTGAGCGCATCCACCGCAGCAACCTCGTGGGTATGGGCATCCTGCCGCTGCAGTTCCGCGAGAACGAGAACCGTGACACCGTGGGCCTGACGGGCACCGAGACGTTCAGCATCGAAGGGCTGGACGACACGCTCAAGCCGCAGCAGGAAATCAGCGTGAAAGCCCGACGGGAGGACGGCACGGAGCTGACCTTCAAGACCATCTGCCGGATCGACACGCCGGTGGAGGTGGAGTACTACCGGCACGGGGGCATCCTGCAGATGGTGTTGCGGAAGATGCTGAAGGGAGAGGCGAGGTAGTTGTCAGTAGTCAGTGGTCAGTGGTCAGTTGTTGGGTCAGTTGTCCTTTTGTCATTGGCTTGACCGGGCGCTGCCATGGGCGGGTGCGGGAATCACCTCTCGCACTTTCCATGAGCGGGAACTTCTTTCCGCACATGAGAAGCGGACCGTTCTGCCTGCGCCGCTTATGGCGTTTGATTCTCCAACCGGGTAATGAACGGCCGGGGTGGCCCACCTCTTCCAGAGGTGGGTTCACGATTTGGACAACCAATGGAGGTGCCGACGGCATCAACGTAAGTCCGGCCGACACCGGCTGAATCGCACGGAATAAGGAGAGGGCATGGAGAGCACCACAGACCGCCACCTTCCGGTGGACACGCGCCCCGCAGGGGCGGCGAGAAAGTAGCCACGGGTGGAGCGAAGCGGAACCCGTGGTTCAGAGCCCGCCTTCGGCGGGAAAACCTCTTGAACGGGGTTGACAGAGGAGGTCGCTCTCGGGCCAGTCACCTCATTTGTCGGTTACCTGGGGTGCGTGCATATCCTTGTCCAGCCTGGCCAGCACCTCCGGCTGCTCGAACGGGAGCATCTGCACCTTCTCGAAACGTGGATCATTCACCGGCACGTCGTCGTACCACATGAGCGGCACGCCCCGGCGAACCAAGCGGCGCTGCAGGGCGAGCAGCAACTCCGGCCGGGCGCGCACGTCGTGCGGCGTGCAGCTTTGCTCGATGCAGAAGGCGGCCAGGTCACCGGCCGATTCGCCGATGTTCCACTCGATGGGGTGCAGCCGGTAACAGCCGTTGGTGATGTGCGTGGTGCCGATGTTCTTGCAGCCGGCCAGCAGGTTGCGCATCACCTTGGGGATTAAGGCCCCCAACGGGATCTGGAAAGGCTTGGCCGGGCTGATGACCTGCTTGCGGTTGCGCTTACTCTCGTGGATGTCGATGCCGTAACGGCCAATGCCCACGCTGTCGGCGAAGTGGACCGCGCGCACGCCGTCGGTGGCCACCTCCTGCTCCACGATGGTCTTAAGGGCAAGGATCCGCCGGGACTCGCGGATGTAGGGGAACATAGAGAGACCATCGGCGGTGCCCATCACGTCGGGGCGCAGCTTGAACTCGGGGTAGCCCTTGCCGCCGTCGTCGCGCTCGACCTCGTGCTGGAGCCAATAGAGCAGCCCCAGGCTGAGATCCTTGGCCGCGCGCAGATATTGAATCTGCTCCTCGGGAGAAGGCACGAGGATATTGCCGTGGCGATAGTCGTTGCCGGGCCAGTTGATCATCGCGATGTCGTGGGGGTAACGCGGGTCGTCGAACTGACCGGCGTCGATCAGCCGGCGGTAGGTCCAGAACGGGCCGTAGGTGTCTTCGGCGCGCTTGAACATACCGTAGGTGCGCGGCCCGCGGGCATACTGGACCACCAGCGTGTAAGGCTGCAACGTAACATTCTGATCATAACCGGGCGGCTTGGCGATGACGTGCCGCTCGCCGGGGCGATACTCGATGGCGAAGGGGTAGGTGAAGCTCTGCACGTCTTCGGGGTCATACGTGTCGATGGCAGCCGGCTCGCCGGTCCATTCGCGTGGCTCGGCGCCGGTGACGAAATCGGCCGCGCCCAGGGCCAGCAGGTCGCCCAGCTCAGTGGCGTCGATCACGTAACCGGCGGTAGCCCGGAAACGCTCGCCGCTCTCCAGGTTCACGAGATCCACGTAGGTCACGCGGAAGCCCTGCACCCCCACCGCCCAGGCCTTGCAGCGTTTGAGTATTCGCAGGTGCCCGCTTTTGGCAAACGGTCCGAGCCAATCGTCGATGACGGCCAAAGCCGCCTTGGGCTCAAAACACAGCCGGCTGACCCAGCCGTTGCCGGGGTTGAGTCGTTCGTTGCGTGCCGCCTCGGGCTTGAGCTTCGTGTTGCGGCGATACCAGTCGCGGATGGCCGTGCGAAAGGCGAGGTAACTTCGCGTCCCCCCGCTGGTCTCGATCCAGTTGTTCTCATCCAATGCGCTGACGCCCTGACTGGTGGCCTGGCCGCCCAACCAGTCGGTCTCCTCCACCAGGCATACCGTACGCCCGGCCTGACTGGCCGCGAGCGCGGCGGCCACGCCGCCCAGCCCGCCGCCGACGACGAGCACCTCCGCATGGATACGGTTGGGCGGAGGTGAGAGGTCATCGACCTCGATCACCTTGAGATTCTGGACGTCGACCACTCGTTGCATCGGTTCACCTCCCGATCTGATATCGCATGGCGGGAAAAGCTTCCCGCCCCAAGAGGCACAAGAACGGATCCGCGCGCCAACTGCCGGCTGGGGGCTATCATACGCGGGACGGCGTTGCGACAAAACGGGGACACGATTCAGAAACGGCGGTCCGGCCGGCTCGGCCTCTGTTTGATAAGGATTCCAAATGAATCCTGTGGTTGGGTGCCCCGCCTCTTCAGAGGGGGGGCGCGAAGATCCGGGCGAAATCCGTAGCGGGGTTACCAACAACCAGACGGAAACCCACCCGGGTCTGCAACGCAAACCGAATGCGCAGGGGTTCTCGTTCAGGGCGTCATGGGGGCTCCGTGCCGCTCCCGGCCGCGGCGCACGGACCGTACTGATTACGTGCCGTAGATGGCGAGGGGCACGTCCACGATGGATCGGACGCGCTCGGCGATGCGGGCCAGCGCGGGATCGTCCAGCGGAGTAACCCAGGGCTCCGTGGTTCGCCGGGCGATGGTGTAAATCTGCAGGAGCTTGATCTTGCCGCCGGCGACCAGGATCTCGCGCAGACGATGGGCAAAGGCGTCCACTTCCGCGTCCGGCGGCGGCGCGCCGTGGACGTTCATCCACAGCGATTGAATGACGATCGGACGGATACGGGCGGCATCCAGGATGTTGTCGAGGATCCGTTGCAGCGAGCAGTTGGGCCGGTTGATCAGACGAAAGCGTTCTTCCGTACCGGCATCGAGCTTGGCCCAGATTTCGCCGTTGTTAGCGTCCAGGATCGTGAGGGCCTCGCGCACACGGGGCCGGTGCAGCCACGCGGCGTCCGTAATCACGACCAGCTTCAGCTCGTCAAGCTCAAAACGGCGACGCGCGTCGGCCGCCACCTGGACCGCCTCCAGGAACACCGGCGAGGCGGTCGGCTCGCCGTCGCCGGAGAAGGCGATATCGTTGAGCCGCCGGTTGGAGGCAGGGACGCTGGCGAACTGCGGCCCCTGGAACAACTCGCCGCCGACCACCGCGGCCATGGTCCGTTCCAGCTCCTCGCGAAGCACATCCAGCTTGACGGTGCGGACCGTCGGCGGAATGGTCCGATCCACCTGGCAATAGACGCAGTCGAAGTTACAGGCCTTGTCGGGATTCAGATTGATCCCGATGGACACCCCCCCGGCCCGGCGGCTGATCACCGGGTAGACATAAAGATTGTCTCTCCAGCTCCGGGAATGGTTGGCGAAGAAGGATCTCAATGACGGTTTGTTCGGCTCCACAGGCATAGGGGATTATAGTGTGCCACCGCCTACTCAGCCGTCATGCCGACATTCTGGCCCCAGCCGCTGCTGCTGGGACGGTAGGGCTTCTGGGCGGCCTCGTCTTCGGCCCCGCAGATGACCACGTTGTTGTAACGCAACAGCGTACCTTTGCGGCGCTCCAGATCGATGATGTTGATGTTGTAGCTGACCAGGGCGTCCAGCAATCCCAGGCGGGCGCTGGCCAGATCCTGGTTGGCGGTCAGTTCGACATTCAAGTTGGCCGGATCGCGCCGCTCGATCTTGGCCCGGGTGGCCCGGAGCTGATCGAATGCCGCCCGGGCGGCCCGGAAGTTGGGCCCCACCTGCTCGAAAGTGCTCTGAAGATCGAGGAGTATCTGCTTGACCTCGGTGATGACCAGCTCGATCTGGGCGCGATGCGCGGCGATGGCCTGGGCCTGCTGCAGCCGGGCCCGGCGGATAGCGGCCTCGGGGCCGCGGTTGCCGATCGGCCACTCAAATTCCAGGCCTACTACGTACTCGTTAAAGTCGTTGTTGCTCATCTGGCTGAAGGCGGAACTGGGGTTGCCGCCCAGGCCGTCCACGATGTATCGGAACAACAGGTCGAGCCGGGGCAGGGCCTGGTTCTTGGCCACCCCGATGGCGATCTGGGCCTGCTCAATGGCCAGCCGGGCTTCGTGCAACTCGGCGCGGTGGGTCAGGGCGGCGGAAAGCTCACCCAACTGATCGAGCATGATCGGTTCGAGGCTGGGCGTATCGGTCGGGATGATGTCCACGTCCACCGCCTGGTTGAGGGTCGGATCGTTCAGCAGGCCTTTCAGGAAAACCTCGGCCGAACGCATGTTGTTGACGGCCTGGATGAACTGGGCCTCCTGAAGCTGGATCCGGCTGCTGGTCTGGTTGAGCAGAATGGGATACACGTCGTAGTCGCGGCGCGCTTCCAGCGCGGCCAGAATGCTCTGGAGCTCTTCCAGCAATCGGGCCTGCACGGTGATGGACCGGCGGGCCTGGAGCAGCCGCCAATAGGCCCGCTCCACGTTGAAGAGCGTTTCGCGAATCTCCCGCTCCAGGCGGGCGAGGCTGATGCGGCGGTTCAGCCGGTTGATTTCGATTTGAGAACGGTTGAAGTCAAGCCCGAACCCCCGCAAGAGCGGCTGCTGGAACTCCACAATGAACTGGTTGAAATAGGCCGGGTTGAGCGTCTGATAGCTCAGGTTGGTCTTGGTGCGGGTTAACGCGTAGCTGGCTTGAACCAGCGTGCCGGTCGAGAGCAGCTTGCGAATTCCACCGTTGAACACGCGGGTATCCGACTGCGTACCCTGAAGCTGCGAACTGGTCGGCCGATCCTGACGGTTGTAGTTGAAGCTGGTGAAGAAGACTTCGTCAAACCGGGCTTCGGCCTCGACAATCTGCGTGGCATCGATCGCAGGGTTATAGGACTGTACCTGAATGGAGTAGTTGTTCTGCAGTGCCCGGCGAACGGCGTCCCCCAGGCTGAGCCGGACCGCGTTTTCGCGCTGCGTGGCGGCCACACGAGTGCGGAGACGCTCCAGCGAGCGCCGATCCGGAAGGCTCAGGTCGGTTCGACTGAGAAGGGCGTCGATCCGTTTGAGCTCGTCCACCGGATCGGGGACTTCTTCTTCGATCTGGTCGGGCGTGGGCTGGTTGACAGGCTGGGTGGTCGCGGGCGGCCCCATCGGACGAACCGGCACCCGGTCGGGCGCCGCCGGGTTGGGCTCATCCGCGGCGGCGGCCTCCTGGGCCAGCCGGCGAGCCGCAATCACCTTGGCGCGACCGGCCGGATCAGGGCTGACGGTAACCGACTCGACGTCAGAAGAGGTCGTCCGGCAACCCAGGGCCATCAGTAAGCCACTCAGCACAAGTTGTCGAATCGTAAAGCAAGACCACCCATGCGTGGGCATTGGAGGTTCCCTCGGGGCTAGACGATGGCCAGATGGAGCGCAGTGGATCCTATTTGCGCGCCTCCCTGCGGCAAACAGCCGAGGCCATTGTATGGATGAGGTGAATCGTGTCAAACGGCAAAGCCCCGCCCCCCCGGAATCTGACGGCCGGGAATCCTGAAGCACAGGTAAACCCCGGCTTGACGGCCGTGCGAAGAGTCGCCAATTCGGCTATGATAGGTCGTTCACGCAAGAGCCTTCGGCTAAAGGAAGCGTACCGTGCCCATGGCGACCCCGAACCAACAAGACTATTACCGTTTCTGCCCCGGCGAAGAACGCATTAAGCTCTCCAACGCCGTCTGCCTGGGACGTCGACGGGCAAACTACCCCAAGTGCAAGGGCTGCCAGTTCAATGACGACGAGAACAAGATCGGCGGCCTGGTCATGCCGGGAATCGACCGGAAAGCAGCAGAAGAGGAAAAAAATAAGCGAGAACGTATAGCTTCAATTTTTAAGGCCTACGACATTCGGGGCGTTTATCCACAACCTCTGGACGAGGAGCTGGCCTGGCGGATTGGTCAGGCCACGGCCAACTTCCTGCGTTCCGAGCTCCGCGGTTACGAGCGGAGCCGGACGGAAAAGTCAGCGGTGGTGGTGGGACGGGACATGCGCAAGAGCAGCCCGGCCCTGGCGGCTGCGGTCATCGAGGGTCTACGCTCGGGCGGCTCGCCGGTCATTGACATCGGCATGGTGGACACGCCGCAGCTCTACTTCGCGGTCAACCACATCACCTGCTGCGGCGGGGTACAGGTCACGGCCAGTCATAACCCCGGCACCTACAATGGGTTCAAGATCTGCGGGGAGAAGGGCAAGCCCGTCAGCGCGGACACCGGGTTGAACAAGATCAGCAAGGCGGCCATCAACACCATCCGCCATACCACACCACAGATGGCCGGCCTGGAACAGCGCGACCTGTCCGGGCCGTACAAGCAGTTCGTCCGGCAATTCCTGACCACTTCGCCCGGCGGGTACAACTCCGACCGGCCCATGAAAGTGGTCGTGGACGCATCCAACGGCATGGCCGGCAGGTGGTTTCCCGTGCTGTTTGGGGATGTGGAATGGCTGGAGGTGACCCGGCTCAACTTTGAGCACAACGGGGATTTCCGGCACGAGCCGAACCCTCTGGTACCGGCCAACCTTTCCCAGCTTTGCGACCGGATGAAGCGGACCCGGGCGGCCTTCGGGGTCTGCTTCGATGGCGATGCCGATCGGACCATCTTCGTGGATTGCGAGGGACGGATCATCCCGGCGGACCTGATGACCGCGCTCCTGGCGGGCTACTTCCTGAAGAAGTCGCCCGGCTCGGCCGTCGTGTACGACCTGCGTTCGTCGCGCGTGGTGCCGGAGGAAATCCGCAAGGCCGGTGGGCTGCCGCGTCGGGAGCGGGCCGGTCATGCCATGATCAAGAAAACGATGATGGACGCCAAGGCCGTCTTCGGCGGCGAGCTCAGCGGCCACTATTACTACCGCGACAATGGGTTCTGCGACTCGGGCATGATCACCTTCGCCCAGGTGGTCAACCTGCTGATCGAGTCGGGACAGCCCCTGCACGAGCTCATCGAGCCGTTGCGGCGATATGCACATTCCGGCGAGCGCAGCTTCCATAACGAGGACAAAACAGGCACCATCCAGCGCCTGGCCGATCGGTACAGCGACGGGGAGATCGATTACCTGGATGGCATCACGGTGCAGTACGCGGACTGGTGGTTCAATGTGCGTCCGTCGAACACCGAACCCTTCCTGCGGTTGAACGTGGAAGCCCGTGACGAAGAGATGTTGAAAGGGAAGCTCAACGAACTCTTTCCGCTGATGGGGACACCAGCTTGAACTGACCGAAGTTTGAGCCAATGGGAGCAGGCGTGACGGAAAACATTGAGCACAAGCGTCTGGACTGCGGGATCGAGCTGGCGGTGCTGCCTCTGGCCGGCCGGCCGGTGGTCGCGGTCGAGATTCGCATACTGGCCGGATATGCCTTCGAGCGTCCGGAGTACCTCGGCGTAGCCCACGTGCTCGACGAGGCCATCGTCAAGGGCACGGCCAAACGCGACGGGCGGGCGCTGAACGATGCCTTTGACGCCATCGGGTCCACGCACTCCTCGTACGCGGGGCGCGAGCGGTTCGGGTTCTCGTGTCTGTGCCTGCCGGAGTTCCTGGAACGGGCAGTGGCTCTGCATGCGGAAATGATCCGGACGCCCAGCTTTCCGCCCGAGGATTGCGCGGTAGCGGTGGAGTTGACCAGCCAGACGCTGGCCGCGCTGGAAGACGACCCCCAGGAGCTGGCCAAGAAGCTGCTCCACCGTCAGGCCTACGGGGAACCGCTGGGCCGTCACCCGCTGGGCGAGGAGGAAACGCTGGAGCGGATCGGGCGGGAGCAGATCCTGGACCACTGGCAGCGATATTTTTGCGCCGCGCGCATGCAGGTGGCGGTGGCCGGGGCGGTGGAGCCGGCTGCGGTGGCCGACCTGTTCGAGCGGGAATTCGAGGGCTTCCGGCGGGGCGAGCCGGACCTCGATGGACTGGGTTTCCAGTTCAATGCGGCCCGCTCCCATCATGAGAAAGACCTCGAACAGGAACAGATCGCCATCTGCTTCCCCGGCCCGGCGGCCCAGGACGAGGATTTTCCCACTGCCCAGGTCATCGTGGGCCTGCTGGCCGGCGGCATGGGCGCCCGGCTGTTTACCGAGGTGCGGGAGAAGCAGGGGCTGGTGTATTGGGTGGGCGCATGGAGCGATCAATCGCGGCGCAGCGGAATGTTTCACCTGGGGGCCTCCACCACGCCGCAGAACCTGGAGAAGACCTACACGACGCTCCTGCGCGAAATCGACCGACTCTCCGAGGATCTGACCACTGAAGAGGTTGAGCGGGCCATCGCCGGAATCGTGATTCGGAACCAGACCCGCGGGGACATCACGCGGGCGCGGGCCGTCGAGTTAACCGAAGATCTCTTCTATCACGGCCGTCCCATTCCGACTGAAGAAAAGATGGCGCGCGTGCAGGCGGTCACGATCCAGCGCATCTGCGACTACCTGGCCGGCCATCCGCGCGACCGGCTGAGCGTGGTCACGCTGGGGCCGACGCCGGAGAAGTCGGACGCGTTGTGAAGCAGGCGAGCGGGAAGTGAAAGATGGAAGGATAGAGGAGGAAAGATGGAGAGACGGGGCTCATTCTCTCCATGGCTCCGTCTCCGCTCCTCTCCATCTGTCGTCGAGGACTCAGGAATGTCTCAAACCATATTCGTGCAAGAGAAGCTGCCGAATGGCCTGCGGGTGGTCATCGAGGTCATGCCTCACGTCCAGTCGGCGGCCTGCGGGTTCCTGGCGCGGACCGGAGCGCGCGACGATAGCCGGCAACTGGCCGGGGTCTCGCACTTCCTGGAGCACATGTGTTTCAAGGGCACCCGCAAGCGGACCTCCATCCAGATCAACATCGAATTCGATCAGATGGGGGCCCAGTACAACGCCTTCACCAGCCGGGACCGAACCTTCTACTACGGCTGGGTGCGTCCGGAGGACTTCGACCGTCAGCTTGAGCTGCTGGCGGACATGATGCGCTCCACGCTGCCGCCGGATGAGTTCGAGACGGAAAAAAACGTCGTCCTCGAAGAGATCGCCATGTCCAGAGACGATCTCGCTTCGACCGCTTACGACATCCTGTATGAGCACCTGTGCGCGGACAGTGACCTGGCCTGGCCCATTCTCGGTTACGAAGAGACCATCCGGGCCATGACCCGCGACCAGATGCATGAGTATTTCCGGCGGCGGTACGCGCCCGACAACCTCGTGCTGATTGTGGCCGGCAACCTGGACCCGGACCAGGTGATGGATTCGGCCCGGCGATACTGTGGGGATTGGGAGCCGGCCGGCGAGACGAACGGGCAGCGGGTACGGCCCCAGATGCGCGAAGGCACGGCCGCCCGGGCCATGGATCGCTTTCACCAGCAGGCCATCATGCTGGCCTATCCGGCGGCAGCCGGCACCGACCCGCTGGACGAAACCGCCGAAGCCGCGGCGGCCATCCTGGGCGGAGTCAACTCGCGGTTCTACTGGAACATCATGCAGAAAGGCCTCAGCCCGCGGGCCGGCGCTTTCCGCGACGAATACGCCGACTTCGGCGCCTTGACGCTGTTCGGACTGTGCGAGCCGGAGAATTGCGAAAAACTCGTGGAGGCCATGCGCCGCGAAGCCGCCGAACTGGTCGAAAAGGGTGTAGAGCCCAAAGAGATCGCCCGGGTCAAGAATCTGCGGCGCACCTCGCTGGCCGTCGAATCCGAGACCCCCTTCTACCGGCTGGGGCAGATCGCCGACGACATCGAGTACTTCGGCGCGCCTCGCCCCGCAGAAGCGCGAATGGCCGCCGTCAACGCGGTCTCGGCGGAGAGCATCCGCGAGTATTTTGAGCGCTTCCCCATCACCGGGCCGGGCTATCTTATCAGCGTCGGGCCACGGAACTGGCCGACATGAGTATGGCTGGGGGCGGGCGTCTTGCCTGCCTTCTGACGCGGCCCAGATGCCGCCGGAAGCCAACAGTTTCAAGAGGCAACCATGGGCAACTTCACACCCGGCAAGCCGGAGCATGGCTCACAGGATGATCTAGCGCGGCGGATGGACCTGCTGGAGCGGGAGAACGAACGCCTGCGCCGTCAGATCGAGGGTGTGGTCGGCCCGGACAATCCGTGCTTCAGTCAGGCGGCGTTTCAGAAGGCGTTGCGCTTCTACCTGTTCGTGTTCATGCTGCCGTTGCAGTTACTGTTTGTGCTTTTCGTCCTGTTGCCTCTGCTGCCGAGCCTGTTGCCCAATCTGCCCATGATCGGGCCAATACCGCTGTTCGATTCGGCTGGTACTGGCACGAACCACCCCGGGATTGGCCTGGGCATCATCGCCTTCGGCGGGCTGGCGGTCGGCGTGATCGCGATCGGCGGCGGCGCGGTCGGCCTTGTGGCCATCGGCGGTGGAGCCATCGGCCTCGTGGCCCTGGGTGGCGGGGCTGTTGGCGTTTTCGCGTTTGGTGGCGGCGCGGCCGGGTACATCGCCATCGGCGGCGGCGCTTTCGGGCGATACGCCCTGGGTCCAAACGCCTACGGGAAGGCGGTGTTCAGCATGAGACGCCAGGATCCCGAGGCGGTGCAGTTCTTCGTGCGCTGGCTACCGCGCCTGCGGGCGGCGATCACCACTCCATTGCCGGTCGTGCCGTTCCCGGAGAACGAGAGGCCGCATGAATCTTGAGAATCGCTCACCGCCAGAGGAAATCCGGGCCGATGAAGCCTCTCCCCTGCCCTATGGACCATCTGCCCGTCAGGAGCATGAGGCCGCCTCGTTTCAGGGCACCGGCCAGGAATGCTTCTATGTGCCCTTCGCCAGGCCGGTGAGCTTGGACGAAGGCCTTCCCCCGCCTGTCCCGGCAGGCGCGCCTGCGCCGGCTCAGCCACAAATGCGCTGGTGGCGGGCCCTGCTGGAAGCCTTCACGCCCCTGGCCGCGGGCATCGGCGGCTCCCTGCTGGCTATCCCGATGTTGATGTTCTGGCAGCCGGAGGACGAGCGCTGGTTCAACCTCCTCACAACCGCCACCGGGGGGCTGGTCGCACTTGTGGCCTGCGTGGCCCTGTTGAAGTGGGCAGGCCAACCGTTGCATTCCATCGGACTGACCGGTCGAGAACTGGTCGTCAACGCGTGGATCGGCGTGGGCTCCTATGTCCTGACCATCATCTGTCTGTTCATACTCGGCGCCTTTGTCATCCTGCTGTTTCCGGAGATCAGCAAACACCAGGACGACGCCGCCAAGGCCATCGAAGCCAACTTCCCGCCGATGGGAACCACGGGCATGATCGCGTTGATGACTTTTGTGGCCATCTGGGAGGAGATCGCCTTTCGCGGCTTCATGCTCACCCGCCTCCAGTCAATCTTCCGCAGATGGTGGCTGACCATCCCGATTGGAGCAGTGCTGTTCGGGTTCGGACACGGCTACCAGGGGCCGCTGGCCATAGTCCAGACCATGCTGCTGGGCATCGTCATGGGCGTGCTCTTCTGGTGGCGCAAAAGTCTGGTCCCGGGCATCGTGTTCCATCTGCTCAATAACGTAATGGCCTTTTTGATGCTGAAGTCATGAGCGACTCACGCTGCACGTACGTGGGGCTGGATACCGGCGAGGGGCTGACCCTGCTGGCCTACTGGACGCAGCCGGCGGGCGCCGGACTGGAAGCCTTGGAAGCCACGTGGCCGGTGCGGGCCGCCGTGGAAACGTTCCGGGCCATCCCGAGCCGGGATCCAGCGGAGATTCAACAGGCCATCCGGGCTCTGTGCGCGGAACACGGGCGTCGGCCGGCGGATTGCTTTCTCGTCTGCCTGGGCAGCACCCGAATGGAGGCCGCCGGCCAAATGGCCGCCGCACTGGGCATGCGCGGCCTCATCGGGCCGGCCTGGCCGTGCGTGCTGTGGTCCGAAGGCGTGCTTCCCTCACAGCAGGTTCGGGAATACGCCCGCCCGGCCCCCGAGCAGGCAATCAACAACCTCTGCGCGTTGCGCCAGTGCTTTGCGGAGTTGATGGAGCAGGCCTCGGAAGATCTTCAGGTCGCGCAACTGGACCAGGACGACAGTTTGCTTGATCGGCTGATCGACGCCCGCTACCGGGGCCGGGCCGAGGTTCTGACCCTGCCGGCCGAATCGCTCACCGACCCGGCCCGACTGTTGCGGCCCTTTCATGCGGCCCATGCCGCCCGATACGGCCACGCCCACGAAGCCGCCCCGGTGGAGATCCTCACCATCCGGCTGCGCTGCATCGTGGTGACATTCTATCGGCCCAATTCGGGCACGGCGCACCTGTCTGCGGCAGTCACGCCACCCCCGGGCTGGAGCCGGCGCGTGCTGGGCGGTGGCCACATTTTCTGGGCCCCCTCACAACCGGGTTGAATACCGCGCGCGGCCTTCTAGAATCCTTTGCATCCGGCTGTGCGAGGGCGTGGCTGCGTTACGCAAGACATCGTGATCGGCCTGTTGGGCGACGAAGAGGAGCCCCGCCGCGAGTTCGTCGGGTTCCTCAAGGAATATACCAGGCAAGGTTCTGACGGAGAGATAACATCCCTATGAAAACGACGACAGGATTGGTATGCGCGCTGGGGCTCTTGTTGAGTCTGATTACGACAGGGTGTGAGCGGAAGGAGTCTCCAACCACCGCCCCGGCCACACAGGCGGCGGCCGTGGACACCGGCGGGCAGACCCTCTGCCCGGTGGGCGGCGACAAGATCGACCCGGCGGTGTTCATCGAGTACAAGGGCAAGAAGGTCTACTTCTGCTGCGAGGGCTGCGACAAGATCTTCGAGAAGAACCCGGAAAAATACGTGAAGAAGCTCCCCCAGTTCGGTGGCAAGGAGGAGCCGGGCGAAGGCGGGATGGGGATGTAGCGGCCACGGCGCCGCGCTGAGCTTGCCGAACTGTCGCGGAGGGCGCTCTAACGCAGGTTCTCCGTGCCCACCTCCCGGCGGATTTTCTCGCGCAGCTTGAGGCACTCCGGCCCCTTCATGGTCCGGATGGTCCAGTAGAACTCGCGAATACGATAATCCTCCCCTTCGAACTGCCGGTAAATCTCCTCGAGGACGGGCGTCTGCGCGTCATCGCCCAGCGCGGCAATGGCGCGGTAGACCAGCCGGAAGACCGTCGAATCGTTCCTGGCATTGCCGCGCCAATAGGCAATCAACGGGGGCAACCCTTCGGCCTCGCCCAGCAGCGCCAGCAGGTAACCCGCGCAGGCAACGATCTTCGCGTCAGGGTCCTTGAGGAACGGCCGAACCGCCTGGGCACTCAAGCCTTCCGGGGCCTTCGGCTCGATGGGCGTCCTGGCGGAGTATGCCAGGTATTCCTCCTGCTCATGAAAACTCATGACCGCCGGGATGTGATTGCGCAGCACCTGCAGGTGGGAACGCCCGAAAGCTAAATATAACAGCGCCATCCGGCGCAGGTCGGGCGAATCGGACGAGAGGGCTTCCACCGCGACCCGCTCGCCTGTGTCCGCCAGGAGCCATACCTGCCCGGCATCGCGGCGCAGTTGTGGATCGCCGGCGGTGGCCGGATCCTCCAGGAGTTCCTTGGCCAGCCGGCCGGCCTCTTCACGAGCGACAGTCAGCAGAATGGCCAGCCCCACCACGCGCTGAATGGGCGTCCCGCCCTCAATCCGCCGGCGCGCCGCCGCCGTGGCCGCCACGCGCCGGGGGGGCGGGATCATACTGGGGTTATATTGATATTCGCCCACGTAGAGCGTCAGGAGGGCCTGGTAAATGCCCGTCGCCCCCTGGTCGTTGAACTCCGGCCGGGCCAGCAGATCCCAGAGCGGATCGGCCGCACGCGGGTCGGGCACCTTGGCCAGGCCGGCAGCCAGCTCGTTGAGGCGCTCGGGGGTGGAGTCCAACTGGAGCAGCAGCGTAAACAACTCCAGGCGCTTCTCCCAGGGCAACCAGGGCAGTGCCGCAATGGCCTTCGACTGGATGGTCGGCGTCGTAGTCGCTTCCACCATCAACAGCGGCAGGGCCTGCTCGTCGGCTCCGAGAGCAATCAGCGGGAGAGCCGCGGCCATGCGCTCTTCCACCACATCAGCCGCCAGCATGGTCTCCAGGGGGGGAATCAGGGCGTTCATCCACTGCGGCCGGTCCTGCCCCGCGCGGAAGGCCAGGAGCCATTTGCTCTGAGGATCGAGTTCGGGCTCCTGGGAGCCGCCGGACGGCTGGCTCGCGGGCTGGGCGTCATCCGGCTGCGTGGTGGCCACACTCCCCCGGCCACCGAACAGGGCGCCCAACAGGCTACGGCGACTTCGAACTACGACCGGTCGTTCGATTCTTCTCGCTCCTTCTGTGTTGCGATAGTATTCGACCACCTCCATAAGCGCCCCCGCCGCCGCGATTCGCACCGAGCGATCCTGGTCCTCCAGGGCAGTGCGCAGTTCTTCGCCAATGCTCAGCGGCTCCGCGGAGGCCAGACTGGTGATCGCCCCCGCCCGCACGCGCGCGTCGCCATGTTTAAGGAAACTGCGCAAGTGCGCCGCCCCCGCGCTCGACCGCCCTCTCATCCGCGCCAGCATCTGCGCGATCTCCTCGGCCAGTTCGGGATGCTTTACCGCCGCTTGCGACAACGGCTCCACGGCCGCGGCCAGGTCGCTCCCGCCCAGAGCCGCCACCGCCCGGCTGACCACGAAACCATCCGGATCGTCGAGCAGTTTGATCAGGGCGGCGTAGGCATCCGCCCGCTTCTCCGCGGAGAGACTGTTCATGTCGCCCACGCTCTGGCCAAGGGCCTCCGCCGCCTCGGCCCGGACGCGCCAACTTTCATGCGACAGCAGCGTCACCAGGCAATTCACCGCCGCCTCGCCCCGGGCTTCGCGCAGGAACCGCACCGCATGCACGACCAGATCCGCGTCGGTCTCGGTCTTGACGTATTCTGCGATCCGGGGAACAAGCTGGCGGTTGGGCTTTTCGGCAAGCTGCTTGAGCACGGCCGCACGCACGTTGGGCTCGGGGTCGCGCAGCAGCTTCACCAGCGCACCGATGGTCTGGGCCCCGCCGATGGTCTGCAAGGCCCGTAAGACGGTCTCGCGCATCAGCGGGTCGGGATGGCTGAACAACTCCAGCAGCAACGGCACGTCGGCGTCGGTGGCCCTGGCGGTCAGCTCCTCGGCGGCCTGCTGGCTCATTGCGACGGACAAAGACGCCAGCCGTTCGAAACCTCCCGGCCAGCTCAGCGCCAACGCATCGCTGGCCGCCAGGCGGTATCGGAGGGCGCCCAACCGCTCGCGGGTCGCGTCATCCTCGACAGCCTTGAGCGCGTCGAGCACCTCCGGCAACAAGGCCGGACCGTAACGGGCCAACCGTTCACGGATGGCCAGAACCTCGGTAGGGTTCCCGGCTTTCAGATAGGCAGCCAACTCCTCGCGGGCCGAGGCGAGCTGAGACTCATCCAGATCCGCCGGACGGGTCGCGGGAGTCTTGCCCGGCTGGCTAGCCCATGCTTTGAGCTGCTCGAGCCGTGCCACCGGGATGGTTGCGGGCTGCCAGGGATCCATCCCACGGATGGGCGCGTTCCAGGCTTCGAGCAGTTCCAGCGCAGTCAGGCGGACCGCCAGTTTGCCGTCGGAAAAGGCATTGACTACTGCAGCCGCGGCCACGTCCGGATGCGGGGCCAATCGCCGGATCGCTGCCTCACGGATCACCGGGTCGCGATGATCAAACTGCTTGAGCAGCCTGGCCAGCATGGCCGCGTCCGGCGGCGCGTCGTCACCAAGTTCTCTGGGCGCGACGATGGAGGCCTGATCGAATTGCTGACCGAGCCAGGCGACCAGGGCATCGGCCTCCATGTAGCCGTCCTGGGAGGCCACCACCCGGCCGGTGGACGTCAGCACGCGCAGGGCCGGAATGAGCCCTATGCCCAGCGACTCGGCCTCCTCGGAGTCGCGATCGACGTCGAGGTACGCCAGCGTCCAGCGGGCCAGTTCCTTCCGCACTTCCGGTCTGCCTATCTCAGCCTCCAAGCGGCGACACCAGCCGCACCAGGGCGCGCCCGCCCGCACCAGAACGGGCCGGCCGCTTTGCTGAGCCAACTTGACGGCTTCCTTAAGGCCGTGCGTCCAGGACGGAACCTTCTCATCAGATCGGGCCACCTCGGCTACGACTGGCTGGGTAGCAACCGGCTGGGTAGCGGCGGACTGGACCGCAACAAGAATTTCGATCACCTCAATAGCCGGGTAGAGACCCTCCGCTTCCAGCAGCAGATTGACCGGTGCGGTCGCCGCAGGCCGCGCGGCGGACCGAGTAGTGGGCTGAGTGCCGGCGACAGCGTTGCGCTCGGCAGGAACCACGGCAACCGGCCGGGAATCGGCCGACAGCTCAGGCTGCGTCGTGGCACTGAGCACCGGCTGGATTTCTGCCACCGGTTGCAACGCGAGGCCGGGGGAGGCAGAGTCAAGGACCATCTGCCCCTGGGCCGGGATTGAGAGCCCCGTTGACATCAGCAGTGCGGCCAGAGCGAGCCCTGCCCTGCACCTCTTCACTGCTACACCGGGGACATGCACAGAACCGATCGACGCGTAGTTGATCATAAGACGCCCCGTTGCATGCTCACTCTCTCACCTTCACACGTGCCCACCTTATCACTTCCCCTTCGCATCCGAATATCGGGTTTGCCGACTCGGCCGAACGCCTGAACCCTGAACCTCGAACCCTGACCCCTCTAATACACCAGCGCATACGCCAGGATATTCACATTCACCAGCACCGCGTTGGTAATCTCATTGCCCCCGCAGCAGCAACAGCCCTTGGTATGGGCGGTGTCATTGAGGCCCTCCCGCGAATACACCACCCCCAGGTGGCCGTGAATGGTAATTCCCTCCAGCGGACGCGGCGTGCCCTGTTTGGCCTGGAGACTCTTGATCTCGTACACCGTGTGGAAGATCGGGTGGTCCATGCCGATCTCCTGGAGGGGGTTCCCGGGGAAGATCTGGGCCAGCTCGCGCCGCAGGCAGCGATCCCACTCGACCGAAGAGCAGCCGGCCGAAGCCAGCAGAAAGCCGCCACGCTCAACGTAGCAGCGCAGGTTCTCACGCTCCTCGGGGGTCAGTGTAAACTCGCCCTCGCCGGTCATGATCACCAGCGGGAAGGCGAACAACTCTTCGGAGGCCAGTTTCACCGCGTGGAACCGACGGCTGGTGGAGATGGCCGACTCCTTCTCGGCCTTGACCAGGAAGTGGTCGGAGAAGCATTTGCTGCTCTTGGTCCCCGCGTAGATGAGGTTGGCCACCTGGACGATGCTTTCGGGCTCGCCGCCGAGTGGCTTGGCGGCGACCGGACGCGTGGCCGGACGGGGCGCGACGCCATCCCCGGCCGCCGCAGTTACGGCCGGACGGGTCGTCGGCAACTGTGTGGGCGCGGGATTCTCATTGGACGATTGTGCGTTGAGAACCGCGCCGGCCGGCCAGAGCATCACCACCACGCCGCAACGGATCATGAATCTGTTTATCAAAGGCATCCGCATCGCAGACTCCCATCAGAATACATTGCGCTTCTCACTCATCGCTCCCCAGCGCGACGGGTGGCCCAGGTTCTCTGGACCTGGGCTCTCGATTTCAGAGCCGTGGCCGCTGCCGCTCTTCTGACCAACGAACCATCGCGAGCAGCAAAAATCGTGAACCCACCTCTGAAGAGGTGGGCCACCCGTAGAGGCGACCCACCCGGCTCTTGGTATATCCAACTCCCGTCAAAGTCGTGCCCTCCTCACTTCTCACTCATCGCTCCCCAGTGCGACGGGTGGCCCAGGTTCTCTGAACCTGGGCTCTCGATTTCAGAGCCGTGGCCGCTGCCGCTCTTCTGACCAACGAACCATCGCGAGCAGCAAAAATCGTGAACCCACCTCTGAAGAGGTGGGCCACCCGTAGAGGCGATCCACCCGGCTCTTGGTATATCCAACTCCCGTCAAAGTCGTGCCCTCCTCACTTCTCACTCATCGCTCCCCAGCGCGACGGGTGGCCCAGGTTCTCTGAACCTGGGCTCTCGATTTCAAAGCCGTGGCCGCTGCCGCTCTTCTGACCAACGAACCATCGCGAGCAGCAAAAATCGTGAACCCACCTCTGAAGAGGTGGGCCACCCGTGGAGATGGGTCACCCGACATATCCATACTTCCACTCTCGTCTCAACTCCCGCGCTCGCCTATTCCCACTTCTCACTTCTCAGTTCTCACTTCTCACTTCTCACTTCTGACTTCTCACTTCTGACTTCTCACCTCGCGAAGCGCCCGCGCTTCGCGCTCTCCTCTCCAATCTCGTCCGCGATGCGTTCAAAGTACCGCCCCACCTTCTGACGATATTGGAGCGGCACGTCGACGCCGGCCGCACTCACGGCCCGGTCCGCCGCCCCGGGATCGGTCGTCAGCGGGTTGGCCTCGTGGCGTACGCCGGGCCGGTTGCCGGGTCTCGACAGCCGTGCGTTGCGGCCCTCCTGGCCGCTCTCCGTGGCCATGCGCATGGTGGGCAGATGGCCGTACAGGCCGATGTTCTGCAGCGAGCTTCGCTGCATGCTGTATCCACCACCTGAGCCGACGCCTGACTGGTTACCCATGCTGGGCAGACCGGCCTCAGCGAGCAGTTGATCGATCGTATTACCCAGGTTGGCGTCAAGCTGCGGGGAGAACTTCAGGCAAGTGCCACCCTTGTCGCCCATCCCCTTGCAGCGGCTCAGGAAGCTCTCCAGGATGTCGGCCGCCTCTTTGGACTTTTCGGCGGCGCGCGTGCCGGAGAACTCGGCCAGGCCCGTTTCCGCCGAAGCCTGCACGTCGGTCACGGCCGACTCGCGGACCTTGCGGGCGAAATCCTCGGCGGTCTGTTTCAGGTCGCTGAGCCTCTCGTCGTCGGGCAGGCCGGCGGCGTGCTCCTCGACCGCATCGAGCAGGGCCTCCAGCGCTTCGCGCACCTGGCGCTGCTCCAGTTCGAGGTCGCGCATGCGGGCCTTGAGCTCCGGATCGTCGCCGGAGTCTTTGCCTTTGAGCGCGGCCATTCGCTGCGCGAGGTCGCGCTGACGCTGGTAGATGGCGACGAAGAGGGCCTGGTCCTCCATGAGCGGGTAAATAGAGGCCAGGTACTCCATCGGCTCGGTGGCCTCCTTCTGGAGCTCCCTGCGCTGCTCGCCGGCCTTCTCGGCCAGTTTGCGCAGTTCCTGCTCCATGCCGGCCACGGTCATGTTCTTCATCCTGCTCATCTTGCGGGCCTGCTCGCCGGCCTCCCTCATCTGTTGGGCGAGCTTTTCCAACTGCGGCGAGAGCTTCTTGTCGAGGTCGTAGGGCAGCTTCTGCCGGGCCATCTTCGCGGTTTCGCGGGCCGCCTGCTCGAACCGCTCGGAGAGCTCGTCGAGTTTCTGGCGCTGCTCCTCGGAAAGCGGGCTCTCGGGCGGCTGGTTTTCGATTTCCTCCCGGAGCTTGCGTATTTCTTCCAAGAGGGCTTCGAGTTCGCGGTTGGCCATCTCGTACTTGGCCCGCATGACTTCCAGGCCCTCACGCGTGGTGATCATCCGCTCGTAGTCCTGCTGGGAGATGATGCGGATGGTGGCGACGGTACTTTCAGCACCCTTGGCGCCGTCCGGGTCGTTGTCTTCCGCGCGGGCGAACACTTTGATCACGTCGCCGGGTTCGACACCGTACTCGCCCAGGGAGAGATTCGATTCGCCTGCCCAGCGGGCGGGCGCGGGCTGCGGAATGGCCACATCCGTGGGCAGGGGCCGGGAGTCGTTGAGGCTGCGGTACAGCCGGACGCGCGTGATGCCGTAGTCATCCTCCGCCGAGAGCATCACGGGCAGGATCGCGTCCGGTGTGGCCAGCGATTCCGGCGGAGGCTCCATGATGCGGATGAACGGCCGTTCGTCGGCCAGCAGCGTGATAGGGAAGGTAAATGCATCTGTCGATTGCTGGTGGTCGATGTCGGTCAGGTGGATACGAGCCTGGCCTTCCCCGTCGATAACAAAAGTCCCCACGGCCTCGCGCGGGTCCAAACCCGGCCTCATCTCCACCCTCGCCGGCCGGATCGCAGCGAATGAAGGCGCGGCTCCCCCTCGTCCCTCCACCCTCGCCCCTCCACCCTCGCCCCTCCACCCTCGCCCCTCGTCCCTCTCCTGAATCCCGAACCCTGAACCCTCAATCACACCCCCCGCCAGGGGCCGGTTGCTGCGCACGCGCACCTGCACCATGGTTCGCGGCAGGCCGGCCAGCCCACCCTGCGGCAATGGACCCTCGTACGCCGACTGACGCGTATAGGCCGGCGGCGTGATCTTGAACGTGACCTGCTCAAAACGAGGGACAGTGAGAATGCCGATGTCAAAGTGCCGGCTGCGCGCCCGCCCGGCGCGCACCAGGTACTTCCCCGGAGCGGTCACGTTAGCGACCGCCGCCCGCCAGACCCCGTTCGGCTCCGGGAACATGGGCAGCACTTCCTGCCGCGAGCCGTCAGCCGGCAACAGCACGAGGTCCACCTTTTCGAGCACCCCGCCCAGCGTCTGGGCCCGCACGTCCAGCCCACCGCCGTAGACGACCCGCACATTTCCCGGCTCGACCTCAAACCAGATCCGTGAGTACGGCGGATGATCGCCATAAGGATCGACAAACCGCTTCCATTGCGTACCCACCAACCGCGGAGCCATCACTCCGAGAATCCCGATCCCTCCGAATAGAACTGCCAGACCAACCACCGGCCAGGCCAACGGCCGAGCCGGCACTGCCAGACCGCGCGAGACCTTCCCCGCCAGCTCCGAGGCCCGCTCAATGGCCAAAGCCCTCAACCCCGGGCTCAACACCGCAACCGCCCCGCGCCCATCGCTCCCCATCCCCCGCCCCTCGCCCCTCATCCCTCGTCCCTCGCCCCTCGCCCCTCGTCCCTCCCCCATCAGGTCCACACCGGTGAGGATCTGTCCGCGCGTGCCTGCGATGGCATCCAGCCGCCGGGCCAGGGCCAGCGGGTTGCCCATGCGCAGGCTCCAACCAGCCGCAATGAGCACGATGGCCCCGCCGACCACCACCGCCCCCACATCCGCCACCAGGCGTAAGCCCGGCGTCAGTTCAAGGGCCAGGTCCAGCCACATCCATAACAGCAGGAATAGAACTGCCCCCACTGCCGCCCAGCCCAGGCCCGCGCCCAGGCCGATGGCCAGCAATCGCCGGCGAACCTCGGTCAGCGTGGCGGAGAGAGATTCGTGTTTCCGCATGACGTTATGCATCCGGTACGACGCTTTCTCGGGTTCCCGAAACGAGGGTTCGCAATCAAACTCCACGAATGTCTTCACCGCCCAAACGGAGCGGAGAGAAAACCAACCACCAGTTCCGCTTCGCGCCATTGCTGGCTACACTCACGCAACCCCTTCGGGGTCACCAACTGAATGACCCTCTGCTTAGATCAATCCTCCCGAGCGGCGCAGGGCCCACGTCGTGCCCCACACCCCGAACAGTCCCAGCAGCACCCACCAGCGGTCCCAGGCCGTCACGCGCCGGACCTGCGGCGGGCGATTAACGGCCATGTACTCGCGGAAGCGTTTCGCAATCTCGCCCGGCGACGCCTCCTCCAGGACCGCCCCACCGCTGCCCTCGGCGATACGGGCCATGAGCTCCGGCCGGGCCCGCACATCAAGCTGCTCCTGGAGCGAGCTGGCCACGTCAAAGAGCGTCTCGCCCGCGGCACCGCCCGACGCATCGATCATCCGAGCCCGGTAGCGTCCGGGCGGCAGCTTGCCGAATACGACGCGATAGGTCCCCGGCTCATCCTTCAACGCAACAGGCGTAAACCGCTGCGCCGGCTGCTGCCCTTCGGCAGTTAACTCCACCATCGGCGGTTGCACCTTCGACCAGTCGCGCACCCGCAACGTGGCCATGGCCGGTTCGAGCGTGCTGAAGAGAACCTTCTCGCCGCGAATCGCCAGGTTCTCCCCCGGCAGGAGCCCGCTGCCCGACACCATCCACCGCAAGATGCTATGCCACAGAGTGCCGTAGAGCGCGTCGTGCGCCTGCTGGTCCGGCGGCAGAAACGCCCACCGCCACATGCCCGCCCCCTCGATCACCACGGTCCGACCGGTGCCGTAAGGCTGCCAGGTCACCACCGGCGTATCCCGTTGGCCGTCGGCAAAGACCGCCGTGGCCAGCACCGTCGCCAGCGGCTTGGTCCGCTCAATCTGGGCCACCGTCGCCAGCGTGGGCAATTCCGCCAGTTCCGCCGGCGGCTGCGCATCCGCCCCCGGCAACCAGCGCATCTCACGTCCGAGCTCAGTCAGCCGCACATGGAAGCGCGACTCGCGACCCGACGTCCACTCCACCGGCAACATGCTGGCCAGCCGGCCCGTCACCTGGGCCATGGGCGCCCCGCGAAAACACAACAGCGCGCCGCCCTCGCGCGCCACCCAGTCGCGCAGATTGCTGACCGCGGGATCGGTCAGAAATACTTCGGCGTCGCGCCCGAGGACCACAATTTGATATTGCCGGAGGGATTCGGGCTTGGCCAGCACCTCGGCGGAGTCGGTCAGCACCGTCCATTTCTGCTCGCGCACCGGCTGAGTGGCCGCCGGCCCGGCGTCTGTTCCGGCAGTCGATGTCGCAGCCGGCCGCGTTGCGCCCGGCGGTCTGGAACTGATTGTCTGGCGCACGAACCGCTTGTCGGTCATACGCACAACACAGTCCAGCTCCGCCAACGGATCGCCGGCCAGCGTGCGCATGAGAAACTTGCCGTCCCAGTAAGGCTTCCCTTCTAAAAGGAGGATGCGGATGGGTTCGTCCACCGTGCGCAGCAGGAAGACCGCCGTGTTATTACCCGCCGTGGCCTCGCCGGGAATCGCGTCGGCCTTGATCTCGTAGCGGGCCAGACCCTTCTCCGCCCGGCTCACCTCGAAGCGAACATGAGCAGGCCCGTCCGGCGGGAGAATGACCTCCCGTCGCGAGAGCTCCTGGCCATCCCCGTACAGGGCCACAGACGTCCGCCCGCCGGACAGGCCCTGATGCGTCAGCCATACCTCGATGGATACGCGCTGCCCGGCGAAGACAACCTCCTGAGGTGCGCCCAGTTGGACGGACAGGTCCCGCACCTCGGCCGCCCCGCCCAATGTCTGACAATACACCGGCGCGGCCATGGCCCTGGCCATCCGCACGGCCGCCAGCACCGGCGCCACCCCGCCTCCCGCGTTGTGGTTTCCATCGCTGAAGAGCACGACGGCCTGGCCGGCCGGATGATCCTCGCCGACCACGGAGGCAATGGCCGCTCCCAAGTCCGTGACCTGAGCCTCCGGCCGTCGATCCGCTAACTCCGCAACCTCTGCCGGAGAGATGGTCTCGGAAAAGACCCGCGTCTGGATCTCAAACTGTCCGCCGAGCGCCTCCACCACTTCAGCCGCACGCCGCACCGCCGCCTGATAGCGAGTCTGGCCTCCGGGCACATCGGCCGTACCCATGCTCCCTGATGAATCCACCAGGATGGTCAGCCGGGGCTTGCCCGCCGGCGGAGGTAGCTCGTCAACCCACGTCGGGTTCAGCAAAATCAGCAGTACCCCGGCCAACCCCAGCCCCATCAAGCCGATGATGGCCGCCCAGCGGGCACGCCCCATCTCCCGCGGCCGGCTCCAGGCATACCATGCCACCAACGGCACGGCCAGGGCCGCCACTGCCGTCCACAGCGCCGGCGAGATCAAAGGCTCGAACGTCATCATGCCCATAACACGTGTCCAGGCAATTGTGTGGCACCGGCGTCTGGCCTGCACTGCACCGGCGAGACGCCGGTGTCACACCTTCTCACGTCTTCAGCGCTTTGAGCGCGATCAATTCCAGCAACATGCACGCCGCGCAACCGGCCGCCAGCCACACCCACAGGGTATCCCTGGGCTCATCGTCGTCCGCGCGCCCGCGGTAGTGGACCTGCCGGCCGCCGGAAGCCGCGAGTTCAAATCTGGCCGGATCGATGGTCCGTAAATCGCTTTCCTGCGGCGCGATGGCCGTCGCCATCGCAAAGCACGTCGTGTCGCCGCGATTCACGCGGTAAACTCCCGGCCCCCCGGCCGAGGCTACCCGCCAGGTCAACCCGCCGGTCTCATCCACGAGTTCGCCCGGCGCATCCGCCGGCCCGGGCGGCATCACCCTCAACCCCGCGGAAGATCCCGCCTCCGCCGACAGATCGACCACCAGCGGCTCCCCACAGTACACCGCATCCGCCGCTTCGCGTTGCCCCAGCAACCGCCCGGCCAGTTCCCCTACCAGCGGCACGAACACCGGCGACCTCACCAGATTCGACGCCGGCAAATCCGCGTTCAGTACCCCCAGCGCCCCCGATCCGCACGCGGTCACGACCAGCGCCGCCGACTGGTTGCTGTAACCGGCCAGCACCTCCTCTGCCAGGCCCCCGTCCAGCCATCGTGAAACCAGCCCGCCCGTGAAGCGCAAGGATGAAATGGCCGCCGACACGCCATCGCCGAACAGGCTGAACGGCGGCACATCGGCGCGCACCTCCGCCAGCCGGAGGTTGCGCAGGACGCCGCCCGTCGCGGGCTGGAACTCGACCGGCATCTTCAGCATTGGACCGACCGCCTCCGCCAGCACCTTGAGGTTGGAGGCATCCACCGGCTCGGCCGCCACGTACAGCAGCGACTTGCCGCGGACCATCAACGCCGCCAGCAGACTGACGACTTCCGCCGGCAGTTTGCCCGGATGATCGAGCACCACCAGGTCGGCCCTCGTCAACATCTCGCGATCGAGCTGGTCCGGGCTGACGCGATGCACCTTCTCACTCGCCTGGCCGTCGCGTGACCGAACGGGCACCAGCGCCCGTTCGAGGTAATAGCTGGACGACGCCAGCGCGCCGGCCGGCTCGCGCGTCACGAGCAGGTAGTTGGCCCCCGGCCGGACGTTGAGCACAAACGGCCGAACGTCATCACCGGGCAGGACATCCTCAACATCGATCAGCCGGGCCTCGCCCGCCTGCCAGCCGCCGGCTCGCAACACCGCCGGGACGGATAGAATCGTCCTGGAATAAGCCGGACAATCTCCCTCCGCCCGGTAAACCGCCCCGGCCAGCGAAAACTCAACCTGCACGTGCCGGGGGGTGGGTGAATAGTTGCCTACTTCCGCCTCCAAAGTAATCTGCCCGCCTTGCTCGGCCTGCCCCCGGCCGCTGACGCGCAGCAGCGCGAGGTTGGGCGGCGTCTCCTGTGGCGCGACCGACTCCAACTGGATCCGCGTCTTTTCGGGCAGCGCCGAGAAATCCACGTCGCCCCAGTTGGTGTGCTGGAAATCGCTGACGATGATCAATTCCCGGCGGGCATCCTCCCCGCCGGCCGTTTGGACAAGCATTTGGGCAGCGGCTGCGAGGGCGGCGCCGGCATCGAGACGTTCCGGCCTGGGCCGGGCCTGGGCCAGGGCTTCACGCAAGGCCGCCAGGTTGCTGGAGGGCCCCTCGAACACCGCATGCGGTCGCGCCCCCGCCAGAATGACATTGGCGCGCAGCCCGGGCGCATAACCGAGATACCGCGCCGCCGCCGACCGGGCCCGTTCGAAGGCCTGTATGCCGTTCACACTCGCCGCCAGGCTTTGGCTCGCATCCACAATCACCACCCGGCTGGCCGGCCCGCTCTGGCCGGGCGACACCAGCGGCTTCTCGCCGATCAGCGGCCGGGCGAACGCCCACGCAATCAATAGAATCGCCAGGCTTCGCAACCCCAGGATGATGAGATCCCGCAGGCGATGCACGGCCCGCCGCTGCCGCACGGCCTCTTGAATAAAGCGCAGCGTGGAGATGGGCAGCCGCACCGGCCGCGGCCGGGTGAGATAATGGATCAGCACCGGCAGCCCAATCGCCGCCATGCCGAGCCCGAGAAGCCATGGATGGAGAAAGGTCATGTCTTTCCTTGAGTTTACAGGGTTCAGGGTTCAGGGTTCAGGCCCAAGCCGTTGTTCCCTGCTTAAGCCCGAATTTCCCAGATGACACTTGCGGCGGCGTATACTGAGGTGACGATTTCCCCCGTGAATACAGGCGCAAACGAAGCTCAAGCCGCTGAAACCTGGAGAATCCAATGGGTGAAGCACGCAAGGAG
>Ga0208198_1000112_pt1 | contig 98462 bp, 99 predicted proteins | sample AD_JPNTR2_MetaG_FD_184446 | JGI IMG/M metagenome (GOLD analysis project Ga0208198, IMG submission 184446) | Active sludge microbial communities of municipal wastewater-treating anaerobic digesters from Japan - AD_JPNTR2_MetaG (SPAdes) (version 2) | ecosystem: Engineered > Bioreactor > Anaerobic...
TCCCGAACATGACCTCGTTCATCAACGCCATGGCTCAGGACACGGATGTCAATATCCTCTCGACCCCTCAGATCATCACTCTGGACAACAAGGAGGCCGAGATCACGGTGGGCGCCAATGTGCCCTATGTGACCCGCGAGGACACAGATACCACGAACATCGACCGGACCATCCGGACCTATGACTACCGCGACGTCGGCGTGATGCTCCGGTTTACCCCCCAGATCAACCAGCAGGGCTGGATCAGGCTCGAACTCTTCCAGGAAAACACCAGCCTGGTGGCGGGGCAGGGCGCTGACGCGTATGCCCCGACAACCCTGAAGCGCTCGGCCAAGACCACGGTAACGGTCAAAGACGGATCGACCATGGTCATCGGCGGCCTCATCGGCGACTCCGTGACCTTTGGCGAAACCCGGGTTCCTCTGCTGGGCAGAATCCCCATCTTGGGCCATCTCTTCAAGTCACGGTCAAAGAAATACGAGAAGACCAACCTCTACATCTTCCTCACCCCTCAGATCATCGACACTGAGCAGAAGACCGAAGAGCTCTATCGTGAGAAGTACGGGGAGATGAAGAGGGCAAAAGACGCCAAGGAAAAGGGCAAGAAGAATGAAAATCCAAAGCCTTGAGCAGGTTCTGGTCGAGATGCAGCTCGTAGATGACTCCGGTCTGGACAAGGCCAAGAGCGTGCAGAGGGAAAAGGCGCTGCCGCTGCGCGACGCCCTGCTCTCGGCCGGGGTCTTGAGCGATCACGATCTCCTGCAGGCGCTTGCCCGGCTCTGGAATATCCCGCTCATGAACAAGATTGAAGAGATCGAGGTGGATCCTTCCATCGTGGACGTGCTCCCCATCACCTTCCTGCGGAAGTACACCATGGTGCCGGTCAAGCTCAATGCCGACATGATGGAAGTGGCCGTGAACGACCCGACCGACCAGGAGCCCCTGTTCGACATTGCCAAGATCCTCAACATCCGTGAGATCACCCGGGTGCTCGCGCCCAAGCAGGAGATCCTCAAGGCCATCAACCGCCTCGTGGAGATGAAGGAGGAAAACGCCGAGGACATCATGGAGGATATCGAGGACGAGGATGACGAGATCCTCAAAGACCTCGAGAGCATCCAGGACATCACCGTGATGGAGACCGAGGCTCCCATCATCCGGATGGTCAACCGGATGATGGTCCAGGCCTTTCGCGAGCGGGCGTCGGATATCCACGTGGAGCCCTATCAAACCGATGTCAAGGTGCGCTACCGCATCGACGGCATTCTCCACGACGTGCTCACTCTGCCCAAGCGGATTCACTCGGCTGTGGTCTCGCGCATCAAGGTCATGGCCTCACTGAACATCGCGGAAAAGAGGCTGCCCCAGGACGGCAGGATCGGCATCAAGCTGGGCGATCACTCGGTCGACCTGCGTATATCGATAGTACCCACCGTCAACGGCGAGCGCGTAGTCATGCGTATCCTCGACAAGTCGAGCGTCCTCTACGGCCTGGAAGAGCTCGGGTTCTACCCGGACGACCTGGAGAGGATCGAGCGGCTCATCAAGCAGGAGCACGGCATCATCCTGGTCACCGGGCCGACCGGCTCCGGAAAGACCACCAGCCTCTACTCCATGCTGAGCAGGATCAACTCGCCGGACAAGAACATCCTCACCATCGAGGACCCGATCGAGTATCAGCTCAAGGGCATCGGCCAGATCCCGGTGAACACCAAGGTGGGCCTCACCTTTGCCTCGGGCCTGCGCTCCATCGTAAGGCAGGACCCGGACGTGATCCTCGTGGGAGAGATCCGCGACCTGGAGACCGCGGAGATCGCTATCCAGGCGGCCCTGACCGGCCATCTCGTCTTCTCCACCCTGCACACCAACGACTCGGCCAGCGCGGTGACCAGGCTCATCGACATGGGCATCGAGCCCTTTCTCGTAACCTCGTCCGTCAATGCGATCCTCGCCCAGAGGCTTGTCCGAAAGATCTGTCCGGCGTGCAAGCAGGAGTATTTCCCCGAAGACGAGAGCCTGCTGGAGATCGGCCTTTCCAAGGAAATGCTCGACAAGGAGGGCTACCTCTACCGCGGGGCGGGCTGCAGCGAGTGCATCGGCACGGGGTACAAGGGCAGGACCGGTATCTACGAGATCCTGTTCATGAGCGACGCCATCAGGAGCACCGTGCTCAAGACATCCGATTCCAACGCGATCAAGCAGGTAGCCGTGGGTGAGGGGCTCCACACCCTGAGACAGGACGGGGCCCGGAAGGTCGAAGACGGCGTGACCACCATTGAGGAAGTGCTCAGGGTGACCCAGCAGTAATGGCGAAGCAGAGACGGATCTTTCGCTGCTCTTCCTGCGGACAGGAACATCCCCAGTGGATGGGCAAGTGCAGCCAGTGCGACGAGTGGAACACCCTGGTTGAGGACATCGTTCAGGAGACCAGAGCGGTTCGAATGATCAAGCCCGGAAACAACGAGCCCATCCCGCTCGGTACGATCGCCTCGTCTCCCTTCATGCGCAAGAAGTGCGGCATGGCCGAGCTCGACCGCGTGCTGGGCGGCGGGATCGTAGAAGGTTCCCTGGTACTGATAGGGGGGGATCCGGGGATCGGAAAATCCACCCTCATGCTCCAGATGGCTTTCAAACTTGCCGCCTCGGGCATGCGCATACTCTACGTGAGCGGAGAGGAGTCTGCGATCCAGCTCAAGCTCAGAAGCGAGAGACTGGGCATCGTATCGGATGACATACTCATCTATCCCGAGGTGGTGCTCGAGGAGATCAGGAAGCAGATTGCGGCATTGAGGCCGGATATCGTGATCATCGACTCTATCCAGTCGGTGTTCTCCTCGCAGATCGACGCACCGCCGGGCAGCGTGTCGCAGATTCGCGAGGGCGCGGGCGTGTTCATGGAGATCGCCAAGGGGATGAACACCGTGGTCTTCGTGGTGGGGCACGTAACCAAGGAGGGCTGGATCGCGGGGCCCAAGATGCTCGAGCACATGGTGGATACGGTGCTGTATTTCGAGGGCGACGCCTCCGGGGTCTACCGGATCTTGCGGGCCGTGAAGAACCGGTTCGGCACCTCGGGCGAGATCGGCGTGTTCGAAATGAAATCGACCGGGCTCATCGAGGTGAGCGACCCGTCGTCGATCTTTATCAACGGACTCGGCGGCGACGTGCCGGGCAGCGCGGTCATGGCAACGGTTGAGGGCAGCAGGGCGTTCGTGGTCGAAGTACAGTCGCTGGTGAGCAGAACGAGCTTCAGCATGCCCAAGCGCATCTCCATCGGCTCTGATCAGTCGCGCCTGTCGGTCCTGCTCGCGGTCCTGGAGAAGCGTGCGGGCGTGGTACTCTCACATTCGGATGTGGTCGTTAACATTGCGGGCGGCATGCGGGTGACTGAGCCCGCGGTGGACCTGGCGGTTGTCATGGCCATCTTGTCGAGTGCGCTGGACAAACCTCTTCAAAGGGGAACAGTCTGCGTTGGTGAGATAGGCCTTGGCGGAGAGCTCAGGCCGGTGAACCATATGGAGTTCAGGCTCCGCGAGGCACTCAGAACCGGGTTCACCCGCGCGCTCATCCCTGCTTCCAACAGCGGATCCTTGGCCTTGGTGAAAGGGATGGACCTCATCCCCATCGCCCATGTCGGAGACGCTCTGCGCACCTTTTCTCGATAACGCGCTTCCTTACGGATTCGGCTGCTCCATTAATGAAGAATTTTCGTGTATTGAGCGGGTCTGTGCTCTTGCTTCCTTGAATCAGCGTGTTATGTATAATACTAAAGACAAGAAGAGGAAATGACGATAGCCTGGAGTATGAGAAGATACAATGTTTATACCTTTCTACCCGGCATCGGACGATACGAGATCATCAAGGAGAACCCGCACCAGACCGGTGTGTCGCAGGAGGATTATTGGAAAGAGTGCTTCTCCTGGCAGGACCTGAAAAAGATCGTGCCCTACTTCCGCTCCCAGGGGTGGAGGGTGTCGGTAGAGCCTCTCTCGGAGGATGAGGCAACCGATAAAATGCACATATTTTCAATCACATATGGGATAAACCACGATTTCAGGATCCTGAACATATCGGGAATGCGCGTGATCATGGCGCGGGATTTCGGCATCCGCAGAGCCATAAAAGAATCTTATAATCCAATAGGCTATTGACTTCTTCCTGTTCAGCGATTAATAAATTTATGTAGTTATACGAGTTCCAGGCACATGAAAGGAGGAAAGTATGGCCACGTTAACCAAGAGCGGAATTATCGATGAAATCGTTCTCAACACAGGACTTTCCCGGAAAGAAGCCAGTGACGGAGTCGAAACCTTCATCGAGATCATAAAAGAAACCTTGGAGAAGAAGGAGCCCGTGAGCATCTCTGGTTTCGGAAAGTGGAAGGTCAGAGAAAAGACTGCACGCCGGGGGCGCAATCCCAAGACAGCAGAGGAGATCGTGATCTCCCCCAGGACCGTTGTCACCTTTTCCCTTTCGAATGTGCTGAGGTCGAAGCTCTCAGGCAAGGAAGAGGAACAGTAATCACGCACCGTTTCCCCCCGGAGGTCTGAAGAGCACTGCAGGGCCGCTGTACGCCATTCGGGCGGAGCCGGTTCATATCAATGCCATACCAATAGGGCAGCCGCGGGTATTTCATCAATTCAAGCTGGAGGGGTTTAACCCCATAAGGTGAAGAGGCCTTTTATTCAGTAAATACAAAGGAGTATTGGACTCGAAGAGAGATGGGCCGTCATAAGCACTGGTACGTGCGGCCCGGAGAGAAAACAGGCCTGTATAGCTTAAGGAGTATCGGAAGTAGATATCCGGAGAAGACCTACTTCCTATGGGAAGGCAACGGCATTCTCCGGAATCATGATAATTACGACACAGCAGTCAAGGCTGTCGAAAATACCGGCGAGGCTTTGTGCAACTCCTGTCTTGCACCTTATTCGCCTGATTCTATGGCATCCGTCGGGCAAGCGTCAGCACATGCCCCGCAATCCGTGCAGAGCTCAGGGTCGATGGAGTACTTGTCGTCACCCTCACTGATGGCTTCCACTGGGCACTCATCAATGCACGTTCCGCAGCAAATGCATTCATCGGTAATATTATATGCCATTGTGTTGCTCTCCTTTCATGCTATCCTGCATGGGTGGTATAAAAAATAGCGATAAATGGCAAGCCCTTTTTTGTTTTTTTTCAGAGGTTGTGGTATTGTCTCACATGCCCATAAATGACTTGGATAGCCGCCTTGATGTTCTGCCATGCCGAGGCGGATGGTGAAAAAGCCTGGATTTTTTCCCTGTACGCTGCTTTTCATGATGATTCGTTTGCCAGGCTCCGGACATAAAAGGACAGCTTTTTTAACAAGGAACATCGGCTAGACTGGCAAGACTCATGGAGACAAGATGGATTCACTTCTGGAAAGTATGAAAACACGGCCATATTTCTTCGATGACGGCATCAGATTCGAGTGTCAGCGATGCGGGGCATGCTGCACGGGAGAGCCTGGAGTGGTATATGTGAACGATCGGGAGATCACCGAAATCTCCGACTTCATGGATATCTCCCGCCAGGTGTTCATAGAGAGATGCCTGTATCGCCTCAAGACAAGCTATGCAATCAGAGAGGCCGATGACGGCAGATGTATTTTCTTCGAAAACGGATGCGCCGTCTATCCTGTCCGGCCCCTGCAGTGCCGGACCTTTCCGTTCTGGTTTCAGAACATGCGTTCACTCTATGCGTGGAAGGGTGTAGCTGTAGTCTGCCCCGGGATCGGCAAAGGCCACCTGTATTCGAAAGAGGCCATCCTGGAGTGCATCGGCGCAAGTTACCCCATCTACGAGATCCTCGTAAAAGAGGTGCTTGGAAGGTGATGCACACCCAGAACGGCCCGTTACGTCGATCAGGCAGGCAGTAGGTGAAGCACGGAAGAATGGATGGTCCAAACTCGCCCGGCTCCAGAGGGCAGGCAGAGCATGAAAGGCGCGGAACCGTGTCAGGCTCTGACAGCCGTCCAGACCGGGATCGGTTACGGGAGGAACACTCAAGCCGATGGGCCCTCTGGCGGCAGGACGACAATGGATTGAAGTTTCTCGTATGCATCCGGAAGACCAGGCAGGAGGCCGAGGAAGCACAGAAGGCATTTGAAAGGCTCCACCACAAACAGTTTTATTTCGTGGAACCCTTCACGGGGTGATGCACCCGGGAGAGCCGGACGCGCCTTTTCATACCTCTACCGGGCCGGCCGATCATGGAGCGATCGGTTTGTCCGCCCAGTTCCTTCAAGGGGTGCAAAACAGAAGCATCCGGTTCGGAAAGGGTTCATGTGCAGTAGAGGGGCTTTTTGCGATCACGTTTGATCCTTTCACCCGCCCTTGGGAATAAATCTCCCCATTCTTATTATTGATGATAGTATCTCTACCCAGTGTTCAAGGGGGTGCCATGGACCTCAAGCCGTTATTCGAACCGAAATCGCTGGCCGTTGTCGGGGTTTCGCTACATAATGACCTGCATCCTTCCAATATCATCTTCTACAAGAACCTCTACCGGTATCCCGTGGAAGCCTACCCGGTCAACCCCAAGGCAGGGGTGCTCAAAGGGGTTGCCGCATATTCAAGCGTACGGGATCTCCCGGAGGTGGTGGACCTCGCCATCATCTCGGCCCGGGCGGAAGCCGTCCCGGGGATACTCGAAGACTGCGTCACCACAGGGGTAAAGGCAGGGGCCATCATCTCAGGCGGTTTTGCAGAGGTCGGAAACAACGATCTTCAGAGGCAGATCGTCTCCATAGCCAGGGATGCGGACTTCCCCTTTATCGGACCGAATTGTCTTGGCATTTATTCGCCGTCGCACTACGACAGCTTCTTCTTCGCTCCGGAGCGCATGAGTGTGCCTCAACAGGGAAATGTGGCGATTATCAGCCAGAGCGGAGGTCTGCTGGTTGACCAGATGATTGGATTTTCCGTGGAGGGGGTGGGGCTCTCCCTGGCGGTCAGCATCGGGAACAAGGCGGTAATCGGCGAGACCGACCTGCTGGATTATCTCGAGCAGGATGAAAAGACCCGGGTGATCTGCCTGTACATCGAGGGGTTCGCCGAGGATGAGGGGCGCGAGTTCCTGCTCAAGGCAAAGAAGTGCAAAAAACCCATAGTCCTGCTCAAGGCGGGCAAGAGCCCGGGAGGAAGCAAGGCTGTTTCCAGTCATACCGCATCGCTTGCGGGCGACTATACGGTTTTTTCCAAGGTCCTCTCGCAGAACGGCATCGTGGAGGCCAGGAATCCCTCGGAGCTCATGCACTTCTGCGAATCTCTGAGCGCCTACCAGACGCCCATACAGGGCAATGTAAGCATCATCACGCTCAGCGGCGGGCACGGAGCGCTTGCCACCGACCTCTGCTTCGAGTATGGACTCACCGTACCCCCATTCTCCCAGCTTGAGCAGGATCTGATCCGCAAGCGCCTGAGGCCCTCTATCGCCTCCATTGCCACCTGTACCAATCCGGTGGATCTCACCGGCACCTCCACGGATGACGACTATGTCGAGGCGGCACGGGTAATCGGGGCATTCGATCAGATCGAATGCCTCATGATGCTCCTCTTGCCGTACGCCCCCGGCCTCTCCTCAGACTTGGGCGCCAGGTTGAGCATCGTCAGCAAACAGGCAGGCAAGCCCATGATCGCGTATCTGCCGAGGCACGAAAAATACCGGATGCTCATCGAGGGCTTTGAAATCAACGGCGTCCCGGTCGCACATACCATCGAGGGTGCGGCCCAGATGGCGCTGGCCATGGCAAAGTATCGCAGGTTCTGATGACGCACCTCCAACCGGGTGAACTGCCGGTGCGGCTGGAGTTCTTCGCCGGAGCAGGTTCCTCACGTCACTCTCCTCCCGGGTCCATGATCGGAATGCGCATGTCTTTCTTCGTTCGTCTGTGATATGCACTAGGAGAATCGTCTGCATTTTTCGCATCTCGAAATACTCCTCGAGAAGGGATGATTACGAATGAAGAATAAGAAGGCGGTTATATTCGATCTGGACGGCACCCTGCTCGATACACTCACCGACATTGCGGATTCCATGAATGAGGTACTTGCCCGCTATGGGTTTCCCGTCCATGATTACGGCGCATACCGTACGATGATCGGCGCGGGCATGGATGTGCTCGCCAGGCGCGCGGTTCCCGAGGACCGGCGCGACGATGAGACCGTCTCCCGGGTTGCGGCCGCCATGCGCGAAGAGTATGACCGGAGGTGGTCGCTCACCTCCCGGCCGTATCCCGGTGTCCCGGAGATGCTCACCCTCCTCACCGAAAGGGGAATTCCCTTCTCGGTGCTGTCGAACAAGCTCGACTCCTTTGCCAAGCAGATGGTCAGCGCCCTCCTGGGCGACTGGAACTTCTTCGAGGTGAGAGGCCTGGTTCAGGGCCTGCCAAGAAAGCCAGACCCACACATCGCCCTGGAGATGGCCGATTCCCTGGGTCTGCCTGCCGAGCAGGTGATCTTCGTAGGCGACTCTGACATTGACATGGAGACCGCGGTGAGAGCGGGGATGGTGCCGGTAGGAGTACTCTGGGGGTATCAGACGCCCGAGAGGCTCACCTCTGCCGGGGCCTTCGCACTGCTGAGCTCGCCCCGGGAGCTCCTGGGCATCCTATGAGGCTATGAGATCCGGCGTATACACGCCTTGCGGTGAGGGGGCTCCTCCACGGCTATCTTGTTCTTACCGCTGGACTTGGCCTGATAGAGCGCGGCATCCGCACGCGAGATAATGGCATCGATGGACTCCACGGGCAGGTACCTGGTCACCCCCATGGAGATGGTTATCCGGAAGTCGTCGGGCAGTCCGGGAAAGTTCAGCGACGATGCCAGGGCCTTGATGCGTTCGGCGCAGGCGACCGCCTCGCCCATGTCAGGGTATGCGAGGATGATCACGAATTCCTCCCCTCCGTAACGGGCGATATAGTCCTGCTCCCGGACATTGTTCTTTATCGCCTGAACAAGGGTTCTGAGCACCATGTCGCCGGCCAGGTGGCCGTAGGTGTCGTTGACCCGCTTGAAGTCGTCCAGGTCGAAGATGCACAGGGAAAACGAGGGTTCTCCTCTGTCTGCCAGCGACTTCTCACGCTGGAGGATTTTCATCATCTGACGGCGGTTGAACACGCCGGTGAGCTCGTCGTGAATGGCTGACTGCCGGATCCTTTCATTCGCCTGGCTGAGCTCGATATTGGCCTTTGCCAGCTTTTTTCTGATGTGATTGATATAGCTTCCGATAACGGAAAACCATGAGAGGACGGCGGCAAGTACCACCCAGTAGAGGATCTCGGCCTGCAGGTCGATCTTTTCCGGATGGTTGGCAAGCAGCAGGATGATCACATACCCGTATCCGGTGAGCGCATAAACCGCGAGGATAAAGAACTGGCGGAGATGGAGCCGAAAGACGCCGAAGATGAACACCACCAGATACAGCAGGAGGGCAATACCTCTGACCTCATCGGTATAGTAAGCCAGGACCATAGTCCAGAATGTTGCCAGGATCATCTGGAGCATGGTGAGGCTCGGGTCCTTGAACCGTTTGTTCAGGCCGGTCATGAAGACGAGATAGAGGCAGAGATGCATCACGATGATGACGGCGAACATGGTCAGTGTATCGCCCAGCGACATGCGGAACCACCCCTGGTAATAGCAATAGATGGTGAGAAACATCCACATGACATAGGACGCCAGCGCCATCAGGAAGCGGCGCACACGTAATGCCTGGTTCTGGTCATTACAGGGAATTACACTAATCATTGATCATTGATATCCGTTCTTTCATCCTTGGTAATTCTGTATCGGTAGAATATTGAGAAATATGAAGAACCTACTCGAAAAAATTGAAAAAAGGCAATTCCGGATGCGCTGCCCGTCCGCCGCAGCAAAATGACAGGGGAAGATCGGGCATCTTGGCAGGGATTCTATTCCCGAATATGCTCAAAGCCTTGCATCAGCACGTTCCTGATGTGCTTGTCGTTCAGGGAATAGTAGACTTTTTTGCCGGCCTTGCGGGATTTTACCAGACGGGAGCGGTTCAGTGTCCTGAGCTGGTGCGAAATTGCGGAATGGTTCATCTCTAGGATGGAGGCGATGTCGCTCACGCAGAGCTCGGACGCGCCTAAAGCGAAGAGAATCTTGATGCGGGTGGAATCACTGAAGAGCTTGAAAAAATCAGCAAGCTCGGTCACTACCAGCTCGCTGGAGGGGAGAAGACCTCTGATCCTGTTGATCCTTTCCTCACGGGCCGAAGGATCCTGTGGATATGGAGCGGCCATATGAAAAATGTAAGGCTTATAGGGGTGTGTGTCAAGAGCAGATAATATTGTTTTACTAACAGACAATATATGCCCTCTGATATGATATTTTTTGCGAGGGGGAATGTCCTCGTAAGAAAATCTTTGTGATTGACCTCGGCAAACTTTCTTCTGTACTAACGGTTGAGCATGGCAAGAAAAGGGAAGTGAAGTGACAGGAACGCTCGTGAATGCATCGGCGGTGGTGGCCGGGTCTATACTGGGCCTGCTGGCAGGAAGGCATATCTCCGGGAGGATCAGGGGCACGCTCATGCACGCCCTGGGCCTTGCGGTGATAACGATCGGCCTGAAGATGGCCCTGTCTGTGGACAGTCTTATTCCCATGGTCGCCTGTCTGCTCCTGGGAGGTCTTGTTGGTGAGATGCTCCGCATCGAAGACGGAGTCGCCTGGGTGGGCGTCCATCTCAAGGAGCGGTTCCGGTCCGAGTCGGCCACCCTCGTGCAGGGCTTTGTCTCCGCCTCGGTCCTCTATCTTGCCGGGGCCATGACGATCATCGGATGCATCCAGGACGGGACCACCGGCGATGCCAGCACACTCTACCTCAAGTCCCTCCTCGATGGTGTGGCGTCTGTGGCACTGGCGTCCACGCTGGGGGTGGGAGTGGCTTTAGCCGCCCTCCCTGTTCTGGTGGTTCAGGGAGGGCTGACACTGGCGGCCTCGTATCTGGCCTTTCTCCAGGACCCCCAGGTGCTCGCCTCCATAACGTCCACGGGCGGGATGATCATACTGGGCATCGGCATCAATCTTCTGGAAATCGTCCGGATCCGGGTGGGAAATCTCATCCCGGCCCTGGGTTTTGCAGCCGTGTACCCATTCATCGTGTAGCGAAAAAAGAAAAGAATCGACATTGCAAAGAAGTTTGGAACTGTATTATGGAAAAGGCACAGCTATGTTCGGGAAAATGCATATGAACAAATTTCTGCTCCAGGCCGAGGATTGTGCAGTAATGGTCATCGACATCCAGGAGAAGCTGTTCGCCGCCATGGACGAACGGTTCAGATCGATGTTGATCAGGAACTGCCGTATCCTCATAGAGGCGTCACAGACGCTGGATATGCCGATTGTGGTCACCGAACAGTACCCCAAGGGTATGGGGGGGACCATCCCGGAGATCGAAGAGCATATCCGCGGCACCCACCGTTATGAGAAGCTCTATTTCAGCTGCTATCGCGACCCCGCAATCAGGGATCGGACCGATTCCCTGGGGCGAAACACCGTGATCGTGGCGGGAATGGAAACGCATGTCTGCGTGTTTCAGACCGTGATCGACCTCCTCATGGCCGGATACCGGGTCGTTGTTGCAAGCGATGCCGTGTCTTCACGGCGCGAGCTGGACCGGGAAGAGGCCATGAGAGAGATGCGAAGCGCCGGCGCCCTGATCTACTCAACCGAGATGATCGCGTTCATGCTTCTGGAGAAGGCCGGAACTACGCAATTCAAAAGGCTTGCCCCGTTTTTCAAGTAAAAGGGGCATCATGCGAACAATATTTCGCTTCTTGGAATATTCAGGCCTTGAAACCGCCGACCTTGTGTGATAAAGGGCTCACCAAAACACACGTCCGCAAGACAGCGCAGGGCTTATTGGTGTCCTTTGTCTTTCAAAGGATTGGTCCTGCCGGACGGAGGAAAAACCAGGAGGACAGTCAATGGCAGTAGTAACCATGAAACAGCTCTTAGAGGCAGGGGTGCATTTCGGGCATCAGACCCCGAGGTGGAACCCCAAGATGAAACCCTACATCTTCGGATCACGCAACGGCATTCACATCATCGATCTTCAGAAGACAGAAAAGCTCTTCGAGAAGGCATGCGACTTTATCCGCGAGGTTACGGAAAACGGCGGCAAGGTGCTCTTTGTCGGAACAAAAAAGCAGGCCCAGGACGCCATCGAAGAAGAAGCCACCCGGGTAGGAGCGTACTATGTGAACTACCGGTGGCTCGGCGGGACCCTGACCAACTTTCAGACCATCTGCAAGAGCGTCGACAAGCTCAAATGGCTCGAGAGCATCATCGATAACGGCACGATCGAGGATTATCCCAAGAAGGAACAGATCAGCATGAAGCGCCACAAGATCAAACTCGAGCGCTCCCTCCATGGGATCAAAAACATGGAGACATTGCCGAACATCCTCTACATCGTCGACCCCTCACGCGAATATATCGCTGTGAGAGAGGCCAAGACGCTGGGTATTCCCATAGTTGCCATCGTAGACACCAACTGCGACCCGACCATGATTGACTATGTCATCCCGGGCAACGACGACGCCATCAGGGCCATCCGCCTTTTCAGCTCGAAGATCGCCGACGCCGTGGGTGAAGGAACCTCCCGATATATCGACAGGCTCCAGAAAGAGGAAAAGGAAGCTGCCGTGTCTGAAGGGGCTGCTGCGCCCGGAGAAGAAGCGGCCCCGAGGGAGACCATGGGCAAAGGGCTCGAGGGCGAGATAGAGATCATCGTCAAGGAAGGCAAAGGAAGGAAGAGGGGACCGAAACCGGAACCCAAGCCGGAGACAACAATAGATGACAGCGGCAGTGACGCCGACGACACGGAAGATTTTGCCGAATAATCGAGGGAGGCGAGAATAAGGTGCAGATCACATCAGAAGACGTAAAAAAACTCAGAGACAAGACCGGCGTGGGAATGATGGACTGTAAGAAGGCCCTCGAAGCATGCGGCGGGGACTTCGACAAGGCTGTTGAATACCTCAGGAAGAAGGGGATCGAGGTTGCGAACAAGCGTTCGGGGAGGCAGGCCTCCCAGGGAATGGTCTCTTCCTACATCCACCTGGGCGGCAAGGTCGGCGTTCTGGTCGAGGTGAACTGCGAGAGCGATTTCGTCGCCAAGTCAGAGCATTTCACCACCTTTGTCAAAGACGTTGCCATGCACATCGCTGCAGCAAGCCCTGACTGGGTGAGCCGGGAAGACGTCCCCCAGGCTGTGCTCGACAAAGAGAAGGAGATCCTCAAGGAGCAGGCGCTCAAATCAGGCAAGCCCGAGAAGGTGATCGAGAAGATCATCGAGGGGAGGCTTACCAAGTTCTACGCCGAGCACTGCCTGCTCGATCAGCCCTTTGTAAAGGACACGGACAAGACCATCAAACAGCTCTTGGACGAGCTGATGGCCAAGACCGGCGAGAAATGCCTGGTGAGACGTTTCACCCGGTACCAGTTGGGAGAAGAGATCTAAACAGTGTCTGTTCTCTACGGGCGTATTCTCCTCAAACTCAGTGGCGAGGCCCTTGCAGGAGACAGGGGATACGGATTCGATCCGGCGACCCTCGATGCCATAGCAAAGGCTATCGTGGAAGCCGCCCGGATGGGCGTTCAGATCGGGATCGTGATCGGCGGGGGGAACATCTTCCGCGGCCAGGATTCCGCTATAGCCTCCGACCGGGTGAGTGCCGACCAGATGGGCATGCTCGCCACACTCATCAACGCACTCGCCCTCAGGGATACGTTGAAGCGTCAGGGAGCCGAGTGCACCGTGCTCGGCTCCTTTGCCGTGCCCACAGTCGTGGATGCGTTCAGCGCGGAGAAGGCACGGGAACATCTCGAACAGGGGCGCGTGGTGATCTTTGGCGGGGGCACCGGGTGTCCCTACTTCACCACGGATACCGCAGCGGCGCTCAGGGCCCTGGAGATCGGGGCGGATGCGCTCGTGAAGGCCACAAAGGTCAACGGCATCTACGACAAGGACCCGGTCCTGCATCCCGATGCCGTTTTCTATCCTGAAATCGATTACGACCAGGTGCTTGCGATGCGGCTGAAGGTCATGGACCTGACCGCTACGAGCCTCTGTCGTGACAATGGTCTCGTTGTCCGTATTATCAATATCAAAACCCCGGGAAACCTCGAAAGGATGCTTGCGGGAGAGAATATCGGCTCGGTCGTGACTGCAAGGAGGGACAGGGTATGATGAATGAAGTGATCGATGGAATGAAACAGGATATGGAAAAGACTGTTGCAGCCATGAAGCAGTCGTTGCAGAAGGTGAGAACGGGCAGGGCCTCCATCGGAATCCTGGACGGCATCATGGTCGACTACTACGGAACCCCGACACCGCTGAAGCAGCTGGCTACACTCGCTGTTCCTGAGCCCCGGCTCATTACCATTCAGCCGTGGGACAAGGGCGCCATATCGAGCATCGAGAAGGCCATCTTCAAGTCGGAACTCGGACTGACCCCGGCCAACGACGGAAAGATCATCCGTGTACCGATTCCCCCCTTGAACGAAGAGCGGCGTAGAGACCTGGTGAAGATGGTGAAAAAGATGGCGGAAGAATACCGGGTGGAGATCCGCAACCATCGACGGGACGCCAATGCAATGCTCAAGGATCTGGAAAAGGACAAGGAGATCAGCCAGGACGAGCTGAAGACATCGCAGGACAAGGTCCAGGACCTCACCAATGACTATATCAGGCAGGTAGACGCCATGCTTGCCGATAAAGAAAAAGAAATCATGGAAGTATGAGTTGGTTAGTGTTTTTCACCACGAAGAGTTCGGCCCGGGGAACAGCCGAAGCAGTGCCCCGTGGAGAAGCGAAGAAAGGGGCTGTTCCGGCAGCATCAAGGAGGAGCATCGATGAATTCTAGAGAAAGCAGTAATGGTTCGTCCCGGTTCATGATGTATTTCAAGCCGAATAATCTCAGCGAGCTCAGGGTCATCTCCCGCATGCTCAACATCGCCATGGTCGATTTCGTAGGCGCGGCACTGGATGCATACATATTCAAAAAAGAGCAGGAATACGGCGGAGAAATCCCCATACGGAAAAAAAAGCGCTATGTCGGGCCGCGGGCCGACACTTCGGAGAAGCGCATACGGTATGTCATGAGGCTTGGCAAGGACACGGTGGAGAAGATCCGGGACATCGCCTCCTTCGACAACCGGAGGTTCACCCATGTCTGTGACGATGCTCTGGCCAATTTCATTGAGTTTACCAAGCAGGAAAAGAACTTTAAGAACGTATGGATTTCCCGGTCGGATGTTGAGGCGGTGAGGGGCAGGAAGAGCGTGAAGTCGTCCGTCGAGATTGAAAGCCTTCTCAGGCAGTACAAGAACGCCGAGAAGGCCGCAAAGGTCGGACAGTCATTGAAGTAGAATTGTATAACGCTTCAGGACAGCTCATAGACAACGAAACCCCGTTGCCGGATGCTGTCAGTGCAGGGGTAAGGGTGTTCGGCCTGTCCGGGTACCGCGATTATACTCAGTGGTTCCGCGCGTCCTTTGCCGGTACGCTGTGCAGCATCGTCCTGATCACCCTGTTCGGGTTCATCCTGGTTAGCCGGCACGCACAGCATCTCTCCTCGCAGATGCAGTTTTTCATCTCATCCGGCATGGAGCCCCTGGTCAAACCTGATGATCCATTTCTGACACATTTCAGCCACAGGCTTTCGAGCGCCCTGTTCTTCGGGTGTACGCTGGGTGTGTTGAACGCCCTGGCGGCAATGGTACTGTCCTTTTTCCCCTGGCGTAAAAGCCGGTACTCGTGGCCCGATATCGCTGCCTTTCTTGCCCTGGGCGCTCTGTGCACCTGGCTGGGCTACAGCGCCGAAGAACCGATGCTCTCGGTTGTTTTCGGTTTTTTGAGCCCGGTGGCGTTTTTCGTGCCCTGGACCCTGATCATCCGGAGAAGCAGGTCTAGAGAGATCAGGTTCAGGCGGTGGTTTGCCCTGGCCGCTTCTGCCTCGGCCCCGTTTCTGTTCATGCTCGTGCTGGGCAATGCCTCGTTCGAGGTCATCAGAGATTCCATGCTCACACTCCCAGTCATGAGGAACATATCGGACTTCTACTACGATCACACCCTGCTTGCCGCACACGTGATCAAGCCGGTATCGGCCCTGGAGCAGAAGGTGATCGCGGCCTCGGATGAGATACGCGCCATCGGCCCCATGCCGCACGGAAGCCTGTGGGTGCGCACCCCTGACCCTTGCGGCCTTGCCTTCCGCGATCTGGCGGTGAGCAAGGAGAAGCTCTCCTGCGCCTCGGTCATCCTCCGGGACGACCGGCCCGCTAATGAGTCGAACCGTATCATGAAGGAGGCGGAAACAGGAATCGCCTTTGACAAGAACAGGATGCTGCGCCATGGCATCGGCCTCTTTTTCTACCGCGGGCCCCTGGTGCTCATCCCGGTTCTGTTCATGCTCTGGTTCGCACTCTTTCTCACAAACCTTTCCCTGAGGTCGAAGATTGCGGCAGGCGTGCTCTTTGCCTTGTACCTCTCGCTCTTTTTCCCGGCGTGGAAAAGCGTATACCAGCGCCACAAGCTCATCCTGCATCCGGACAGGATCGCTGAGTATATCCTGTCAGAGCACGAGGAGATGCGCTACATCGCGCTCCTGACCTTCCCTGATGAGTTCACACCGGGAGAGCTGAACCGGTTTGCGCGGGACATCAGCCCGCGCATCAGGCTCCGGGCGATCCACGAGGCAGGCATGAGAAAGGATGCCCGCTATCTGGACATTGTCGAAGAGGCCCTGTCTGATCCTCAGCTCAACGTCCGGACACGGGCGTGCCGGGCGCTCGGCGACATGCCATCCGATAAGGCGGGCGAGCTCCTCGAACAGTCCTTTCTCCACGACCCGTCATGGTATGTAAGGGCTTACGCCTACCGGGCCCTGGGCAAGATACGGCCCACGGCAAAGGTGGTGAGAACGGACCGATCCGGCGGTTTGCAATAAGGCGGCGCATCTTCCGCAGAGTCCTATGAAGCGGGCGCGAAAGAGGGATAATCGGCCGGAGACCTTGGCGGCGCCGCATACGGTTTGAGTTCCCCTGTCCTGAAGAATATATATAGAGTAGAAGCGCCCGAGAAGCTCCCCTGCTCCAGGAAAGGTGTCCCCTTTCAGGCAGTTTACTGCTCCAAACCGGGTCAAAGGGCGTGCCCCGCAATGGCCTGTACCATCGTCGAATGACACCCGGATATCAAACCTAAGGAAGCACAGCGTTTGATCCAAGGCTGCGGGAACGCGCATAGTGCATGCCTAAAGAGGACTGGATGCACCCAGCCATGAAGACCGGCTGACATTCCCGGGGAAGCTTAAGGGAGAATACGAGAATGAAAAGGAGGTGCACCAATGCCGTGTACGCCGTATTACCGGCTGTTCGAAGAGGGAAGGATCGGGAGCATGACGGTGAAGAACCGAATTGTCATGCCGCCCATGGCTACGAACTATGCCGGCCCCTCAGGAGAGCCGACCGAACGTCTGATCGGATACTATGCGGAGCGGGCGAAAGGCGGCGCCGGGCTGATCATTGTCGAGAACGTCCAGGTAAAATACCCTCAGGGAAAGAATGTGGCATGCCAGCTCAGGCTGGATAAGAACAAGTACATTCCGGGATTCCAGGAGCTGGCCGAGGCGGTTCACGCGCACCAGGCGAGGATTTTCATCCAGATCCACCACGCGGGGCGGCAGTATCACGACATCGAGGGCGAAGAGGGCGTCGATCCATCAGGTATACCCGACGGCTTTCTCCAGCAGCCCGTGCGGGCGCTCAAGCCTGAGGAGATCCAGGACCTGGTGGAGCGCTTCTCAGAGACCGCGCTCAGGGCCAAGATGGCCGGGATGGACGGTGTCGAGTTCCACGGCGCTCACGGGTATCTCATCAATGAGTTCATGTCTCCGCACACCAATCAGAGGGTAGACGAGTGGGGCGGGACCTTTGAGCGGCGCATGCGGTTTCCCTTGAAGATTATCGAGCGCACGCGCGAGAAGGTAGGCCCCCGTTTCCCACTGTCGTTCCGGTTCAGCGCGGATGAGTTCGTGCCCGGAGGGATCACGCTGGACGACGCAAAGAAGATCGCTCAGTATCTGGAAGATGCAGGCATCGATGTCCTGCACGTGAGTGCGGGCATCTATGAATCCATGCAGCGGATCCTCGAGCCCATGCGCTTCGAGGAGGGGTGGAGGGCGTATCTGGCTGCTGCAATCAAGAAGGTGGTGAAGATCCCGGTCATCACGGTCGGACAGATCCGGAGCCCTGAAGTGGCCGAGAGGGTCCTCGAGGAGGGCATGGCAGATTTTGTGGCACTGGGCAGAACGCTCATCGCCGACCCTCACTGGCCCCGGAAGGTCGAGGAAGGAAGGGTGCCCGAGATCCGAAAATGCATCAGCTGCAATATCGGCTGCATCGGGGGGCACGTGTTCAACGACCTCTATATGAGGTGCACGGTAAACCCCGTGACAGGCCATGAACGGTTTGAAGGATGGGTGAACCTGATCCCGGCGAAGAAGAGGAAAAAGGTGATGGTCGTGGGCGCCGGTCCGGGCGGCATGGAGGCCGCACGGGTGGCCGCCCTCAGGGGGCACGAAGTGACCCTCTACGAAAAAAGCGGCGAGCTGGGCGGCCAGGTGCGCACGGCCGTCAAGGGGCCGGGCAAGGGCAAGCTGAGCTTTATTCCTGAATATTATTCACACACGCTGAAGGCAGCCGGGGTCCGGATGCAGATGAACACGCCGGTAGATGCGAACACCATCGAGAGGGAAAAGCCCGATGTGGTCATTTTTGCGACCGGTGCTGTGCCCCTTGTCCCTGACATCAAAGGCATTGACAACTCCGATAAGGTGAGAGGGAGCTGGGATGTGCTCAACACCTCGGCACAGGTGCCCGGCAAAAAGGTCGTGGTGGCGGGAGGAGGTCTGGTCGGGTGCGAAACAGCCCTGTTTCTGGCTGAACAGGGAAAGGATGTCACGATCGTGGAGATGCTGGACAATCTCGCCTCCGACATGGAGCCCATTACCCGGTACGACTTTCTGACCGAGCTGATGCCTCAGGCAGGGATCAAGGCCCTTCTCAGCCGGGTCATTGCTGAGATCACGGACCAGGGCGTGGTTGTGCTGGACCGCTGGGGAAACAAGTCGCTTCTCGAGGCGGACAACGTCGTGATCGCCCTGGGTTCGCGCCCGGCCGAGGTCATGATGGAGGCTGCCCGCGATTGCGCCCGGGAGACGTATGTCATCGGGGATTGCAAAGAACCCCGGAAAATCATCAACGCAACCTTCGAGGGCGCATCCATTGCCCGGATGATCTGACAGTATCCCTGCCGAAACAGGCCACAGTTACCGGAGGCCGGCAATCAGGCCCCCTGAAACGATATGTGCATTCGTTTCTTATCCTCCCGCAGGGCGGAAGTCTCGAGTCATGAGGCATCCGATCCGCCGGGAGCAGAGAGCATGAGTTTCAAGAGAATACCACTGCCTTATAGATAAAAATCATAAAAAACAAAGATTATTGCCAGGCTTATGATGAATAACATAGATTAATTGAGTAATTTATGATTTAATAATTCCCTGACGATTCCATCTTGATCATTTATGCCTCAAGAGGAAGAGCCGTTGCATCCATGAAGTGACTGTTTCTGAGATTACAGCAGGTGCACCTCACGAGGAGGGTTCTATGGCTACCAAACGGACTCCAGGTGTTTTCAGGCTGATCCTTGTCCTTTCAATCCTTGCTCTGTTCGTTGGTTGTGGGGGCGGTGGTGGAGGCGGCGGAGAAGTCAGTGGAGAAGGTGATGGAGGCGGTGGAGAAGGCGATGGTTCGGATCTCAATCCAGAGGATAAGAATCCGCCTGCGATTATATCCGTCACACCGGCCGACAGCGTACTCGGCAAGCACGATGAGATTGTGATCTGCTTCTCGGAGAGCATGGATACCGACAGTCTCGTTCTGGGGGAGGCCTTGCAGGTGAAAGCGGCGCTCCTGTCTGGTCTCAGACAAGCTCTCCAGACGACACCGTGACCATCCCACCAGACACAAGCTGGACCGCCGGACAGGATGTCACCTTCACCCTGGATGGAAAGGATACCAGCGGCAACGCTGTCAGCCGGCTTTCCCTGTCCTTTACCATACCCATGAGCTTCGATACCTTCCAGGCGGCCGAACTCGTCATCGGACAGATGGATTTTACCTCGGTCTCCAGCGCTGTGGATGCTGCGACGCTGGGCATGGCATGGTGCAGCGCCTTCGCGTTCGATGACCGGTTGTATATCGCTGATTACGATAATAACCGTATGCTCGGCTACAACACGATACCGACGGAGAACGGCAAGGCTGCCGATTTCGTCCTGGGCCAGGAGGGTGACTTTACAAGCAATTCGGAGGGAACCTCTCGATCGGCAATGTATGGCACCTTGCAGGCTTCTGCAGAGAACGGGAAGATGGCCATTGTCGATTACGATAATAACCGGGTCCTCGTTTACAACAGCATCCCTGTTGACAGCAATGCGCTGCCGGATGTGGTGGTCGGCCAGAGTGACTTCGACAGCAGGGACATCATCTGTGATGCCGTTCACCTATGTCACCCAGAGACAGTTGCCATTGCCGGAGGAAAACTGATCGTCACAGACACCGGACATAACCGGGTGCTCATCTGGAACAGTGTCCCGACAGAAAACGGCCGGCCGGCGGACCTTGTGCTGGGCCAGGGCTCGTTGACCACCGGCGCGGAAAACGATGATGATCAGGACGGCACTACGGACGTCAGCCCCAGTGCCAGAACCATGGACGATCCTGCCAGTGTCTGGAGCGACGGAACCCGGCTGATCGTGAACGATTCTGACAACAATCGGGTCCTGATCTGGAACACCTTCCCGAGCGCCAGTTTCCAGCCTGCCGACATCGTGCTCGGCCAGAAGGATTTCACCACAAATGCTTACAACGACACCGACGGGGACGGCGTAGAAGATCTAGATCCTGATGCAAGGACGTTATATTACCCTTACGAAGGTGTGTGGTCCAACGGTGTGCAGATTTTCGTGGCTGATATGTATAACAGTCGGGTCCTGATCTGGAACACCTGGCCGGAGAGCAACTTTGAGGCTGCCGATGTGGTGCTCGGCCAGAAGGATTTCACCAATGACGCTACAACGATGCCGACCAGAACCGCATACCCGATGCCGGGCCAGGCGCAGGAGTAATGTACTACCCGAACGGCGTTTTCGGTTATGGCGACCTGCTGTTTGTTTCTGACTGCTATAACAAGCGTGTCCTCGTTTTCCGGTCAAAATGATGCAGGAATTCAGTGAAAAGGGGATGGACCAGGAGCATGAATGGTCCGCCCCTTTTCTACCCCGCCTCATGCCGGGAATTTGCAGGACCCAAAGGCACTAACGGTTCCCTATCCGATGATTCCCTGCCTGGAACGAAGCTGTTCTCAAGGTGAGTCAGGATATAACTTGTCAGTCATGAGGTCTGGTCTCGAATCTGTTCCATCTCCTTCCGGCGTGTCGTTCAGTGTGGTGCTGCTCGTGATCCTTGAATCGAAAAACTCGGAACAACAGGTGAGATCATACCCTAACGTGTGCTTTTTGACATGCTCGTTCGTCCTGTCCATATGAATGCGGCGGCGAACAGCAGGTGAATGATAGCGAATACCATGGTCAGCTGACGCGCGCCGTTAAGCATGCCCCATATATCCAAGGCAGCTATGGCAGTAAATCCGACAATATTCCCAAGAATGATAGAGTTCAGTGCTGCTGACGGCTCTGCGTTTCGGGCCGTCCAGTTAAGAACTGCAATCCCCAGGAAGGGGCTTCCAAAAATCCTCAAGTAAGCTATCAGGGCGTCGGAGGCATCGGGAGGGACTGCCCCCCTGCCAATGGTCAGCGGTGCAAAGATAAAGCCCAGCCCCACGAGGGCTGTATAGATCGCGGCGATGCCGAGCAGTACATTGAGTTTCATGGGAAAGGGTCTCCTTTATTATCATTCACGGGGCCAGGTCTCAGCATATGGCGATCCCAGTGTCATATGTTGAGATCCGGCTTCCCATTCCTGTGCCCCCGATCCTGCATGGATTATCACCTCCTGGATTGATGCCTGCAGAAGGCACCACATATCGCACCACGGTGTCTTCATACCGGTTATAGTAGAAAGCCGGCCCTGCTTTACCAGTCTTTCATGAAGAAAGGCGGCCATCAGCCTCAGGGCTTCGCCGTGTTAACCTGGGAGCGCTCCACAGGTTCAATCCAAGCCGGGACAACTGAAAGATCGTTTATGGGCTCAAAGGGATATGTGCCGGGTGTACAATCGTAGGGATTGCACATTTGCACATGCTGTTCCGGGGAGAAATCGTAAATCGCTGAAACCGCTGCAGCGTTGTCATCAGCCGGACTATGTGATAGGCAACATATACTTTTCAACGCATCGAGGAGAAAAAAATGGCGGACAACCAGCGCGGCAAGCCGGTACAGATACAGGAAGATCAGAAGAAAAAACTGAAGAAGCAGCTTTCCCGGATCAGGCATACCATCATGGTCATGAGCGGCAAGGGCGGGGTAGGCAAGTCCACGGTGACGGCAAACCTGGCCCTCAGCCTGGCACGTGAGGGCTACCGGGTGGGTGTGCTCGACGGCGACATTCACGGGCCCGACATCCCCAAGGTCCTGGGAGTGGAAAACATGAGACTCATGGGCGACGAAAAAGGCAATATCCTGCCCGTGGAGGCCATCGGCGGCATCAAGGTGGTCTCTGTGGGGTACCTGCTGGACAGCCCTGACACGCCGGTGATCTGGCGCGGCCCCATGAAACATACGGTCATGAGACAGTTTCTGAAGGACGTGAACTGGGGCGACCTCGATTTCCTCGTGGTTGATCTGCCTCCGGGCACGGGCGACGAGCCGCTTTCCATCGCGCAGCTCACCAAGGGCGTCGAGGGAGTGGAGACGCCCTATGCGGTGATCGTCACCACCCCGCAGGACGTGGCGCTTCTGGACTCGCGCAAGAGTGTGGAGTTCGCCAGGGCACTCGAGCTCAAACCTCTCGGCATCATCGAGAACATGAGCGGCTTTGCCTGCCCGCACTGCGGCAAGAGCATCGACCTCTTCAAGACGGGCGGCGGCAGGAAGGCGTCCGAGGACCTGGGCGTGCCGTTCCTGGGCGCGGTTCCCATCGATCCGGGTATCGTTCGCGACACCGATGAGGGCAGGCCGTTCGTGGCGTCATCGGGTGATACGGAAGCGGGCAAGGCGTTTGGGAAGATCGTCTCGAAAATACTCGAGCAGATCGTTTCACGTTGAAAGATGCACACCCAGGTCGAATGCATAGCCTGCCTGACAAAGCAGGCGGCCGGGCTGGCCCGGGAGTTTCTCGCCCCGCATAAGCGGGAGCCTTTCATGCGCCGGGTCCTCGAAGGCCTAGCCCGTTTCGACTGTGACGCTCCGCCGCCCCTGTTCACCCGGGAGATCTACCGGATCTACAGAGACATGGACGGCAAGGGCGATCCCTACGGAGAAAAGAAGAGGCACTCCAACGAGCAGGCCCTGTCTCTGGCGCCGCGGCTGAGGCGGATCATTGCATCCAGGCCCGATATGCTGGAGGCTGCTCTACGCATGGCGGTAGCCGGCAACATCATCGATTTCGGGCTTGGCGCACACGGCTGCGAGGAAATCGCAGTAGAAGACACGATCATGAACGCCCTGGACTCATCGTTTGCCGTCAACGACATCCCTGAGCTCATCGAGCGGCTTAGAAAGGCGGAGCGCGTCCTCTACGTCGCCGACAACGCCGGCGAGATCGTTCTCGACCGGATATTCATCGAGCATATCGGGCCGGATAGGGTCACCTGCGCGGTCAGGTCGGCTCCCGTCATCAACGACGCCACCCTGACCGATGCGGCCCAGGCCGGGCTCGACAGGCTATGCAGGGTCATCCCGAGCGGCTCCGAGGCCCCGGGAACACCGCTTTCCTTGTGCAGCGAGGAGTTTCTGGAGTGCTTCGCGGCCGCGGACCTGGTCATATCCAAGGGGCAGGGCAACTTCGAAACCCTCGATGCACCCGGCAGGGAGGTTTTCCACCTCTTCATGGTCAAGTGCCCGGTCGTCTCACAGGAGGTGGACGTACCCATGGGGAGCTTCATGGCCATGAAACGGGGCTGAGGCTGTCTGAAAGGCAACACCCTTTGTTTTATCCGATCATTATGCCTTGACTGTGGAGATTCTTTCTCCTAGATTCTACTCTATTGTCATAGGCGGTTGTGGCTGCACCGGCGATGCAGGACAGCGGGCTTGAAAAACAACCAATGGTATCGTGGTGATCACCAATTCCTTTTGAAAGAGAAGAATGCATGTTTGAGTTCCACATTTCCAGGCAGGTAAGAGACAAGTACCAGTTCGAGGAAGCCCTTTTCTCCATCACCGGCAATGTCATCCTGGCGGATTTCTTCATGGCGCGCAGGTTTGCAGACAAGATGAACCAGGTCCGCCAGGCCGCGATCTATCCCGAACGCTCGGTCTCGGCAAGCGATATCTATGCCATGGGTCTCATCGACGAGATCCTCCACTTCATGGTTGAGCTCTACCGCAGGAGCGTCAAGCCCTCCATCATGGCCGAGGCCTACGCCTGGGCGCAGGAGAACGTGGGCGAAGTGGACCCCACCCTGCAGAAGTTTGTAGAGCAATTCCCCCCGGTCGCGGTCTATCAGGGCAAGATCCCGGAAACGGCCTACCTGAGGGATCGCACCACGGGTGTCGAGAATACGCACATCACCCTGGAGGAGATGATCCTGCTCTTTCTTGCCAACGAAAATCCGGCGTTCTCCCGCTACCTCGAGCTCTTCGACGACACCCTGCTGGAAGATCAGAGCCGGTATATGGATATCCTGAAATCGCTGGAGGATTTCTTCGCCTCCCAGCCGGTGTTCGGCCCTGAAGGTCAGACCCTGCTCGAGCTCCTGCGCGCGCCCGCCAAGGCCTCTCCCGATTCGCTCTACGGGCAGCTCGAATACATCCGGACCCACTGGGGGTACCTGCTCAAGGACCTCCTGCTGCGCATCCTCAAGGGCATGGACTTCTACCGCGAGGAGCACCGGGCGCGCTACTTCGGCCCCGGTCCTTCCCTGGTTCCCCTCTTCGGAGCCCGCGAGCTCGAAGAGATCGAGCGCTTCAGCGCCGATCTCGACTGGATGCCGCACCTCGTGCTCATCGCCAAGAGCACCTATGTATGGCTCTACCAGCTCTCCCGCAAATACGGCCGCACCATCTCCCGGCTCGACGAGATCCCAGACGAAGAGCTTGAGCAGCTCGCCCGGTGGGGAATCACCGGGCTGTGGCTCATCGGCATCTGGGAGCGGAGCCCCGCATCCCGCAAGATCAAACAGATCACGGGAAACCCCGAAGCGGCCGCCTCGGCGTACTCCATCTACGATTACGTCATCGCAGGTGAGCTGGGGGGCAAGCCCGCGTTCGACAACCTCAAGAAGCGCGCCATGCGCTATGGCATCCGGATGGCGACCGACATGGTCCCCAACCACATGGGCATCTACTCCAAGTGGGTGATCGAGCACCCCGACTGGTTCATCCAGCTCAGGCACAGCCCCTTTCCCTCCTACCGGTTCACCGGCGAAAACCTCTCGGAGGACGATCGCGTGGTGATCCAGATCGAGGACGGCTACTGGACCCGCACCGATGCTGCGGTGGTATTCAAGCGATACGACCGCTATACCGGCGACACCCGCTACATCTATCACGGAAACGACGGCACGAGCACGCCCTGGAACGACACGGCCCAGCTCGACTTCATCAAGGCTGAAGTCAGGGAGGCGGTGATACAGAAGACCATCGAGGTAGCCAGAGAGTTTCCGGTCATCCGGTTCGACGCGGCCATGACGCTCGCCAAGCGCCACTTCCAGCGGCTCTGGTATCCGCTGCCCGGATACGGCGGAGACATCCCCTCGCGCTCGGCCCACAGCGTGTCGCAGGAGGAGTTCGATGCGATGTTCCCCGAGGAGTTCTGGCGGGAGCTGGTCGACCGGGTGGCCGTGGAGGCACCCAACACCCTGCTGCTGGCCGAAGCGTTCTGGCTCATGGAAGGCTACTTTGTCAGGAGCCTGGGCATGCACCGCGTCTACAACAGCGCATTCATGAACATGCTCAAGACAGAGGAAAACAGCAAGTACCGCGACGTGATAAAAAACGTGCTCCGCTTCAACCCCGAGATCCTCAAACGCTTCGTCAACTTCATGAACAACCCTGACGAGGAGCCTGCCGTGGCGCAGTTCGGCAAGGGCGACAAGTACTTCGGGGTGGCCACCATGATGGTGACCCTGCCCGGGTTGCCCATGTTCGGCCACGGCCAGATCGAGGGCTTCGGCGAGAAGTACGGCATGGAATATCGCCGCTCCTACTGGGACGAAGGCGTGGACGAGCACCTGGTGGCACGCCACGAGCGCGAGATCTTTCCTTTGCTCCGCAAGCGCTATCTCTTCAGCGAGATCGACAACTTCGCTCTCTTCGACGTGGTTACCGAAGAAGGGCATGTGAACGAGGACGTGTTCGCCTACTCCAACATGGCAGGTGACGAGCGCACCCTTGTGGTCTACAACAACCGTTACGCCGAGGCTCGGGGGTGGGTCAGGCGTTCGGTGGGCATGAGCGTAGACATGGGGGGCGGGAAGAGACAGCTTGTGCACAAGACCTTGGGAGAGGCGCTCAGGCTTTCCGGTGACGAGGCTGTCTACTATGTGCTGGAGGATTTCCGCGAGGGGCTGCAATACTTACGGTCAGGGCGGTCCCTGTGTACTGAAGGCCTCTTTGTGCACCTGGGTGCGTTCAAGTCGAACGTGTTCATGGGCTTCCATGAGATGCGCGACTTTGACGGCCAGGTGAAACGGCTGCACGACTACCTGGGCGGCCGGGGGGTCCCGGATGTCGCCTCAGAGCTCCAGGAGCTCTATTTGAAACCCATCCTCGATCCTTTCCGGACGCTTATGGACCCGTCCTTCCTCTTCCAGAGCGTGCAGGAGGGCGTGCATCTGGGCGATGTGACCGACCCGTTCCTGCAAGTCCTGGCCGGGTTCTTCAGGGAAGTGCGGGTCTACCTCTATGCCTGGCGCGAGGAGTCGGACCTCGTGGAGATCGTCGAAGCGATACACTCTCTGCTCAAGTCCCTGCTCAACATCCGTCTGCTTCGCGTGAGAGCGGGCAGGGGATTGAAGGCCCCGCTCGACTACCTCTTCAGCCGGGTCCCGGCCGGCGTGACCCAAGACCTCTCCTGGTGGAGGATACCTCTCCTGTGGGGTATCCTCTGTCGTATCGGCACCCTGGTGGAGCCTGAGGCAGTCCCTGTCAAGAGCAGGGCCCTGATGGACGAGCTTCTCCTGGGCAAGGTCCTCAGGCAGAGCCTCGTCTCTATGGGGCTTGATGAGGGCGCGGCACGGTTCGAACTCCACCTGGTTCAGGCGTTGATCTCCCATCAGGACTGGTACGAGCTCTCGGTCGAGAAAGGATTGGGTGCAGTCATGGAGAACCTGTTCGCGGATGCGGATGCACAGGCCTTCATGGGGGTCAACGAGTTCGGCGGCAAGCTGTGGTTCAACAAGGAGTCCTTTGAGCAGATGCTCTATTGGCTCTTCACGACTTCGGCGATCCGCTCCATGGAGGTGTCTTCCGGAAAGCTGAAGCTTGACGAAGACAGGCTGAAAGCGAGCCGGCAATATGTGACCGAGGCGGCGGAGGCCGCCGGAAAGGCAGGGTACTCGGTGGCGGAGTTCCTGTCGTCTTTGAAGGAATTTGACGAGCCGTAATACCCGTTCATAATCTCCTTATAGGGTCAGGAGAGACGGTATCATGGAGAACGGTCTGGATCACAAGACGAGATCACTCATGGATAAGGGCGTGATCATGCCCTTTCCTGCAGGCGTTGTGATCGGCGAAGACGTCGATCCAGGCATGATAGCGCCCGGAGTCGTCATCCATCCCGGCTGCAGGATCTCCGGCAAGACCACCTCCATCCAGGCGGGCACCGTCCTGGGCTCGTCTGGTCCGGTCACGCTCATCGACTGCCAGACAGGCAGGGACGTTGAGCTCGGAGGCGGGTTCTTCGGCCGGTCCGTTTTTCTGGACCGGTCCTCTGTGGCCGGAGATGCCCATGTCCGGGACGCATGCATCCTGGAAGAAGAAGTGTCAGGGGCTCACTCGATAAAGCTCGAGCACACGGTCCTCATGCCTTTCGTCACCCTGGGGAGCCACATCGATTTCTGCGATTGTCTCATGGCAGGGGGCACGGACCGCAGGAATTGCAGCGAGGTGGGGAGCTCCTTTGTGCACTTTAATCTCACCCCGAACCGTGACAGGGCCGCACCATCTCTGCTGGGGGATGTCCCCCGGGGTGTTATGCTGGGCGAGAGGCCAATCTTCCTCGGAGGACAGGGTGGACTGGTAGGGCCGGCTGTCATTGAATACGGCACCGTGATCTCGGCAGGGACCATTATCCGCGGCGATATCACCGAAGGCGGCAAGGTGGTGTTCGACGATCACCCCCGGCCCGCCATGCGGGATTTCCGGCCAGGCATCTACTGGGAGATCACCCGCAGCGTCAGGAACAATCTGCTTTTCATCGCAAATCTCGTGGCACTGCGCGCCTGGTATGTCTTTGTGCGCTCGGAGTTCTTCGGGTCCGGGGCCATTGAGCAGGCACTGCTCAGGGGCGCACTGGAAAAAATCGACATGTCGCTCGACGAGCGGATCAGACACCTGGGAGAGATGGCCGAGAACATGCCCGAATCCATCCATGAGTACCAGGCCCTCATGGGGAAGGCGGCGCGCCGCGTCCTCATTGCTCAGAAGCGGGACCTCTTCGAAAAATGGGTCAGGCTGTGCGAAATGCTCCGCTCCCTGAAATCCCGCACCGGCGACGAGCAAGACCGCGACGCCTTTCTCTCGCTGCTGGCGGCCGGCAGGGAGGCCGGCAGGGATTATATCGAGACCGCGCGCGGGCTCGATGCAGAGACCAGGCAAACAGGCATCCGGTGGCTACAGGGAATTGTGAGCCGGGTCATAGACACCATATACGCGGTGATACCGTCTTTCCGGTGACTTCGGCCGGGCTTTCTCTGATGCCTCCCCTTGTCTCTTCCAATGCCCGGCGAAAACGCAGGCCGCCCCTTTCAACCCGGTAGCGGAAAGAACAATAAGACCTTGGACATGGCACTTCCCCGGTAGGTGCATACAGGGGTTCATCCTGGCGGGATCAGAAGTGGCTGCTCCCGTCCCAGCAGTGGGTGCAGAGCTTTTCCTTGGGCAGGCCGATGGCATCCACCAGATCGTCCATGGTCTGGAACTTGAGCGTGGTGAGCCCCAGGCGCTGCCGGATCTTCTCCACCATGGCGAGGTTCTTCTCCGAGCCCGCCTTTGCATATTCGTCCAGGTCCACCTTGTCTGTGCCCTCGATCTCGACGATGGCCTTGCGGCCCGCCAGGTCGAGGCTGGACCGCGAGGCTGAGAAATTCAGAAACTCGCACGGGTAGATGAGGGTGGGACAGGCCACCCGCATGTGGACCTCGCGGGCACCGTAGTCGAAGAGGATCTTGACGTTGTCCTTGAGCTGAGTGCCCCGGACAATGGAATCATCACAGAACACCAGGCGGTTTCCCTCGATGATCGAACGGTTGGGTATGAGCTTCATGCGCGCCACCAGGTCCCGCACGGCCTGGTTCCGGGGCATGAAGCTGCGGGGCCAGGTCGGGGTATACTTCGTGTACGGGCGCATATAGGGAATGTGTTTCTCGTTTGCATACCCCACCGCGTGTCCGATGCCGGAGTCCGGGATGCCCGACACCAGGTCAGCCTCGATGGTGTCTTTTCTGGCCAGGGCGCGGCCGCAGCGATACCTGACCATTTCCACGTTGATGTTTTCATAGCTCGATGGCGGGTAACCGTAGTAGACCCATAAGAAAGAACAGATCTGCATCTCGCTGTTGGGCGGGGTGAGCTGGTGGAACCCTTCGGCGTTCAGATATACGATTTCGCCCGGACCCAGGTAGTATTCCGTCTCGTATCCGAGGTTCGAAAGAGCGCACGTCTCCGAGGTGACGGCTAAAGCGCCCTCCTTGCTCCCTATGATCAGGGGTGTCCTGCCGAGCCTGTCACGGGCGGCGATGATTCCTTTTTTCGTGAGGATCAGGAGCGAGCACGAACCCTTGATGGAGTCGAACACGGAGGCAATGCCGTCCTGGAACGTCTGTTGTTCACAGATGATCATGGAGACGAGCTCGGTGGGGTTTATCCCGCCGCCCGAGGTCTCGGAGAAATACTTCTTGCGGGCAAAGGCCCTTCTGCCCAGGGCATCGATGTTGTTGATCCTGCCCACCGTGACGATGGCAAAGGTTCCCAGATGGGAGTTGATGATGAGCGGCTGGGCGTCGAAGTCGCTGATGACGCCGATGCCGTTTGACCCGTGGAAGGTCTGGAGCTCGGGCTCGAATTTCGACCTGAAGTATGCGTTTTCGATATTGTGAATGGAACGGTTGAATCCCTTTTTGTTGGCCACCACCATTCCCGCCCGCCTGGTGCCCAGGTGCGAGTGGTAGTCGGTGCCGTAAAAGAGATCTCTTACACAGTCCTGCTTTGCTGTAATGCCAAAAAGTCCGCCCATGGATGAACCTCGATCCGTCCTTCTCTGATGTCTGCCCGGCACGTGTTCTTCGTGCGGGGCAAGACCGCTCTATTTGCCTTAGGGAGTTCATGCGGGTGGTATGCCCGCCCTTGTTGCCGTTTTCGGGCACGGATGCATCCGTGCCCGGATTTTCTCTGGAGCATCATCTCCCTCTATTCCCATTCGATCGTGCTTGGGGGTTTGGAGCTGATATCGTACACCACCCGGTTCACCCCGGGGACCTCGTTGATGATCCGGGTGGATATCCGTGCGAGCACCTCGTAGGGGACCTTCACCCAATCTGCTGTCATGCCGTCGAGGCTCGAAACCACACGGACCGCGATCACATTGGCATAGGTCCGCTCATCCCCCATGACGCCCACGCTCTTGACAGGAAGCAGCACGGCAAAGGACTGCCAGACGCCGGAAAAGCCGTCCCACTTCGCGATCTCCTCCTGCACCCTCAAGTCGGCTTGCTGGAGAATGGAGACATTCTCCGCGTTCACCTCGCCCAGGATCCTCACCGCCAGGCCGGGGCCGGGGAAGGGTTGACGGCTGATGAGGCTCTCAGGCAAGCCGAGCTCTCTGCCAAGGGCCCTCACCTCGTCCTTGAAGAGCTCTTTGAGGGGCTCGATCAGGCTGAACGAGAGGTTCTCGGGCAGCCCGCCCACGTTGTGGTGGCTCTTGATGGTGGCCGAAGGGCCGCCCTTTGCGGACCTGCTCTCGATGATGTCGGGATAGAGCGTGCCCTGGGCCAGGAACTCGGCCCCTCCGATGCGTCTTGCCTCTGCAGAGAACACGTCGATAAAGGTGTTGCCGATCCTCTTGCGTTTTTCCTCGGGGTCGGTCACGCCTGCAAGCCTTTCCAGGAACAGGTCGCCCGCATCCACGATGTGCAGGTTCAGGGGGTAGTCGTGTGAGAAGATCCGCTGGATTTCGTCCGCCTCGCCATAGCGGAGCACCCCGTTGTCCACGAAAATAGCGGTCATCTGCTCGCCTACGGCCCGGTGGATGAGGGCCGCGGTCACCGCGGAGTCAACGCCGCCCGAGAGCCCGCAGATCACCCGCCCGTTGCCGACCTGTGAGCGGATGGAAGCCACCGACTCCTCGACAAAGCCTGCCATGGTCCATCCGCCGCTTAAGTTCGCCACGCCGAAGAGAAAGTTCTGCAGGATCTCTTTGCCCTGCGGGGTGTGAGCCACCTCAGGATGGAATTGGACTCCGTAGATTCCTTTTTCACGGTTCCCCATGGCGGCCACGGGGCACGAAGCCGTACGTGCCAGGACCTCGAAGCCTTCGGGCGCCTGGACCACGTGGTCGCCGTGGCTCATCCATACATCGATCTTCTTTCCGACTCGCTCGAAGAGGGCGCCGTCGCCCATGATCTCGATGATGGCCGGCCCGTACTCGCGGGCGCTGCCGCGGGCGAGCCTTCCCCCCAGCTCGCTCGCCAGGAGCTGCAGTCCGTAGCAGATCCCCAGAATCGGGATCCCTGTCATCAAGAGCCCGGCATCCATCCCGGGATGATTTGCATCCATGACCGAGCAGGGTCCGCCGGAGAGCACGATGGCCTTGGGGGCCATGGTCTCGATCTCGGCCCTCGTGATGTCGTGAGGAAGGATCTCGCAGTAGACGCCGCACTCCCTGATGCGGCGGGCGATGAGCTGTGCGTACTGCGAGCCGAAATCCAGAACTGCTACGGTCTCACGCATCATGATGCTCCTTGAACGCGGCATATGCGGAAAATGGCGGCGCGGCGGGCAAACGCTCGCCCGAAAATGGTGCCGGTCCGGTGAGAACCATATCAAAGCACGAGGGTGCCGGTATAGACAAAGGATACCTCACCGGTAAGCCATACATCCGAGTAATCTCCATCCATACAGGTGAAATCTATGGTCAGGACTCCTCCCGGCATGCTCACGCGAACAGGCGAGGCAGCGACCCTGCCGGTTGCGTGGCTCACGATGGCCGAGGCGACGGCGCCGGTGCCGCAGGCAAGCGTTTCCGCCTCCACGCCTCGCTCATAGGTGCGGACCCGGATGCCGCCGGATTCCATCACCTGAACAAAATCGACATTGGTGCCTGAAGGCGAGAAAAAGGGGTGGGTGCGTACAGCCCTTCCCACCGCGTCCACCGGGAAGTTGTCAAGCTCGCTGGTGAACCATATGGCGTGAGGAACACCGGTGTTGATGTGATGCACCACGGCCTCACGGCCCTCCGCGGTGATAGCGATATCCTTGCGCAGCCCGTGAGGCTCGGTCATCCGGATGGAGACATCCTCTGGGTTCACCCGCGCCTCCACGATTCCGGCCAGGGTTTTGAAACGCATGTGCCTGCCTGCGATGGAACGCTCCACCGCAAAAGCGGCTGCACACCGCGCCCCGTTGCCGCACATCTCGGCCTCGGTGCCGTCCGCATTGAAGATGCGGTAGGTGAAGTCCACGGCGCCGTCACCTGGGCCGAGCACCAGGACCCCGTCGGCCCCCACGCTCACCTTGCGGGCGCAGTACTTCCGAGCGAACTGGGCATAGTCGATATCGATAGTCTGGTGAAACGAGTCAATGACGATAAAGTCATTGCCGGTGCCGGACATTTTGGTAAACTCCATGGTGTGGGGCGTCCTCATCGTTTTATGAGCCTTTTCTCATGCGCAGCAAAAAGGGTTCATACAAAAAACCTGCAAACACTTTTCAGGAGTGTGCATGCATTAACAGACTCATCGTATCAAGTCAAGGACATTGGAAGGCGGTATCGAGCCGTTATTACCGATGCTTAGGCATGGAAACGGCCGCACCGGCCGGCCCACTCCGCCCTCCTGGACAGTGCTTCTCTCCTATATGATTCCGCCGATCCTTTCCATGGCCTCGACGACCTGTTCGAAGTCGTTGAATGCGCTGATCCTCACGTAACCCTGGCCGCACTGTCCGAAGCCTGCGCCCGGGGTACAGACAACACCGGCCTTTTCCAGGAGCAGGTCGAAGAATTCCCAGGAATCGGTCTTTGCGTCAACCCAGATATAGGGCGAGTTGTCCCCGCCCACGCACGAATAGCCGAATCCGGCCATTTTCTCGCGGATGTGCCCGGCATTGTTCAGATAGTAGTCTATGAGAGATCTGACCTGTGCTCTGCCTTCATCGGTATAGACTGCTGCAGCCGCCCTCTGTACCGGATAGGAAACGCCGTTGAACTTGGTGCTCTGGCGCCTGTTCCACAATCCGTGGAGCAGGTGAGCGCCGCCTGATGCGTCGTATGCTACGCAGTCTTTGGGGACAACGGTGAATGCGCACCTCAGGCCGGTGAACCCGGCGGTCTTGGAGAAGCTCCTGAACTCGATAGCGACTTCCCGCGCACCAGGTATCTCGTAGATGGAGCGGGGAAGGTTGTCGTCGCGGATAAAGGCCTCGTATGCGGCGTCGTACAGGATGAGCGCCCGGTTTTCACGGGCGTAGTTCACCCAGCCGGCGAGGAGGTCCCGGGTGATGGTCGCCCCGGTCGGGTTGTTGGGGAAACAGAGATAGATCAGATCCACCTTCTCACGGGGTAGATCAGGGACAAAGCCGTTGCCGGCGGTGCTCTCCAGATACACGATGTTGCCGTACCGGCCGTTTGACGGATTCCCGGCCCTGCCGGCCATGATATTGGTGTCCAGGTAGACCGGATAGACCGGGTCGGGGATGGCCACCCTGATATCACGGGCAAAGATTTCCTGGATGTTCGCGGTGTCGCATTTAGCGCCATCGCTTATGAATATCTCGTCTGGAGATATGTCTGCACCCCGCGATCCGAAGTCGTTTTCCGCGATCGCCTCACGCAGGAATGCATAGCCCTGCTCGGGCCCGTATCCATGGAAGGTTTCTTGTTTGGACATCTCGTCCACCGCCTCGTGCAGGGCACGGATACATGCTCCGGGCAGCGGCCGGGTGACATCTCCGATGCCGAGCTTGATCACCTTCACCCCAGGGTTTTTTTCCTGGAACGAGGCGACCCTCTTGGCGATCCCGGAGAAAAGGTACGATGCCTTGAGATTCAGGTAGTTCTCGTTGATTCTGATCATGACCCCTTTGTCTTACCTCTCTTTCGCGTTGGTCGTATCATGGCCTTTAGTCCATGGAGGAACATGACCAGACCTATCTACCATAGCTTTTTCCCTGGGGAAAACAGTTTATCTTTTTTCGTGCCGGATAGCACATCCGGTTTCCCTCACCCCCAAAGCAGTTTCTTTTTGAGGGGAAGTATTAAGAAATAAAGCAGCTTTGTCGAATAATACTATCATATGAAATGTATGGAGTGGATGTGAAGAAGGACAAGCGAAGACATTCCAGGAAACTGCTCAGGATCGAAGCACGTTACCAGGACTCGCACGGCAGGGTCCTGAAGGGGACCGTGAGGAACTTGAGCCTTGGAGGGGTATTCATCGAAACCCAGCATCCCCTGGAGAAGGGTGAGAGTATTCACGCTGCGCTCGACGCCCATGACCTCGGCAAGGTGATCGATGTTTCGGGCAAGGTGGTGAGGGTCGAGTGGAACAAGGGGATGGCCATAGAATTCGATGATCAGAACAACCGTGATGTCAGGCTTCTCCTGAGCAGCCTGCGGAAACTCGATCAGGCCTCTTTGCTGGCGTTGAGCCGATCCGCTCAGGGCGACTGAGCCGGTCTTTCCCCCATACCGTTTCTCACCCGGCCGGCAACCACCCTTGAGAACGTACCCGCTACCGAAGGTTTCAAATAATCAGAGCAGTCCCCTCTTGTGAGGGATGTGTCCTCTCTTTGCCGCACACAAGAAAGAAATCAGCCTTGAATTGCACCGGATATCGGGCATTCCCGGATACCGGAATGCCCGATGGCCGGTGATACGATCAGAGGTCTGCCATGAGCCGCTTCGCCCAATCGCTGAAGTACTTCTCATCACAGACAGAGGCCTTTTCCAGAAGCGCCTTTGCCTGTGTAATATTTTCTTCTCCTCCGGCGTCGATGAGTGCCTCGGCGAGGAAGACCTGGCCTTCGGTATCGTCCGGGTAGGCCTGATTGTATTCTTTCAGGTACGAGAGGGCCTTCTCATTGTCTCTCAAAGGCCAGGGCAGCACGTACCAGAAGCGGCCAAGAGCCTTGATGGGGCCGCCGGTCGTATAGGTCTTGTCGATCTCGTAGGATTTCTCAAAGCTCGACTGGGTCTTGTCCTTGAGCCCTTCCCGAAGTGCCGTGAGAACGCTCACCCCGTCCGAGTAATTTCCCACGGAGCAACCATACCAGAAATGGCCCTCCACCCTGTCCGGGTTGAGGGCGATGGCCTTCTCGCCGTACATCATGCCCATCTTTCCATATTGCTTGCAGATATCCTCCCAGCCTTCAGCGTTGCTCTCTTTTGCCTGGTTGCAGTATTCCCGATAGGCACGGGAGGCCTTCCATGCGGCTTCGTAACTGGTGGGGTCCGCTTCAGAGGCCTGTGCATAGAGCTCGGCCGACTTCAGGAGATTGTCGAGACCGCCCTGCTCATAGAGGGCATCGGCCTGGGCCATGATATCCTGCGCAGCGAGATACCCTGGAAGAACAACCACAAAAAGAACGATCAAACCTTCTAAGCAAATCCTCCTCATGGTACTGAACCTCCTTCACACTATATTATATTGATACATACTATTTCGCTTTCAGGTGTTCTCAAGTGAATCATCCGCATCGGTCCGCTTCTCAAGGGCTGGGAGCGAGGATCACAACCTAAAAGCCCTTTGCGGCGGAAACGGGCAAAAAGACCTGCCTCCTAAAAAGCCCATACCCCTTTACGGGGATCGAAGATAGGCATGGGGGGAGGCCCGCATGGAGATTACGCTTGTCAAAAGACATGAATTGGCGTACCAAGAAAAAGATGCAGAATGGGAATCCCTTTGCTCATATTCCGAATGTTAAAGGGATTGCAGTTGATCTCCCTTTCTGCAGGTTCAGGTATGTCACCATTGAGGGGGATTCCGGCAGAGACTCCACATCCAACACCAAGGCCACAGCACTTCCACGGTTCCACGGCGAGGTAGAGAGGCGCGAACCACCTGTGCGAAGGATCGAATATACCCCTCCGGCGCAGGTCACGACCTTGGGAGCCGACCCCCTGGTTTCGAACGCCTCGGTGATTCACGAGCTCTTTTTCGGGAGAATGCGCGAGGCTTCTCCGGGCCCCGCGCGAGGGGGCGTTTATCCGGCCCAGAAGGATGATGCCCCACATGCCCTGGATCTCTATGTATAGCTGAAAGGGGGGAAACAATGATCGGTGTGGTGTCAGACCTGAGGTTCATGGATCACGAAACCGGCGGGTACCATCCCGAGAGTCCTCTGAGAACTCATTACCTCCATACCCTGTTCGCCGGGGAAGATCCCGGGATCATGCTCGTCCAGCCGGTTGCCTCGCCGGTTGATGACATCGTGCTCAACCACGGCAGGACGTACATCGAGTCCATAGCCCGCACAGCGGAGAGGGGGTCGATGGTGAATCTCGATCCCGACACCGTGTGCTGTCCCGAATCGTACGAGGTTTCCCTCCTCGCCGTGGGTTCGCTGATCAGCCTGTGCAGGATGGCACTGGATCGCGAAATCGACGCAGGGTTTGCATGTGTGAGGCCGCCGGGGCACCATGCGAGGAAAGACCGCGCCATGGGCTTCTGCCTGTTCAACAACGTGGCGATCGCCGCATCCAAGGCCATCAGATCGTTCGGGGTCGAACGGGTGGCGATCGTCGACTTTGACGTCCATCACGGGAACGGCATCCAGGAGAGCTTCTATGCCGACAACCGGGTGCTGTATTTCTCAACGCACCAGTACCCCTTCTATCCTGGGACCGGGGCCTTATCCGAGACCGGAACAGGGGAGGGTACAGGATATACCGTGAACTGCCCCCTGGGCGGGGGAAAGGGTGACGGGCACTTCCTGGCCGTATACCGCCACATTCTCCAGCCAATCATCGAGGAATTCGAACCCGGGCTGGTTCTGGTGTCAGCCGGTTTCGACGCCCATGCAATGGACCCCATCGGCGGGATGCGGCTCAGCTCGGATGGGTTTGCCGCAATCGCAGCCATCATACAGGAAGCTGCCCGGAACACAGACGCACCGGTCGTGTACTCGCTCGAAGGCGGTTACCATCTCGGTGCATTGAAGGAGTCCGTGTCACGGGTGATGGATGTCCTCAAGGGAACCGACACTCCCTCCATCGAACCGCTGCCGTTTCCCGAGCTGGAGAATTTCATCAGAATACACGGCAGGGTATGGCCTTTGGCAATGAGATAGAGGGTAAAGTTTCTCGTATCTGGTGCCGAAACGGCAAGTATGCTGGAACCCAAGACCATCGAGGCGGTGTCGGTTAAGGAGTATCATCCCGGAGAGCTGATCGTACGGGAAGGGGACACCAACGAATTCTTCTATGCGATCCTCCAGGGAGAAGTCCAGATCTACCAAATGGACAAACCTATCCGCATCCTCTCCGACCGCGACGTGTTCGGCCTCGAGAACTACTATCGGGGGATTCCCTACAGCACCACGGCAAAGGCTGTGAAACCTTCGCGTGTGGCCGCCTATGAATCCGACGCAATCGAAGACATCGCATTCAGCAAGCCCGGTCTGGTGAGCATGATCCTGCGCTCGGCATACCTGCAGCTCGAACAGACTACCTCGGTGGCCGAGTCAAATATCCCCTACAGCGAGACCATCAACCTCGATGTCCGTGAGTTCGCCGACGGTGAGACCATCATCGAAGAGGGCACGGACGGTACCGAGATATTCAAGCTCTACCAGACGGAGCAGGGGCTCGAGGTTCTTAAAAAAGGCGTGCGCATCGCCATGATCACGAAACCGGGCGAGTACTTCGGCGAGATGAGTTTCATCCTCAACGAGCCGAGGAGCGCAACCATCCGTTCCCTGGGCAGAAGCGTGGTCGAGGTTCTCCCGGTTCACGAGGGCGGGCTGGAGAAGATCATCAGCGAAAACCCCGAGGTCGCCCACAAGATCATCTCATCCCTTGCCCAGAGACTCAAGCAGGCAAACCTTCTCATCGTTAAATAGATCAAGTCTTGAGGCGGCACACCGGATCAGCATGACATGAGGCTCCTTTTTTAGGGTGGCGGCACGCTTTTAGGATGCGCCGTCTCCAGATCCAGGAGCCTGAGACGGAACCGGCCCGGTTCTTCCACGCCTTTGCTCTGTTGCGTTCGATTTCCTCTCCAGCAGGGCCTTGATTTCGGGAACGGCCTGAAGCGCCTTGCTTCTGCCCTGCTCGATGGTATGCTCTCCTTTGTTGAACTCCAGTGCGCGCACCCCCTCGACCACCGGTTCGATGAGGATATCGGGCCTCAAGTGCATGAGCATCAGGCGGTTTTTCTGATATTGCTGGATGTTCGTGGCGCTGAGCATGACCTCGAAGATATTGAGCATGCCCGTCTGATCCTTTTCCGCAAAGCCCCTGCCGATCAGTGATGAAATCCTGTCTCTGCTCTGAACGAGCTGCTCCTGCAGGGCCACGAACAGCTCATTGTCACGGACGGCCTCGACCTGAGCCCTGCCCGTGTTCATCAGCTTTTCCCGGATTGACTTCATCCTGGCGGAGAGCCACTCGCTCCTGAGCGTCCTGATCGCCCGGTCGATGAACCAGGAGGGAAGGTCTTCATCGTCGCGCGACGATTCTTCCTGAGCGTTCACGATCGCCTGCTTCTGTTTTGCCGGGATTTTATTGGGGAGCTTCGAATGCAGGTTGCACGCGATGGTCACATCAGGGTTGAGCCCGGCGAGAATATCGAGGGGAAGCGGGTCCGATACCCCGCCGTCAGCCAGGAGCCTTCCATGCACCACCGCAGGCTTGAAGATCCCGGGCATGGAGATGCTCGCCATAACCGCATCGACCAGGGAGCCGCGAGACAGGGGAACCGTCTCTCCGGTGAGGAGATCGGTGGCCACCGCCACAAAGGTGATCGGGAGGTCTTCGATCAAGGTATCTCCGAGAAGGGAATGGAGGAATTTCCGTGCCTTTTCCCCTGCAAAGAGGCCGGATACCGGGAATACAGGATCGGCATAGAAGCTCAAGGCATCCAGGAAAGAAATATCCGAGATAAGCTCTTTGAAGGCATCCAAAGCGCCGCACGCATACATGGCCCCCACAGCCGCACCTGCGCTGGAGCCCACGATGATATCGATCGGAATGTCGTGTTCTCGAAGAACCTCGAGAACCCCGATGTGTGCGCCGCCCATTGCCCCGCCGCTGTCCAGTGCAATGCCGACGGTTATCTTGTTTCTCATGAGTCTTCCCCTATCGGATAACGCGCACGAAATCAATACGTGAGGGGCGGGGAAGGAGAATAGGGAGTCTCTTCTTTGAAGGATGAAGGCAAATAAAGAATATTATCGAATATTCCGAGTGATTCTCCATGGATGCTTTCTGGTATGGAGGTCCTGTGCCCCCAGGGATAACCGGGGTCAGGCAGACAGAGAACCTTGAGAGTGTTCCCGAGAAGAGCCTTCTCTTCCTCGATGACAGGAGTTGTGTTCAGTGGGATGCAATCCGGGGCCAGCGGGTCTATCTCGTGTCAGACCTCCCCATATCCACGCCCTTGCCCGAACAGGTGGTGGGGGTGATTCCACGCGATACCATGGTCATTCAGGCAATCATCACCCTGTATACCGAGATGCGCGAGTCCTATGACATCGGCGATAAGCTCATCCGGTCACTCAACGAAAAAGAGCTCGCCATCCAGGAGAAGCAGAAGACTATGCTGCGGGACAGCAAACGGTACAATGCCATCATCAGGAATGCCACAGACCTCATCTTCGCGCTGGGGCCCACCGGCAAGGTCATGTTCTGCAACGAGACCGTCCAGAAATATCTGGTTCGCGGCGCCAAGCATCTCGTCGGGCAGGCGCTCGTAGATTATGTGGTGGACGAAGACAAGGACCTGGTCAATGAAATGGTCGCAAGGGGTTTCCGCAAAGGCGTTCCCTCCAAGGTCGAGGTGAGGTTCCGTCTGGCCGGGGGGAGAATCGGGATATTTTCATGCATGAGCACGCCCTTGTCCGAAGACGGACGCATCTATGGGCTCTCGGTCATCGGAAGAGACATCACCGATATCCGCTCCATGCAGCACCGGCTATCTCTGCAGGCAAAGGACCTCACGCTCATGATCAACGGGCTTTCCCACGAACTGAGAAACCCGCTGACCGTGATCGGCGCATATATAAAAAGGATCGAAAAGCAAGAAAACGGCCTGAAGACAGATCTCATAGGCACCGCACTTTCCGGAATCCACTCATCGATCCAGAGGATCGAGGAGATGATCGTAAGGATCGAACAGTATGAGAACATGGTGAACAGGGGCCTCGTCTATGCCCGGAAAAACCTGCGCCTCCTGGTCTCCGAGGTGATTTCCCGCCATCCCGCCGCTCCCGAGGTGGCCATCGAAGGCAACGAGAAGCTCATGGCCTACACCGATGCATGCCATGTCCAGGCCGCATTCTCACGCATCCTGGACAATGCCGTGGAAACCGGGTCGGAGAGGTTTCTTCTCACCCTCTCCCGCCGTGATGGTTTCGCCTATGTTTCGCTGCGTGATTACGGACCCGGCGTGAAGGACGATATCGAGACCATCTTTGCCCCGTTCACATCCTCAGACCCCATGAAGATCGGTCTTGGGCTCACAGAGGCCCGTATCGCCATGGCCAAGATAGGATCGCACATCGAGGTGATACCCCAGGCAAACCCGGGCGCCATCTTTACTCTGAAGATCCTCATGGACCGCAGGAACAGCATCAGGGACAAGACGGCATAGGCCTGATTCCGAATTAAACCGTACTTCTTCGGCCACCCGTTTATGTGTTATAGATATCCCATTCAATCCTTCTTTGCACTCGCTGTCACAGGGATTGATGAGGGCGGGTACTGATTCCCCTTCGAGCCTTGTGCAAGAGAGGGTCGAAGGGATTGAAGGGGCGTTACATCGATTCGACGCAAGGAGGTTCTTATGGGTACTGTCGAACCGGTATGCGACGGTGTCTACCTGGTGGGCGGCGCAGGCATTTCCCACATGCAGGATGCCATGGCATTCGTTATTGTCTGCGGCGATGAGCTGGTGATGATCGACTCGGGGGCGGGCAGGGGGGCACGGGCCTTGGAAGCCAACGTGCGCTCCATACCGGGCGGGCCGAGAAAAATGTCTTACCTGATCCTCACTCACTGTCATGTGGACCATATCGGCTCGGCCCGGTATCTCAGGGAAACCTTCGGGTGCACAGTGGTCGCCCATGATCTCGATGCCGATGCCATAGAGTCGGGAGACCCGGTAAAGACCGCTGCATCGTGGTATAACACCACCCTGCCCGAAACACCGGTGGACAGGCGCATTCACGGCGAACACGAGGTCATCCTCGCGGGCGGAAGAGAGATCCACTGCATCCACACCCCGGGACACACACCGGGCTCGATGTCCGTGTATCTCGACATCGAGGGGACACGGGTCTTGTTCGGCCAGGACATCCACGGACCTTTCAGCGAGGCTTTCAACTCGGACATCGGTCAGTGGAGGCAATCGATGGCACGGCTCATGGAGCTCGATGCCGACATCCTGTGCGAGGGCCACTTCGGGATCTTCACCGGCAAGGAGCGGGTAAGGGACTATATCATGCGCTATCTCGACCAGTACGCGCAGGAATACTGAGCACTGTCTGGATTTTTCACCATTGGGATAGGTCTTCAACGGCAAGCCCTTAGACCCTTACATCAGGCGGAAAAAAGTATTTCCGGTCAGTGTCCGGCCGTATCCATCAGGGCATCTGCCCAGCCCAGGGCGTGGAAATATACTGCAGGAAGCTGCTCTGTGTCGATGCCCAAGGCAGAGCCAAGAGAGATCACATTGTCCCAGTCACCCCGTTCATAGCTCTCGGCCAGCCTCAGGTACGTGCCCAGAAAACCTTCTCTGTTCAGCAGGGCTGCCTTGATGTCGTGCGACAGGGGAAGTTTTTCCATGACATGTTCTATGGGGGTCTCCAGAATGGCGTCGATGTGCGAGAAGAGACCCAGGGTAAAGAGCTGGGACGGATCGATGCCGCCCGCCTTGAGAGTTCCGAGGCTCTCACAGAGCTTGGCCCTGATGACCGAGCTCTTGAGGAGCTCATCCGGCTTATCCTGGCTGAGCTCGGACATGATGATCACCGAGAGGAAGCTTTTGATTCCCCTTTCTCCGAGCATGAGGATGGCGTGCTTGATGGAGGTGATCTCGTTCAGCCGGCGGAAAAACGGCGAGTTCATGTAGCACAGGAGCTTGTAGGAGATTCCCACGTCCCGCTCGATGAGCTTCCTCAGCTCGTTCACCCGGAAGTCGTCGTTTCCGGCCTCTGCCATGATCTGCAGGAGGTTCATCTTGAGGATAGGTATTTCCTTCTCCTGCATGAGCTCGGGCCTGCTGAAGAAGTATCCCTGGAAATAGGTGAAACCCAGGTCCAGCGCCGTCCTGAACTGCTCCATGGTCTCCACCTTTTCGGCCAGAAGAGTACAGCCGTTGCGGGATAAGACCTCGACATACCTGCGGATGGTGTCCATGTCGGTGTTGAGAAAGTCGATCTTGATGATGTCGGCCAGCTGAATGAGCCCCAGCAGTTCCCTGCGATATGTGAAGTCGTCCAGCGCGATCTGGTAGCCGGCGGAGGAAAGGTCTGCACAGCACTGCATGAAGAGCGCGTCCGGGTGCACGTCTTCCAGAACCTCGATGGTGGTGATCTGCGGAGGAAAGAGCTGAGGAATCCGCAGGGATATCAGCTCCTGGGTGAAGTTGATGAATGCCCGTTTTCTGCTGGTTATCTGCTCGATGTCCGAGGAAAAAAAGGTGCTCGAAAGCACCCGCGAGGTGGCGCTGTTGCCGTCGATATCCGGGAAGAAATGTTCTATCCCGTCCCGGAAGAGCAGCTCGTAGGCATAGATTTTCTTCTCCCGGGTGAAAATCGGCTGGCGTGCTAAATATACATTCATGGTCCGCGTCCCGTTGCCCTCTTCCATACATTGTTCACTCCGGATCCCAGAGTATGGATCAAAGGGTAACTTATGCATCGGTGAGAATGATTCATATCTTGAGAAAGATACCTGTCGCATCGAATCGGAGACGAACCATCGGTTTTAGCTGTTGACAGCCGAATCCTTGGGTTTTATGCAGAAATGACCGGAAGATAAAAACTCAGGCAAGGAGACAGAGAACAGCACATGGGCGTGCGGGCACTGACCGGATGGCTTATAGTACTGATACTTGTTGCCGCACTATCCACCTATCTGCTCAAGCAGATCGGCAGGGATTACGTCAAGCGGCTCCCCCGCGAATATGCGGACTTCGCCGATGCCTACCGGCGATTCATGAAGTTTATGGTAGGCAGGCACCGGTTCTTCGGCGCGGCAGCCCTGATCGCCCTGACAGTACATGCATATCCGGTCATCGCCAGATCGTTCATCTCTGTAAGCGGGCTCATCGCGGCCTTTGCTCTGATCTCTACGGCTGCGGCGGGCGCATGGCTGTTCTATGGGAAGAGGAGCCTGCGCTCCGGACTGTTGCCGGTGCATCGGGCCCTGGCCTTTCTGCTGCTTCCGGCCGTAATCATTCATCTTTTTTTCCGGGTAATGATCGCCTTCTGATGGGTGCGTTCTTCCCGTACCCGGGTGATATCGGGGCCGAATTTCGGTGTTCAGCCGGGGAATCGCCAGCCCGGGAGGAGGTCGAGAATGCCCTGTAACACCAAAAAATCACTGTGTTGACATGGTAAGGTATCTATGATGTACATAGGGTTTACCAAGAAATCACGAGGTGAGCGTGTATGGAAGAAACAGAATTACAGATGATACGCAGGCTTATCCCCAAGAACAAGGAGCTCAAGAAGCTCTGGGATGAGCACCTGGAATACGAAGAAAAGCTCGAACAGCTCAACAAGCGCCGATACCTGAGCACCGAGGAAGAGATACGCCGGAAGGAAATCCAGAAGCTCAAGCTCAGAGGCAAAGACAGAATCGAAGAAATACTCCGCTCCTACAGGGAAAATGTAGATTCATATTGAATTGTTATGCGGTGAGAAGAGGCGCGGAAGATGAAGAAAATTACTGGAGCACAGGCCTTTATCGAGGCCTTGCGGTGTGAAGGTGTGACCAGTGCGTTTGGATACCCCGGAGGAGCCGTGCTCGATATATTCGATGCCCTCATGGATGCCAGGGATATCCAGTTCATCCTGACGCGGCACGAGCAGGGGGCGGTCCACGCAGCGGACGGCTATGCCCGTGCATCGGGACGGGTGGGCGTGTGCCTGGTCACCTCGGGGCCGGGGGCCACGAACACGGTCACCGGCATTGCGACTGCATATATGGATTCCATACCGATCGTGGTATTCACCGGTCAGGTCCCAACGCACCTCATCGGCAACGACGCTTTCCAGGAGGCCGACATCGTGGGGATCACCCGGCCGTGCACCAAACACAACTACCTGGTCAAGGATGTCTGCGACCTGGGCAGGGTGATCAAGGAGGCGTTCTACATCGCCCGGACGGGCAGGCCGGGTCCGGTGCTGGTGGATCTTCCCAAGAACGTGATGAACAGCACCGTGAACTTCAAATATCCCGACTCGGTGAAACTCGACAGCTACTGCCCCACCTACAAGGGTCATCCAGGCCAGATCAGGCGCATCATCGGCCTGATTCTCAAGAGCAGGCGCCCGGTGATCTATGCGGGCGGCGGGGTCACGCTCGCCGATGCATCCAAGGAGCTCGGGGAGTTCGCCCGGAGGCTCCAAATTCCGGTCACCACCACGCTCATGGGCATGGGGGCCTTTCCATCGGGCGATCCTCTGTCACTGGGCATGCTGGGCATGCACGGCACCTATGCGGCAAACATGGCGGTCACGAACTCTGACTGCCTCATCGCAATCGGCGCGCGTTTTGACGACCGGGTGACCGGCAAGGTCGATGAGTTCGCCCCCAAGGCAAAGATCATCCACATCGACATCGACCCCACCTCCATCAGCAAGAACGTGAAGGTGGACCTGCCCGTGGTGGGCGACTGCAGGTTAGTGCTCAGAGGCATGCTCGCAGAGCTCGACGGCAAGGACGCCGAGCTGGCCGAGATGCTCATCCAGTCTGAGCCATGGCGGAGTGAAATCGATGTCTGGAAGAAGCAGCAGCCCCTCAAGTACTGCAAGAGCGATATCATCAAGCCCCAGTACGTGATCGAGATGATCGACGAGATCGCGCCGGACGACACCATCATCACCACTGAGGTGGGTCAGAATCAGATGTGGACGGCCCAGTTCTACAAATTCAAGGAGCCGAGACTCTTCCTTACCTCGGGCGGGCTGGGGACCATGGGCTATGGCTTCCCCGCGGCGATCGGGGCGCAGGTGGCCTTTCCCAATCGCACGGTCATCGATATCGCCGGAGACGGCTCCATCCAGATGAACATCCAGGAGCTGGCCACTGCTGTGCAATACAATCTCCCGGTCAAGGTCATGATCCTCAACAACGGCTATCTGGGCATGGTCAGGCAGTGGCAGTCGCTGTTCTACAAGAAGCGCTATTCGCACACCTCCATGGCGGTTTCGCCGGATTTCGTGAAGCTGGCCGAGGCCTATGGGGCAAAGGGCTTGCGCGTAACCAGGCCTGAAGATGTCAAGGGCGCCATACAGGAGGCCCTACGGATACCGGGGCCGGTGTTCGCCGATTTCGTGGTGGACCCCGAGGAAGACGTCTATCCCATGGTGCCTGCCGGGGCGCCTATCAACAATATGCTTCTCGTGTAAGGATGTGAGCTATGAGGCATGCAATTTCAGTATACGTGGACAACCAGGCGGGAGTGCTTTCCCGGGTGGTCGGGCTGTTTTCGGGCAGGGGGTTCAACATCGAGTCCCTTTCCGTGGCCCCGACCCTGGACCCGTCAAAATCCCTCATGGTCATCACCACCTCCGGCAACGAGCAGGTGCTGGAGCAGATAAAAAAACAGTTGAACAAACTCATCAACGTCATCAAGGTGGTCGATTGCACGGATAAGGATTATGTGGAACGAGAGATGATCCTGGTGAAGGTCAAGGCGGAAAAAGAGACCCGCGCCGAGGTGCTCCGCATCGCGGACATCTTCCGGGCAAAGGTCATCGATGTTTCGCCGAAATCGTACACATTGAGCCTCACCGGCGATAAGAGCAAGCTCGAGGGGTTCATAGAGATTCTCACCCCTATCGGCATCCTCGATTTCGTCCGTACCGGCACCGTGGTCATGGAGAGAGAAATGCAAGGAAGGAGGAAGCTGGCGTAATGAAGGTCTACTACGATAAGGACACGAATCTGAATCTCATCAGGTCGAAGAAGGTCGCGGTCATGGGGTACGGGTCGCAGGGGTTCGCCCACTCGAACAATCTGAAAGACTCCGGGGTCGATGTGGTCGTGGGGCTGCGCGAAGGCAGCGCGTCGCGGGCAAAGGCCGAGAAGGCGGGGCTGAAGGTCATGAACACCTCTGATGCCGCAGCCTGGGCCGACGTGATCATGATCCTCATCCCTGATGAGCTCCAGGCGGACGTGTACGCCCGTGAGATCGCACCACACCTGAAAAAGGGCGCATACCTCGCGTTTGCCCACGGGTTCAATATCCACTATGGCCAGATCAGGCCCCCAGAGGGGGTGAGCTGCTTCATGGTGGCACCCAAGTCGCCGGGCCATATGGTGAGGTATGAATACACCCAGGGCAGGGGGGTTCCCATGCTCATCGCCATCGAGACCGACGCCAGCGGAGAAACCCGGGAGCTCGCACTCTCCTATGCAGGCGCCATCGGCGGAGGGAAAGCTGGCATCCTGGAGACCACCTTTGCCGAAGAGACCGAGACCGACCTGTTCGGCGAACAGGCCGTGCTGTGCGGCGGAGTCACCTCCCTGATCACCGCCGGGTTCGAAACCCTGGTCGAGGCGGGCTATGCGCCGGAGATGGCGTATTTCGAGTGCCTGCACGAGCTCAAGCTCATCGTCGACCTCATCTACGAGGGCGGGATCTCCAACATGCGCTACTCGGTGAGCAATACGGCCCAGTATGGTGACATTACCAGAGGGCCCATGGTGATCAACGAAGAGGTGAAGGAGACCATGAGGGATATCCTGGCCCAGATCCAGGACGGCAGCTTCGCCCGTGAGTGGATTTTGGAAAACAAGGCGGGGAGGCCCGTGTTCAACGCCCTGACACGGATGGGCGAGAGGCACCAAATCGAGCAGGTGGGCGAGAAGCTCCGCGCCATGATGCCTTGGATCCAAAAAGACCGCAAGGTCAACAAACAGGAGAACTAAGTGAAGATCCGCAGAGAGGGCTTTCCGTTCATTTTCGGCTCCGGGCTTCTTTCCCTGGTGCTTGCAAGGCTGGGGCTCGGGATCGTGGGGCTCATCCCCGTGATATTCGTAACCTGGTTCTTCCGTGACCCGGAGCGGAAAGTGCCTGCAGGAGAAGGTCTGGTCATCTCTCCTGCCGACGGAAAGGTCCTCGATGTGGTAAACACCGAAGAGGAGCGGGTAGGGCCGTGCACGAAGGTGTCCATCTTCATGTCGGTATTCAACGTTCACGTCAACCGCTCCCCTGTCTCGGGCACGGTGGTCGGCAAGCAATACAAGCCCGGGACCTTCCATATGGCCAATCTCGGAAAGAAGACAGAAGCCAACGAGCGCATGATTCTCTATATCGAAAATCAGGATGGGGTGTTCCGGGTAGACCAGGTCGCCGGCCTGGTGGCCAGGAGAATCTCCTGCATGCCCGTGGTGGGCGATACGGTAGAGGCAGGACAGAGGATCGGATTGATCCGGTTCGGGTCGCTCCTTGAGTGCTATATGCCCTTGGGCTTCACCGCAGCGGTGAGCAGGGGCCAGACGGTTTTCGCCGGTGAGACGGTCATAGGGAGGAAAGAATGATGAAGAAGAAACCAAGGCCAAAGCCGGGAATGGAAATAAAGTGGTCGGTACCCTTTCTGCCCAACTTCATCACCACGGTCGGTCTCTTCTTCGGGTTCTATTCCATCTCGTTTTCCCTGAAAGGGAACTTCTACATGGCGGCCATCATGATCCTGCTGGCCGGGTTCATCGACGGCATAGACGGCAGGGTTGCCAGGGCCACCAATTCCACCTCTGCCTTTGGCAAGGAGTACGACTCGCTCTCCGACGTAATTGCCTTCGGTGTCTCACCCGCTATCCTGGCCTTTCTCTGGCAGGTCAACCAGTTCGGCAGGCTGGGGTTCATCGCCTGCTTCCTGTTCGTGGCGTGCGGAGCGCTGAGACTCGCGCGCTTCAACACCGACACCTCTGACATCTCGGGCTTTGTGGGGCTTCCCATCCCCATAGCCGCCGCTGCGGTCTCCAGCATGGTCCTGCTCTCGAAGCAGATCGGGACCATTCCGCCGCCGGTCATCCTCATCGGCATGTATGCCCTGTCGTTCATGATGGTGAGCACGATCAGGTATCCAAGCTTCAAGCACATCAGCTATCTCAAGGCGCATCCCTTCCAGATCCTGGTCGCCGGGCTTCTGGTGCTCGTGGTGGTTGCACTGGCGCCGGAGATTATGATCTTCGTGATGGTCATGACCTTTATCGTGGGAGGGCCGATCGGCAACGCGGTGGCGCAGATCCGCATTCGCGCGCGCGAGAAAAAGCAATCGAAAGAGGCAGAGCATGAAAACGCCGCAAGAGAAAATAATCATATTTGACACAACCTTACGGGATGGTGAACAGTCTCCCGGGGCAAGCATGGACGTGCACGAGAAGGTGCTGGTTGCAAAACAGCTCGAGGCACTGGGTGTGGACCGGATCGAGGCCGGGTTTCCCATCTCCTCGCCCGGTGATTTCGATGCCGTACAGGCCGTTGCCGGCGAGATCAAGAAGTCCATGGTCTTCGGGCTGTGCCGGGCCAGGGACGAAGACATCCAAGCCGCCTGGGACGCGGTGAAGAACGCGGCCATGCCGGGCATTCACACCTTTATCGCCACCTCGGACATCCATCTGAAATACCAGCTGAACATGAGCCGCGAACAGGTGCTGGAGTCTGTCGAACGCTCCGTGAGCATGTGCCGCTCGTTCTGTCCGGACGTGGAGTTTTCCGCCATGGATGCCACACGCTCGGACTGGGACTTTCTCGTGGAAGTCTACTCCACGGCCATCGCAGCGGGAGCGACCACCATCAACGTCCCAGACACCGTCGGATACACCAATCCTCAAGAGTTCTTCGAGCTGATCAGCTATCTGAAGAAAAAGGTCAAGGATATTGACAAGGCCGTGATCAGCGTGCACTGCCACAATGACCTCGGCATGGCGACGGCCAACTCGGTGTCGGCCGTCATGGCGGGCGCCCGGCAGATCGAGTGCACCATCAACGGCATCGGCGAGCGCGCAGGCAATACCTCGCTCGAAGAGGTGGTCATGATCTTCAATGTCCGCAAGGACCTCTACAAGCTGGACACCTCCATCGACACCTCGCAGATCTATCCTGCGAGCCGTCTTGTATCGCACATTACCGGCATCCCGGTCCAGCCCAACAAGGCCATTGTGGGGGCCAATGCCTTTGCACACGAGTCGGGCATACATCAGGACGGCTATCTCAAGGAGCGCTCCACCTATGAGATCATGACACCCGAGGCCATCGGCTACGGCAAGTCGAACCTCGTGCTGGGCAAGCACTCGGGCAGGCACGCCCTGAGCAAGCGCCTGGAGTCCCTGGGGTACCGTCTGAGCGAAGAGGACGTGAACAAGGTGTTCAGGCGGTTCAAGGAGATTTCGGACAAGAAAAAGGAGATCTTCGACGCCGACATCGAGGCCATCGTGATCGAGGAGATCTACCGGGTGCCGGACAAGTACGAACTCAAGCACATCAACGTGAGCTCGGGCACGGTGTCGACCCCGGCGGCCACAGTGGTGCTGGGGGTGGACGGCGAGATTGTCAAGGATTCGTGCTTCGGCAACGGCCCCGTCGATGCGCTCTACAAGACCATCATCAAGATGACCGGATTTCGTGCCGAGCTGAAGCGTTTTTCAATAAGCTCGGTCACAGGAGGGTTCGATGCCCAGGGCGAGGTGACGGTAGAGCTCATGGACAGAGACACGGTCGCCACCGGCCAGGGCGCCGATCCGGACATTCTCGTGGCCTCGGCCAAGGCCCTGGTGAACGCGCTCAACCGGATGGAGTTTCTCAAGCACAAGAGGGCTGGAGAAGTTCCCCATCTCTAATATACAGGTTTTCGGACACAGGCTGACAAGGAGGCGTATAAAACGTGGGAATGACTATTGCCGAAAAGATCCTCGCGGCGCATACGGATGCGCGTGAGGTCAAGCCGGGCGACATCGTGAGAGTGAACGTGGATGTGGCCCTGGCAAACGATATCACCGCGCCGCTCGCCATAAAGGCCTTTCAGGCCGGCGGGCAGGCGAGGCTGGCCGACCCTGACAAGGTCGTTTTCGTTCTGGACCACTTCACCCCGAACAAGGACATCGCCTCGGCCAACCAGTGCAAGATGGTCAGGGATTTTGCGTACCGGCACGAGCTCAAGAACTTCTTCGACGGCGGCGATGTGGGCGTGGAACACGCCCTGCTCCCGGAGAAGGGGCTCGTCCTGCCCGGGGACCTCGTCATCGGCGCAGACAGCCATACCTGCACCTACGGCGCGCTCGGCGCATTCGCAACCGGCGTTGGCAGCACCGACCTTGCGGCGGCCATGATGACCGCTCAGGCCTGGATGAAGGTGCCTGAGAGCATGAAGTTCGTGTTCAAGGGCGAGCTTCTGCCCTGGGTCGGGGGCAAGGACCTCATCCTCTACCTCATCGGCGACATCGGGGTTGACGGCGGCCTGTACCGCGTGCTCGAGATCGAAGGCCCGGCTATCACCTCGCTCGACCTGAGCAACCGGCTCACCATATCGAACATGGCCATCGAGGCTGGGGCCAAGGCGGGCATCATCCGGGCCGACGAGAAGACTGAAGCATATGTCAGACCGCGGGCAAAGCGGCCCTATACCATATACGAGAGCGATGCCGACGCCCGGTATGCGTCGATCAGGGAATACGACTGCGCCAACATCGAGCCCCAGGTGGCATTCCCGCACCTGCCCGAGAATACCAGGCCCATCAGCGAAGTGGGAGAGGTGAGGATCGACCAGGTGGTCATCGGCTCGTGCACCAACGGCAGGATCGAAGACTTGCGGGTCGCAGCCGGGATCCTGAAAGGGCAGAAGGTCGACAAGAGAGTGCGGTGCGTTATCCTTCCTGCCACTCCCGAGGTGTTTCTCCAGGCCGAGGAAGAAGGATTGATCAAAATCTTTCTTCAGGCTGGCGCCATCATCGGCCCACCGAGCTGCGGACCCTGCCTGGGAGGGCATCTGGGGATTCTCGCAAAGGGGGAAAAGGCCCTGGCCACCACCAACCGCAACTTCGTGGGCCGCATGGGCGACCCGAGCAGCGAGGTGTACCTCTCAGGACCGGCTGTCGCAGCCGCATCCGCGGTCACGGGCAAGATATCCTCTCCTTCGGAGGTGATGGAATGAACATCCGCGGACGCGTTTTTCGCTTTGGAGACGACATCGATACCGACGCCATCATCCCGGCCCGATATCTGAACACCTCTGACCCTGAGGAGCTCAAGAAGCACTGCATGGAGGACGCCGATCCCGCGTTTCCCTCAAAGGTGAGGAAGGGCGACATCATCGTGGCGGGCAAGAACTTCGGGTGCGGCTCCTCCCGGGAGCACGCCCCTATCGCGATCAAGGCCAGCGGCGTGAGCTGTGTCATCGCGTCGAGCTTTGCCCGGATCTTTTTCCGCAACAGCTTCAACATGGGGCTCCCCATCTTTGAATCAGACGAGGCGTCGGCGGAGATCAAAGAGGGCGATATCGTCGAGGTCGATGCCTCTACAGGCCTGATCATGGACGTCACAACCGGCAAAAAGTATCAGGCGCGGCCTATCCCCCGATTCATGCAGGAGCTCATCGAAGATGGCGGCCTGATGGAGCATATCCTCAAACGGGGTGGGATCTAGCGGAGTGGGTTTTAATCGGGAAACCTGCCACACATCCCGCTGTGAGAGGCGGTAACCAGCGGTGCTCCAGCGCAAGATCTTCACCAAGATTCGCCGCCCGAACCGCCAATGGGGTTTCGCATGGTTCGGCCGATGAGAAGGGCAGGCAGCAAACGCCTGCCCTTTTTTCCAGGCGAGCCTGACAATGTACCCCGTTGGTCATAACCAGGAAGGGAATACTATGGCAAAACAATATCGGATAGCTGTAGCGGGTGCAACCACTACGGCGGGCAAGGAAATCATAACCGTGCTCGAAGAGCGGGGTTTCCCGGCCGCGGAACTCGTACCCCTCGCGACACCGGGTTCGCTCGGCAGCACCGTAGAGTACCGGGACGAAGAGATTCCGGTGCAGAGCATAAAAAACACCTCGTTTCATGGTGTGGACATCGCCTTTTTCGCTTCGACCGAGAAGATCAGCCAGGAGTATGCCGGTGGTGCGGCAAAGCAGGGATGCATGGTGGTCGACACCACGCCCTGCTTCCGGATGGATGAAGATATCCCGCTGATCGTGCCCGAGGTAAACGCCCACCGGATCTCCGAGCACAAAGGCATCATCGCCAGCCCGTCTCCAGCCGCCGTGCAGGCGGCCCTTGTGCTGGCGCCCATTCACCGGGCAGCCACCGTACGCCGGGTGGTTCTCTCCACCTACCAGGCCGTCTCCGACATGGGGGACAAGGCTCTGGATGAGCTCACCGAGCAGATCGCTGATCTCTTCAACTTCCGGGAGACTCAATCGGCCTTGTTCCCGCACCAGATGGCCTTCAACGTCATTCCCCAGATCGGCGCCTTCCTGGATAACGCCTATACCTCAGAGGAGATGCGCATCGCACAGGAGACAAGAAAGGTGCTTGAAGATAGCGCTATCCGGATCAGCGCCACCACGGTCTTGGTGCCCATGTATTACTGTCACTCCCAGTCGATGAACATTGAGACTGAGAAAAAGCTGCTTCCAGAGAACGCCAGGAAGATCCTCAAACGCTCGCCCGGTATCAAGGTCGAGGACAACCCTTCTGAAGGTGTCTACCCGCTGCCCGTGTACACCACCGGGAAGGATGAATGCTTCGTGGGCAGGATCAGGGAGGACCTCTCAACGGAAAACGGCATCGCCCTGTGGAGCGTCTTGGACAATGTCCGGAAAGGCACCGCGATCAACGCGGTCCAGATCGCGGAGCACCTGATCTCCATGAGACGGTGAGGATCATGATCTCCCCACTTCAGCAGGACGAACCATGCAGATGACCCTGGGGCAGTACATCCCTGGAGAATCTCCGGTCCATATCCTGGACCCGCGGGTAAAGCTCTTTCTCATGGCCTTCAGCATCGGGACGGCGTTCCAGATGGACACGCCTCCCGGGCTGGTGCTGTTTTTCACCGCATGCTCATCCGTCACGCTGATCGCCGGCCTCTCTTTCAGGAGGCTCCTCAAGGGCTTAAGCCCCTTTCTCTGGCTCTTTGCCATGACCGCGGTGCTCCACCTGTTTATGACGCCGGGAAGCCCCATACCCTGGGTTCCCCACGCCACCTGGCAGGGTCTGTCGAACGGGGTTTACACCGGTTTCCAGCTGGTTTTCGCCATCTGGATCTCCACCCTCATGACCCTGACCACCTCGCCGCTCGACATGGTGTGGGCCATGGAGTGGTACATGAAGCCCCTGAAATACCTCAAGGTGCCCGTTGACGAGATCGCCCTGCTCATCATGCTGGCGATCCGCTTCATCCCCCTGCTGTTCGAGGAGACGGACCGAATCATCAAGGCCCAGAAGGCCCGGGGCGTTGATATGGAGACCGGCGGTATCTTCAGGAAGATACGCTCCCTGGTGCCGATCATCGTCCCGCTCCTGCACAGTGTGTTCCGGCGTGCTGACGACCTCGCCATAGCGCTCACCCTAAGAGGCTACTCTCCCGGCATCACCCGGACCCGCATGAAGAGCCCCCGTGCCAGGAAGAGCGACATCGCCTCTCTTGCAGGCGTTACCACCATCCTCATCGCCCTTATCCTTCTCTGAAAGGGGACAGATTTATTTTTCTCTTATTTCATGAAGGATTCTCGTAAAGGCAAGAGCCCCAAAGAAGAAGAGAGCGCTTGCTATACCTTCATACAGCGGTACAGCTACATTGCCCACATAGCTGGTAGCAGCTGGATGATTTTTTACCATCGGGAGAAACAGATAGAGAAGGAATCCTACGAGAAGCAGTCTTTTCTCAACAGATTCCATTCTTTCCAATACTTTTCGTAATGTCCTCATGATAACAACCTCACTGGTTATCATTCAAAACATTAATCAGAAGTGGTATCTGCAAGTCAGGATCCTGATCTTGTCGTCATGGACCTCGTAGACAAGGCGGTGTTCCTGGTTGATGCGTCGTGACCGGTAACCGGCAAGCTCACGCTTAAACGATTCGGTCTTGCCAGTGCTGACAAAAAGGGTGCCGTGGACATCATGAATCATGGCCAGAATCCGAAACGCATTCTTGCGGTCCTGCTACATCTTATATTCTTATTGTTTCTTCTTAAGTCCACTACCGGATGATCGACCGGCGAAATTGATAACTGGGATATACAGGGGCGGGAAGCCCGCTTTCCTAGTTATCGATGCAATGGCTTCTCTTAAAAAGGGGAAGAGTATGGCAGGGCAGTTGACTTTTTTCATGATCTCCAGGTGCTGCTGATCTGCATTTTCTACTTGAAAGATCCCGCCCATGACAATTCGGAAGGTGAATGGCAACTCGACGTTTTCGCTGCCTTTCTTCACCTCAATCACCATTTTGGTGACAATCTGGCCAGAATCTTCATGGTACTCTGAGTCGTCACTCAAGGTGAAGGCAAAGCTGACATTACTCAGCTCCCTGCTGAAGCCGGGATTTCTCCTGAATGTTATCTCATCGATAAAAGTGTCTCTCAGCTGAATCTCAGCCGCATGCTGATTCATCTCCTGCAACCCTCCGGTAATTATCAAGAATGATCACATTGGAATAGTTATGAGGATAGGAAGGATCATATTTTCCGGTGATAATGCTCTTGGCATTGCGGCTGCCGGCCTTTTCGACTATCTGGATATCGATATCGCAGTCAAGCGCGTCGGAAATTCTTAAAAGCCTTTTGATTGTGATATTTGAGCCCTCGTTCAGGAACTGCGTTACTGACGCGCGGCTGACCCCCATCTTTTTAGCAAGGTCGTTCCGGTTCATTCCCTTGTTTTCCATGATCTCGAGGATCTTCTCTGTTATCTCCAGAGACAAGGTCTCCAGCCTATACTCGAAGGTATCCTTGATTTCGTCAAAGATTTTCTTGAAGGGGCCATACACTTTCGTCATTTTTTCTTCCCCTTTCTCAGCTCATGATATGCTTCACGTAATCTTTTGGCGCGAGCAAGCTCATTGGGATCAGCCTTTCTCTGTTTTTTGGGGGCGCCATTGGTAAGTAATACTAATTTATCGCTGTCAAAAAAACAGTAAACCCTTGCCATATTAGTCTTGAAGGCATAAATCCCATCTTCCTCGTGCATGAATTTCGTTTTATTCCTGATGACCCCAGTTTCTGCCAACTGCCTGAATAAGCTAACTATCTTCGATTTCTCTTGTATCTCCAACCCCTCAATGAATTTCGCCACGGGACGTCTGTCTACCTGAGCAATCTCGCAGATAGAGAATCGTGCCCCTCTCAAAAGAACATACACTGAGATAAGCTTCGGCAATGTTAACCTCTAACTTAACAAGTGTCAATACATTTCACGGTAGATACAAGTGTGCCCTCCATTGGTACACTTGTATTTTTATATAAGCTCATGAAAGATATCAACAGATAAAAGAAGCGATAAAAGGGGATGGATTTAATTTCCCGGAGTTTCCTTTTCCTTTTTCTCTCAGATTCCCGACGTGTGGATTGACATTGCGAATCTGGGCATTATTTTGTCAATATGCCGAGAAAAGCCCGGCTTGTTTTAGCGAATTATCCTCATCATATCATCCAACGTGGACATAACAGGGGTGTCGTATTTGCTCATGATGGGGATTATCGATATTATCTCGAGAATCTCAAGGAATGGAAGCACGAGCTTCAGTGCAAGGTTTACGCATACTGTCTGATGACAAACCATGTGCACCTCATCATAGATCCTGGAGACAACCCGGAGAATCTGGCCTTGCTGATGAAGCGAGTAGCCGGAAGACAGACGAGATATATCAATCGAATTGAAAAGAGAAGCGGAACACTCTGGGAAGGGAGATATAAGTCAAGCCCCATCGAGAACGATCAGCATCTCCTTGCCTGTTGCCGATACGTCGAGCTCAACCCGGTAAGGGCCTTACTGGTCGGCACACCCGAGGAATACCGCTGGTCAAGCTATCGACACAAGGTCGGTAAGGTACTTGTGGAATGGCTGGATCTGGATCCTTGTTACCTATCCATGGGGGAATCTGATAGAGAACGCCAGAAACGATACATGACCTTTGTTCAGGAGACGATCCCTAGAGATGAGTTGAAGATGATCAGGGATTCCATACAGCGGGGTCAGCTGACAGGGTCAAGAAAGTTCATCGACGAGGTGGAAAGACGGATGAAGGTGAGGGTTGAGTTCCGAGGACAGGGGCGACCTAAGAAATCAAGAAAATAAATCTGTCCCCTTTACTCTTTACTTAAAAAAATTGACAAAGTGCAGGGCTAGTGCTTTTATATGAAATCCTGGTTCTTGACGTTATATGAAATGATAAGGAAGGACGCGAGTCGGCAGATTCATAGCTGACAATGAAGGCGGCACGTCGTCTGCTTGCGGAGAGAGGCCTTTCAATATCCACCTGAAACCGGCCCCTGTGTTGCGCCGATCGCGGGCCTGAGCGATACGCTGGATGAAAAGACTCCGGGGTTGAGCGAAAAGGGCGGAAGCATGAAGAAGTTTATCTATTTGTCGATCGTCGTGGTTTTCCTGGTGGCTGTTTTTGTGAGGATCAATGCGATCTCGTCCCTGGCGGACAAAGAGGCCCCGGGTATCGACCAGTACTATCGTGACAATGGCATTCCGGTCGAGGTGAGTACGGTGAAGAGGGGCGAGTTCCTCGTGTTCTGCAGGGTGAACGCCCAGGTGCTCGGCCTCAGACAGACCGAGATCGTAACGCAGGTTGCCGCCAAGATCCTCAAGGTACACCATGAGGTGGGCGACAGGGTGAAGGCCGACGAAGTGATCATCAGCCTCGACAAGGAAGACCCCCGCAGCTCGGCCCAATACCGCCAGCTCAAGGCAGTCTATGAAACAACCCTGCTGAACTACCGGCGCATCCTCGAGCTGAAAGAGTCAGGCGCAGTCTCACAGAGCGAGTTCGATTCGATCAAGATGAAACTCGATGTCGACCGGGCCAACCTCGAGAGCGTCATGGAGACCGTGTCGCTGTCCAGTCCCATCGATGGGGTGATACTGGACCTCAACGCCCGGGAGGGCGAGCTCGTCACTCCTGCGCGGCCGGTGGCCGTGGTCGCCCGGATGGACCGCGTCAGGCTCGTCTCCGAGGTGAGCGAGTCCGATATCCGCAACATCCAGACCGGCCAGCGGGTGATCGTGGACAACGCCCAGGGCGGGGAATCCAACACCGGTAATGTGACCAAGGTCTCCCTGAACGCCAATCCTTCTACAGGCCTTTTCCGGATCGAGATGGAGGTCGAGAACAAAGGCTATGCGCTTAGGATCGGCACCTATACCACTGCACGAATTGAGGTGCTCCGTGACGACCAGGCCCTCTCGGCTGACCTGAGGGCCCTGCAGGAGGAACCCGATGGTTCTTACTACATGTACGTCGTCGAGGGAGACCGGGTGTTCAAGAGGAGTGTCGAGATATCCGGGATGAACGATGAGAGGGTCCGGATCATCTCCGGCATCGGCGACAACGACCGCGTGGTGGTCAGCGGGTTCACCAGGCTTTCCGACAATCGCAAGGTCCTCTTCCAAACACTCTGATGATGCCGCATAATCCATGAATATCATCAGACTCTTCATCAACCGGCCGGTCACCACCTTGATGATGGTGCTCGTGTTTGTGGTGCTCGGGGTCATCTCCTATCTGCGGTTGAACGTAGACCTCTTCCCTGATGTCGACCTGCCCATCGTGCTCATCACCCAGGTCTACGAGGGCGCCGCGCCCGAGGAGATTGAGATCCAGATCGTCAAGGAGGTGGAGGACGCGGTTTCAAACATCAGCGATATCAAGCACATCAACTCGAAGATCTACGAGAACTACGCGCTGACCATCATCGAGTTCAACTACGGGGTGGACCCCGACATCAAGGCCATCGAGGTCAAAGACAAGGTTGACGCCATCATCAAGGACCTGCCTGAGGATGCCGACAAGCCGGTCATCGAGAAGTTCGACCCCTTCGACGAGCCGACCTTGAGCGTCGCCCTGTTCAGCGACAGTGCGCCCATCCACAAGATCTACGAGTATGCCGACGACGTGCTCAAGGATAAGTTCTCACAGGTCGGGGGCGTAGCGAGCGTGGAGGTGGTGGGCGGCAAGGAGCGGCAGATCAATGTCCGCGCCGATCTGCCGAAGCTCATGAACTACGGCATCTCACTCACCGATGTGGCTGCAGCCATAAGAGCGCGGAACCTCGATGTTCCCGCCGGCTCGATGGACCGGGGCACCTTCGAGATCGGCGTGAGGCTCAAGGGCCAGTTCCAGACCGTCCAAGAGATAGAGGACATGCACCTGTCCGTGGAGAAACGGGGCATCTTCCAGCTCAAGGATGTGGCCAGGGTAGAGGACGGGTTCAAGGACATTACCTCGGCCGCCCGGTTCAACGGCCGCGAAGCGGTGATCCTCGACATCTTCAAACAGACCGACAGCAACGTGGTCCAGACCGCAGACGGTGTCTATAAGGTGCTCGAAGAGGTCAAGGCGAGCCTTCCCGAAGGTCTGATGGCCGAGCTCTCCTGGGACAACACCGATTTTATCCGCGAGTCCATCAGCGATGCGATCTCCAGCATCTTCCTCGGTGTGGTGCTCACCACGATCGTGCTCTTTCTGTTCCTGGGCGATTTCCGGATGGCCATGGTGGCCGCGGTGGTCATCCCGACCTCGATCATCTCGTCATTCATAATCATGCAGGCCATGGGCTTCACCCTGAACATTGTCACGCTCATGGCGCTGGGTGTGTCCATCGGGGCCCTGGTGGCAAACGCCATTGTGATCATCGAAAACATCTACAAGCACGTCCTCGGCCACGACGATCCCAAGGAAGGCGCGGTCAGGGGGACCTGGGAGGTGCTGGTGGCGGTGTTGGCCTCCGCGGGCACCAACATCGTGGTGTTCATTCCCATCGCCTTCATGAAGGGCGTATTCGGCCAGGTGTTCTTTCCATTCGGGATCACAGTCGTTGCAGCCACGGTGTTTTCCATCATTGCATCGTTCTCGCTTACGCCCATGCTCTCATACTTCGCCATGAGGAACACCAAAGACCTTGAAAAGGGCTGGGGTGTCATCGGACCAAGGCTGAGGTTCTTCGCCCGAGGGGTGGAGAAGGTCAGGGAGGAGTATCTCAATCTGTTGGATGTCTGCCTGAGGTGGCGCAAGCTCACCATTGTCTTTACCCTGCTGATCTTCGCCGGCTCGGTCATGGTCATGAGATATGTGGGCGGCGAACCGTTCCCATACTCCGACAGCTCCGAGATCACCATCAATGCCGAGCTCCCCCAGGATGCATCCATCGAGGCGAGCACCATGGTGATGCACCGGATCGAAGAGGTGGTAAAGACCCTTCCCGAGCTCAAGGACTACTCCTCCACCGTGGGAGGGAAAAACCGCGGGATAAACGAGCTCCGTATCCATGCCAGACTCGTGGATGCCAATACACGCTCCCGGAACGACAGGGAGATCTCCGAGAGCCTCGTCGAGCCCATGTGCACGATTCCCGACCTCAACTTCAGCATCACGGCCGGGAGGTCCTTCGGCAGCGAGGGTGACATGGATATCGAGCTCTATGGCCCCGACTACCCCGAGCTGGTCGAGATCTCAGCCAGGGTTCAAGAGATCATGAACGAAACGGGCAACTATCAGAGCATCATCAGCTCATACAAGACGCCCAGAAGAGAGATGCGCTTCGTCTCCGACCCGTTCAAGTCCACAGTCTACGGCGGCAAGAACGCCGCGCTGGGAGAGATGCTGCGCACGGCGATCGAGGGCGACAGCTCATCGCTCTTCCGCCAAGGCGGGCGGGAATATGACATCAACGTGGCCCTGGACGAGCAGTATACCGGCTCCATCAATCTTCTGGGTGCCATCCTGGTTCCCCTGGGCAAGGACAAGGAGCTCTTTCCCATCAACAAGGTGGGCGAGTTCGTTCCGGCGCGCGCCGAGGCGAGCATCGAGCGCAAGGACAAGGAGCGCAAGATCACCCTGACGAGCTATCTGAGCCGGCTGAGCCTGACCGAAAACATGGCCATCCTCAAGGAAAAGTTCGATTCCCTCGATCTTAAGCCCGGCTACCGGATCGAGTTCGCCGGCGACGTAGAGATCAACGAGGAGTTGAGTGAGGCGGTCTCCGAGGCCTTCATCATCGCCACGATCCTCACCTTCATGCTGCTTGCCGCGATCCTCAACTCGTTCATCCATCCCTTCACCATCATGCTCACCGTGCCTCTGGGCCTTGCCGGCGTGTTTTATGCCCTGTTCTTCTCGGGCATCACCATGAATATGATGGCCATGATGGCCATGGTCATGCTTGTGGGTATCGTGGTCAACGGCGCCATTCTGATTATCGATGCCGCCATGTCCATGATAAAGGGCGGGACAGACATTGTAACCTCGGTGAAGGAGGCGTGCTCGGAAAAGTTCAGGCCCATCGTCATGTCCAACCTCGCCATCATCTGCGGGCTTCTGCCCCAGGCCTTCGGCGGTTCCGGGGCGAGCTTCAGGTCGGCCCTGGCGATCCCCACCATCGGCGGTATCGTTGTTTCCACACTGTTCACCATGTTCTTCATCCCGGTTATATTTTCCTATATGGAAAGGCTCCGGAGAATCAGAATGCCTTAGGATGGAGCGAAATGGCGGCTCGTCCGGGAAGGGAGCTCTTCTTTTTTTAGGTCCATAAAAAGGGGCGGATGCCTTGAACCAGTACAAAAAAGGAGCACGCATGGTCAACCCATTTCCCAGGCACAAAACCAAGATTGTCTGCACCATCGGACCGGCGTCACGGAAGAAATCCGTTCTGAAAGACCTTGTCCGCGCCGGCATGAACGTGGCCAGGCTCAATTTCAGCCATGGAGATCTCACGCAGCACGCCCAAGATATCCAAACCATACGGCAGGTCTCTCGGGAGCTCGGAAGGACCGTGGCCATACTGGGCGATCTCCCCGGGCCCAAGATCCGGATCGGCGTGCTTAAAGGCGGTGCATGCACCCTGAACAAGGGAAATAGGGTGGTGCTCACCACCCGGCAGGTTCAGGGCACAGCCGATCTCATCCCGGTGCAGTTTCCCGATCTTCCCCGGAGTGTGAAGCCGGGCGAGAGGATATTCCTGAACGACGGATTCATCGAGCTCAAGGTTCTGGAAATCAAGGGTGAAGACATTATCTGCCGGGTCGTCATCGGAGGCGGCCTGCTGTCAAACAAGGGGATGAATCTTCCGGACGCGCATCTCTCCCTCTCCGCTGCCACCGACGAAGACTTGGGCTTCATCGCCTTCGGCATCGAGCAAGGCATCGACATGTTCGGCCTATCTTTTGTGGGAGGGGCTCAGGACATAAGCCGCGTCAGGGAGTTCGCACGGACAAAGGGAAGCGAGATCTTCGTGGTGGCCAAGATGGAGCGCAGGGAAGCCGTGAAGAACAGCAGAGAGATCATCGAGGCGGTCGACGCGGTCATGGTGGCCAGAGGCGATCTCGGGGTGGAGATCCCCATCGAGGAGGTCCCTCTTGTCCAGAAACAGCTCATCCTGCAGGCAAACCTGGCGGCCAAGCCGGTCATCACCGCGACCCAGATGCTCCAGTCCATGACCGCCAATACACGTCCAACCCGGGCCGAGGCAACGGATGTTGCCAACGCTATTTTCGACGGCACCGATGCCGTGATGCTCTCCGAAGAGACCGCAATCGGGATACACCCGGTCACGGCGTGCCGGATGCTTTCCCGGATCGCTACTGCTGCAGAGGCTGGAAGGTCACGGGTAGTCTCGGGGACCACAGTCCCCGAGACCATCAAGCGCACCATCGAACTCTCGGGCAGATCCATCAAGGAGACCCTGTCTCTGAACGTCATCAGGTCCATCGTGTCGCTCGGCATCCGATGCGTGGCAGTACCCTCGCGCAGCGGCCTCACCGCGCGGATGATCTCCCGGCTCAAGGGTGATGCCTGGGTGGTGGCCCTGTGCTTCAACGATGCCGTGCTCAAGGCGTTGAGCCTCTCCTCAGGGGTGTATCCGGTCCCAAAGGGCAGCCTCTCATCGGATGAAGACATCATCTCCTACCTGCGCGATCATGGGTTCGTCCGGGAAAACGAGCCCTTTATCCTGGTACAAAGAGAGGCCTGTCCCCATCTGGGTGTCCAGAGCACCATGAAGATCATTGCCCGGGATTCCGCCGGGTAGAGCCACCCTTACAATCACAGGCGGTTTCCCATGGACCGGTGTGTGAATTGTCTTTGCACCACGACTGGCTATTATGAAATCATAGAGAGACAAAACAATCAGGAAAGGGAGGCATATGTTCAGTGTAGACCTCACAGCAGAGGAGAAGGATGTTCTCCATAACATGCTGAGCAACTATGTCTCGGACCTCCGCATGGAGATAGCGGACACCGATCGCCAGGATTTCAGAGAGATGATCAAAAAGCAGAAGGAAATTCTGCAGAAGATCATCGACGCACTTGAGAAATGACACTATCCCCAAGCCTGCATGAGCATGCCGGAGGCCCTAAGGAGAGTCCGTGAAACGAGCAGTGCGGTTAGCCCTGTATCAACCGCCTGTTATTCGAGGCCCGGGTGAACCGGATCTTAAGGGCCTGCGGGTGATTACCATTTGTACTTTCCTCTGAATTTCGCTATAACACCTTGTACACATTATGAAGTCATGTTGATTACATCAGTCACCAAAGAGGGGGTGTGGCGTAATGTCTGACGGTTTGGATATTCTCATTATCGATGACGAACAGGAAGTTTGCGATGTCCTGTCCGGACATATCAAAAAGTTCTACACCTGGGGCGAGATCATCACCTTCACCAATGTGGAGAAGGCCATCGAATACTGCCTGAGGCGCGACGGGAGCATCATGCTGTTCATTCTGGATGTATTCGTGGGATCGAGCAACGGATTCTATCTCCTAGACGCCATTTCGGACAAATATCCCAATGCCTATCACGACGCCATCATGATCACCGGCAGCGCCAACGAAGATGTAGTGGACATGTGCGTGGCCTCGGGGGTGAACCATCTTCTGGAAAAGCCGGTGAGGCCATATGCCCTGCAGCTTGCGGTCAGGTCAATTGTTTCAAAATATCTGAAGTTCGCCAAAATGCTGCTCAGCAATCCGGACTTTGCAGAGACCATCGGAAGGATCTGAAGAGAGCACGCACAGGAGAGAGGCCGCCCCTGTTCTTCAAGCCGATAGAAGACGGGAACGCTAGCTTTCCGATTCCTGGTTGCACAGCTCCTGCCAGAGATCGTAGTCGGATACCTTGGTAATGCTCACCGCCATCACCTGGTTCCGTGAATCAAAGCGGACCACCTCGCCATAGAGAGTGAGCACAGGCGACGAGAGGTTCACGGTGATCGAGCTACCCACGATGGTGTGCGCCTTGGGAGGGGTGAACCTCTTCTCCCGGTCCTGAGGAAGGACCGGAAACTTAAGGCAGAGACCTCCCCAGCTGATGTCCCTGGTTTCGGCAATGAGCCTGAAGCTCCTGTCTCTGGTGCTCAGGGTCAGACGCGCCCCTTCCGGGTGTTCGAGCTCTATGGTGATCATTGCCTTGATCTTTTTTTGCCTGCGCGTATATTCTCTCTTGACCGATTCCATATCACCGTCCTGCATCGGGTATGCGGCAGATCATACCAATTTTCCGGATAATTTTCAATTCCACGAGGCGATTGCCTTGAATCTCGTTGTTTCGTATAGGAAAATAGGCACATATATGATAAGGAACGTTCCATGGAATACGTTATAGCAATTGTCGTGCTCGCACTCATCGCTGCGGGAATCTGGTATCTTACCCACAGGGCCCAGGGAGGGGACGACGAGCATATCATCCCCGGGGTCACCAAGGCGGCCCAGAGTGGAGACGTGTTCGCCCAGTACAAGCTCGCATCCATGTATTACGAAGGCAAAGGCGTGCCCCCGAACAGTGCGGAGGCTGCAAAGTGGTATCTCAAAGCGGCCCAGCAGGGCCACGTCGAGGCACAGTTCATCCTGGGCATCATGTATGAGCGGGGCGACGGGGTGGACAGGAATGACGACCAGGCATACCAGTGGATCTCCACGGCCGCTCAGCAGGGCCATCCCCGGGCGAGATCACTGCTCGAATCGGACAAGTGGCTCCTGTATCTCGATGCGAAAACACCGGAAAAGAATGAGCCCGAAGAAAAGGCCGATGTTCCGGATGCAGGCGGCCATATCTCGGAAGTGACCAGTGAGCAGGTGGAAGAGTATATCCGGAAGGCCGAGGATGGCGATGTCGATGCCCAGTACAATCTCGGGGTCATCTATTATCACGGCGAAGGCGTGCCCAGAGATTTCGAAAAGGCCTATATCTGGTTCCGAAAGGCTGCAGAGCAGGACGACGCCGACGCCCAGTACAACCTGGGTTTCATGTACGGGCGCGGCGAGGGCGTGCAGAAGGATCACACCCAGTCCCTGCAGTGGTTCAAACGTGCTGCGGATCAGGGCCATAGCGCGGCCAAGGCCATCCTCGAGAAGATGACAAGAAGCACCGTTCCGGGGAGGAAGTAGCAATCTCCCGCCCGTCTCACACTCCCTCCCCAAGCGGCTATTTGCGGGTCTTTTCCCGCCCTTGAGATAAGAGACATCAAAAAAACGTTATGACAAAGACGGCAAAACGATTCTACGTCGTTCTCAAAGGACTGAACCCGGGCATCTATGATGTCTGGGCCGGCAGTGGAGGGGCCGAAGAGCAGGTGAAATCCTTTCCCGGTGCTGTCTACAAGGGATTCGCAACCCGGGAAGAGGCACTGGAATATGCAGCACGCTCAGGATACCCGAACCTCCCCGACCGTACCACCGGAAGACACCCGGAGGCGCCGCAGCCCCTTGCGCGGAGAGAACACGGGGAGGAGCCCGCGAGCCCGGAGCACCGCACCACCGGCCAGGGTGTGGTGATCTATGCAGATGGAGGCAGCATCAACAATCCAGGGCCTGGCGGCTATGGCGTGATCATCAGGGAAGGAAATGCGATGCGGGAGCTTTCGGGCGGCTTTCGTCACACCACGAACAACCGCATGGAGCTCACGGCCGTAATCGAGGGGTTGAAGTCCCTCGAAGGAGACCCAAAGCGACCGGTGAGCGTGTACACCGATTCCCGGTACGTGGTTGACGGCATGAGCCGGGGGTGGGCAAAGAAGTGGAAAAAACAGGGCTGGATGCGTGATGCCCGCCACCGGGCGGAGAACATCGACCTCTGGTCGGTGCTGCTGGACCTCTCCGAACGCTATCAGCCGAGATTCGTATGGGTGAAGGGGCATGCGGGCATTCCCGAAAACGAGCGATGCGACGCACTGGCAAAACAGGCGGCGTTACGCCCCGACCTCCCTCCCGACCACGCCTTTGAGAAGGGCGAGACCGGGGTAAACCAGCCCACACTGTTTTAGGGTCAGTATCGGGGTCATCAGTCTGGATCAGATCTCTCCATATGACACTGGGAGTGTTGTATGGAGAAACTTAACCCCATGATTCTGCTGACCCCTGTATGAGACGGCCTGTGGAGATATCAGGCCGCCTTGGTCTGATATGCAGGTCCCTTCTCTGCGGGGTAATCCTTCCAGGCCCTTGTCTTCCAGGGCTGGGGGAGATCACGCGCTCCGTATACACGGACCCCGCCACGGGCAACCCTGTTTCTGCTCAGGCCGGAAAGGCCGATCAGAGACAGGCCCGCCACAGCCATAAACCCTGACCGGGAACCGTGTGACGAACCCCGGGCCTGTTCGGAACGGGATCCGGGGAAAGAGCCTTCTATTACTGCCCATTCCTCCTGCACCGGGGCACCGTGCCTGTTGATGAGTACTGATATGCACATAGTGTCGGGGTCGATTGAGTAGATCAGGCGGTCTGCCTTGCGGGAAGAGCCGGTGAAAATATCCCGGCCTGTCCGGAAAAGAAGCGGGATACCACGTCCGTCTTCATCCGCACGATAGACCTCTCTGACGCCAGCAGGCAGAAGGAGGTCCCGGATACCCGGCAGACAGGCCATTCCCAGGGATAGGTCCTGAGAATCCAGTCCGGCGGGCACCGAGAATTGCTCCCATCTATCTGGAAAGCCCTCGGCGGGGAGGCCGGCCTTCATGCCGAACGCCGGCGAAGCCTGCATACACAACAATACACAGGCCGAACACACAGATACGAACGCCACTAACCTCTTCATTACAAACTGCCTCCTGATTGAAATCGACAATCAAAAAAATATGATGGTATCGATCTTCTTAAACCAGCACCCCAACAGTGAAAAAACTTGAAAGGAATTTTAGTGTCGGTGTTAAATCACGGAATATGGACTTTGTCAAACAAATAAATGCAAAAAATCACCTGATTTTTCCTCTGCCGGGGTTAGGGAGCAAGAAAGGGCTGCAGGGGCCGGAGAGCGGTCGGTTGTGAGGATTTGCGCCCGGTGAATGATTCCCCTTGCACTCTCTGAAAATATTCTTAAGGTAAGAGACATGCTGCCCAGAATATTCCTTGCCTTCATCCTCATTTCTCTTGCAGAGATCTATCTCCTGGTCAGGGTCGGCGAGTATATCGGCGCGCTCAACACCGTGGCGATTGTCGTGCTCACCGGAATCGCCGGGGCCGCCCTCGCCCGTATGCAGGGCTTGCACGCCCTGTATAAGATTCGCACCAGCCTTCAGCAAGGGGATATACCCTCCCGGGAACTCATGGATGCCCTGCTGATTCTCGCGGCAGGGGTTCTGCTCCTGGCGCCCGGCTTCATCAGCGACGCCGCCGGCATCGTGCTGCTCCTGCCCATGGGCAGGGCGCTCGTGCGCAGGCTGCTCCTGAAACGGATCAGGACCTGGGCCGGCAGCCGGAGTGTCCATATCGAGATCTCTCCGCCGGACCACTTCTGAGACATAAGGGTGCTGCATAAAAGCACCTTGGCTAATTGAAGCCGGTGAAGGAAAGATGTAAAAGGGTATTGTATCAGGGCCTATCCGCCGGAGCAGATCTGCTCCCAGGCTTCGTCGTTGGAGGTGTTCGTGATGGAGAGCGCACCCTCTCCGTGAAGGGTGTCGATTCTCACGATAGTGCCGGTCACCGTGAGAGAGTGGGCCGGGAACATGATCCTGATGTGTGCCCCGATGTAATCACTGAGCTGGGAAGATTTGATGAACTTGAACAGGTTGGGTGCCACCAGGCATATACCGTCTCTGCTGATGTCCTTTGCATATCCCCTTCCGCTCAGGTACATCCCCATCTTGAGCAGCGCGGTGATCTTCACCTTTTTGCGCTTGTGCCTTCTCTGCTCATGGATGACGGTATTGTCTGCCATTTGATGAATGCTACCCCTCTTGGTCTCGGGTATCGCAATGTCCGCCGGAGACCCGTGCATGCAATGATATGATGGGATCTATAGCGTAAGCATACCTGTCGGTCAAGCACCTACTCAAGAGAATTAGCGGCATAGGATTTTTTAAGGGCCGGTCTCTCTCACCTCATCGAGGCTACAGCATTGATGGGGAGTATGCCCCTGTTTTCTCTTTCTGCTCTGTTACGTCGCAGAAGGGGAGCAGGAGCTGATACGGTCGCGGCGGGCCGTCTCCAGGCAGCTCGAAGTTCGATACAGTAATCCCCAGGAGCCTCACCTTTCTGGTTCCCGCATCGGTCTCCTTCAGCAACAGGAGGGCCTTGTCGAGGATTTCTTCTGCATCGTCGAGTCTGTGGTCGAGTGTGATGCTCCTGGTGATGCTCTGGAAGTCGTGATACTTGAGCTTGAGCACCACGGTCCTTCCCTTGAGCCCTTCTTCCTTGAGCAGCGAACCGACCGAGTCTGCGAGTTCGGAGAGCAGCGCGAATATCGCATCCATGTCGTCAATGTCCTCATGCAGGGTGATTTCCCTGCCCAGGGACTTCCGTATCCGATCGGGTGTCACAGGCCTCTCGTCAATGCCATGGGCAATGCTGTGGAAAAAAAGACCCATCTTGCCGAAAAGCCTGACAAGCCGCTCCTGCGGGACCTGTCTGAGCTCGGCGCCGCAGGTGATCCCCAGTGACCGCATCTTCTGCTCGGTCACCTTGCCCACGCCGAAGAATTTGCCGATGGGGAGCTGATCGATGAACTCCTGTGCCTGCTCTGGAGTGATCACCGTGAGCCCGTCAGGCTTGCGATAGTCCGATGCCGCCTTTGCCAGGAACTTGTTGTACGAGACCCCTGCCGATGCCGTGAGTGATGTGTTTTTCCGTATCTCGGCCCGCAGCCGGCGCGCTGTCTCGGTAGCGGATGCGATGCCCTTTTTGTTGCAGGTTACATCAAGAAATGCCTCGTCCAGGGAAAGGGGTTCAACCAGATCGGTGTATTCGTGGAAGATCTCCATGAGCTGTTGTGAGACCTGCTGGTATACGTCGAACCGGGGATGGATGAAGATGGCCTCCGGACAGAGCCTCTTTGCATGGGAGGATGGCATGGCGGAATGGACCCCGAATTTCCTGGCCTCGTACGAGCATGCTGCCACCACACCCCGGCCTGCCGGATCGCCGCCCACGATGACCGGCCTTCCTCGCAGGCGGGGATTGTCGCGCTGCTCGACCGAGGCATAGAACGCATCCATATCGATGTGGATGATCTTGCGGATATTCTCCATTCCATGCCCCTGTTTTTTAGATCAGGGCGTCTTTCACTTTGAGCTTTGCCTCGATGAGCTGTGAATGGTCGAGGCGGAGGAGCCTTCCCAGAGAGTGCACCAGGTGATCCTCGTGCTTTTCCAGCTTGCCGTCCGCATAGATGACCCTCCAGATCATCTCTATGACCCGGACCTTTTCCGCCTCGGTGTAATGGCGGTTGATGAGCCTGGCAAACCGCCAGAGGTCGATGCTCTGTTTCACTTCTTCACGGGCGTCTTCCAAGACGGCCTTTGCTACATCCTGCTCGAGCCCGTAGTCGTGCGTGAGGATGGAAACGATGACCCGCTCTTCGTCCTCACTGAACTCACCGTCGATATGCGCCATCTCCAGCAACAGTGCGCAGGCCGCAACCGTGATGTCGTGCTCTCCGTGTGTCTCGCTTTCCCCCTGTTTTTCATCCAAGCCGAGAATGCGTTTTACGAGATCGATCATGACTGCTTGCCCCTCTGGAAAGAAAGAATAACAAAAAAAGCCTGGTAGAGAAAGGGTTCATCGAAATATGATTGTGGAGAACAGGCAGGTGTAGTACACATGCATCCGGTTGCTTGTGCGAAGGGAAGGATTCATGAAAAACCGAGCTCAATATCCGGTCTACCTCGATTTCAACGCCACAACCCCTCTTGATCCCGTTGTGGTCGAGGCCATGCAGGAGTTCATATCACCTGAATTCGGCAACCCCTCGAGCACGCACTTCTACGGGATCGCACCCAGGCGCGCCGTGAACAAGGCGCGCCGCCAGGTGGCAGAGTTCCTGAACTGCAGCCCCTCCGAGATCGTCTTCACCGGATGCGCCACCGAGTCGAACAATCTCGCCATCAAGGGGATCTCCATGGCGCTTAAACACCGCGGCAACCATATCATCACTACCCGGATCGAGCACCCCGCGGTTCTTGAGGTCTGCGCATATCTCAGACGAAACGGGTTCGAGGCGAGCTTTCTGCCCGTAGACGAGCACGGTCTGGTCGATGTACGCGATGTCGAGCGCGCTGTGTGCGAGAGGACCATCCTGATCTCGGTCATGCACGCGAACAACGAGGTGGGGACCATCCAGCCCATCGAGGAGATCGCGGAGATCGCCCGCAGCCGCGGGATCATCCTGCACACCGACGCGGCCCAGACCCCGGGCAAGGTACCCGTGGATGTCAAGGCGCTGGGCGTCGATCTCCTGACCATTGCCGGGCACAAGCTCTACGCGCCCAAGGGCGTGGGTGCACTCTACCTGCGCGAGGGCATCGGCCTGGAGCCCATTCTTCACGGCGCCGGGCAGGAGCGGGGGATGAGGCCCGGAACGGAAAACGTCATCGGCATCGTGGGCTTGGGCATGGCATGTGAGCTGGCTGCACAAAAACTTGAGCAGGATGCGCGGCACATGCAGACGATGCGGGACTTGCTCCACACAGGCATCGAGAAGGCCGTGCGCGACGTGCGGCTCAACGGCCATCCGGAAAAGCGGCTGCCCAACACGCTCAGCCTCTCATTCAGAGGGATCGAGGCTGGAAGACTCCTGGAAGAGATCGGGCCGTATGTGGCGGCATCGGCTGGCGCTGCCTGCCACTCCGGGGAGGTGACGATATCCCATGTGCTTGCAGCCATGCAGGTGCCCGGGGAATGGGTGAGAGGAACCTTACGCCTGAGCACCGGCCGCACAACCACCAGAGAAGATGTGCTCTTCGCGGCGCAGGTCATTGCAGACGCAGTCAATGCATTGCGCTCTTCTTAAGTCCTCCTTCCAAGTACCCATGACCATAAACCTGCAGAGTGCTATGTGTCCTCGAAGAATCCGCGGATGATCCCGGCGATCTCTCCGGGCTTTTCCATGGGAATGAGATGCCCGGCCCCCTCGATGAGCCGGTATTCGGCGTGTTTCATTGAGGATGTCGCCTTCTTGAGATCGATGAAGGCCCTGTTCTCGCTCAGCTCTCCTTCCAGGACCAGGGCGGGGCAGCTCACCTTCGGCAGCAGGGGCCAGGGGTCGTAGTGCAAGCCCCCCATGAAGAGCGATGCCTCGTGTCTGGGCGAGCAGGCAAGCGCGAGACCGCCTGTGTGGTGCTCCTTGATGCCGTGCTCGATATAGAGATCGAGCATCTCGCGGTCCCAGCCGTGAAACAGGGTTTTTGACTTCAGGTAGGCATATGCCTCTTCCCTGCTGTTCCATCGTGATTTGCGCCTGATGGATCGGGAGGCAAGGGGATGATCGTCCACCTTCAGGCGAATCCGGTACACATCCTGGGGAAGGAAGATGGGCTCGATGAGGATCAGCCCCCTGGCCCCAAGGTCTAACTCGGCGTGAGCCAGAGTGAGGACCGTGGCCCCCATGGAATGACCCACGAGACCGGGGTTTTCGATGCCCAGTCGCGAGCAGAAAACTGCGATATCTTCAGCGAGGCGCATCCAGCTCAGCCCGCCGTCTTCGGGCTCAGCGGAACGGTGGTCGCAGAAGTATGGGGCAATGACCCGGTAGGTAGGGGCAAGCGCCCGCGCGATGGGGTGCCACAGCCAAGGCTGAAACCCGGTGGCGTGCATGAGGATGAGGGTGGGCCCCCGGCCTTCATACAGCAGGTAGGAAATCTCCGCATCCCCGATATCCTGGGACAGGGTGCGCGGCTGGTTGTGCTCGGGCTCCGGCATAGTGCCTCCTTGTGTGCCAAGTCGTGAGAAAGACCTCATATATCAACCGTACCGGTAACTTTATTATATATAGATTCGAGTGGCCGTATCAATGGCATGGGCCTATTTTTTAAGGGCGGGCTATGGAAGGGCCCATGCCATTGATTGCAGATATCGTAAAATCCGTTATTTCAGAGCTGTGAGCTTTTCAGCCGACTTGGTGATGTTCTCCTGCCGGTAGTCGGGTAGTACGAACACGTAGTTGTTGGCGGAAGAGGTGGCCGGAGATTTTCCATCACGTGCGGGGTGGAAGGAGAGCGTGTAGTCCCGGGCGCCTGTCAGTGTGATCGTCAGCTCAGGGTCTCCTGCCTGCTCTTTGGCAAGGTCTTCGAGATACTCCCCGCAATCGAGGTTGCTTAAGTCCGAGAGAAGGGCATCCACCTCTGCCTTGTCCGCCTCGGCCCCTGCGGCGTTCTTCCAGACGATCTGCTTGGGGGAGGCGTCGTCCTTATTCCTGCTTTGATCTTCCTTGCTTAAGGGTTCGGCCTCGGTGCGGGTCAGGACCGTTTCCTTGCCCTGAGTGCTGATCCGGATGCCGGTGATCTCGTCTTTGGGGAAGGAGAGGACCTGCCTGTCCCTCAAGTCGGAGGCTGAGAGTTCGAAATCGCCACGGAAGCTGCCCTTGGCGTGGAACACCCGGTTGTCGCCGGGCAGCGAGACAAAGGTGTGCTGGTGTGTAGGGGCCGCTTTGCCGAGATCGAAGCTTCGAGTGAGCTCTGTGCCCGTATAGGCCTTGACCGTGATCCTGTCCGCCTCTCCGAGGTTATAGCGCTCGACGCTGCCTGACTCGGACACCAGATCGGTCAGTGTGAGGTCGCTGATCGCCTGGAGCATCTTGCCTACTTTGACGGTGTCTGCAGGATAGCCCTTGGGCTCGATGTACCAGGAGCCATCCTTCTTGGTCAGAGAGACGGTTCTGTCCTTGGATATGATCTCAAGCCAGGTGAGGGCGCCGGTATCGACGGTATCGATCTGCGGGACCTCATAGTGAACCCGGTCGGTGCGCTGGAGATAGAGATAACCGGCCAGGGCAGCGATCAGAATGAAAAGGATGATGTACTCTTTCTTTCCCTTCATGATTCACCTCTCTTGCTGAACATGAGCTCGATGCGGTTCTTCCGTACATGCCTGTGAAGGAGCACGAGGAGTCCGAACCCCACAACCAGGACGGGCAGGCCCACGATGTTGATCGACTTGATGAAGATCTTGGTCTGGGCACGCGGGTCGTTCAAGGGGTTGAGGCTCAAGACCTTGCTCCTCATCAGCGCCACGTCCTCGCGGTCGTTCAGCACGTCGAGCACGTTCATCACGAATGCCGAATTGGGGGTCTGGCCCTCGGCATCCAGCACATTGTTCCTGAGCAGGTGTGATGACGCAACCACGAATATCTTGCCCGGCCTTGCCGAAGAGGCAAGGGTGGTTGTGCCCTCGAATCCTGAAAGGTCAGCCTTGGGCGCGGGCTTCTCTCCTTCCTGAGCATCGGCGGCCTCGTCAGTCGCCGCGGGCTTTTCAGGAATAGGTTTATCCGCGAAATAGCTGGGGAAGCTCCCTTCCAGCATATAGGCCAGCGGATAGCTTCTGAGCTCTTCCTCCCCGGCGGGAGGCCTAATGAACATGGGGTTCAGACTGATGATGTCTCGCATCTCCCACGACCTTTCAGAAGAGGAGAACAGGCGCGTGGCCGTGATCTTGTTTTCCGCCAGCCGCTTCTCGTCGATCTCCAGGGGCGACATGGCGAGACCCACCATGCTCTTGATGTTTGCCATGCAGGCGATATCGCTATTGATATTGCGATTCTGGATGATGGGGGCATAGTAGATCTTCTGCTCGCCGCCATATTGCCGGGATGAGCGCTGCGTGAAGCAGTTCTCGTCCATGACGATCGATTTGTTCACCCGCACGCCGTAATGATCGAGCAGCTTTTCCAGGCCGGTATCGTTGGGCACGTACTGGGGCATCTGGCCGAAGGGACCACCCTGCTGCGGCATGATTTCCTGGAACGAATCCAGAAACAGGGCCAGGTTGGTACCCCGCATGAGGGCCTGGTCGATCTGGTAGAGCTCGTAATCGCTGAAATTCTCGGTGGGCCCGGCAATGACAAAGGTTTTGAGCCCTTCGGGAATGCCTCCATCCTTTAAGTCCACCTGTTTGAGCGAATAGCTCTTGGACAGGAGCTGCACAAAGCTGGTGGCCGGCTCGGTCTGGCTGCCCGGCATGCCGTAGAGGGGCAGGGCGCCGTTGCCGGTGAGGTAGCCGATGCTCTCGTTGATCCCGATGAGCGACTCCACGCTCTCGGTGATCATCTCGTCGATCTCGTCAGGTGAGACGAGACTGTATTGGGTGCCGAACAGAGGCACGCGGAACACCTGAAGCACCGGCAATGCCATGGACTGACCGCCGTGTTCCACGACCATGCCGATCACGCCGCTGCCGGCCTTGACGCTCGACTGGGGAATGTCGGGCCACTTGAGGTGCATGAGCCCGTGCTCATCAGCCAGTGCCGCAATCTCCTCCTGTCCGGAAGGCTCCACGGTCGAAAACGAGAGCTTGCCGTACATCGTTCGGTTGAGCTCGGTCACGATCTCGTTGACCCCGTTGTCGAGCTCGGGGAGGTCTTTGAGCCCCATGTACGGAGCCACCTCTCTGATCGAGGGAGAGATGTAGAGTTTGATCTCCACCGGCTTTTCCAGCTTGAGCAGGGCGCTGATCTTGTTGTTGACCTTCATCATGGCCGAGGTGAGCTGGTATTCGAGCCCATTGATCGAGGTAATGGTAGGGACCTTTTCCACCATGTCGCCGTGGACAATGGCCAAGCCCATATAGGCTTTCTTGATCTTGACCTCGTCCTGCTCGATGGCCTGGATCTGGACCGGTTGGATGCCGTAGTCCGATGCCAGCCGCTGATTTTCGGCGCTGTGGGCGGAGCCTCCTTCCTCGAGCGGGGTCACGTCATAGAAGCGGTAGTTGAAATACCTGTTTCCGCTCAGGCTGTATTCTTCGAGCAGGTCTCTCAGATAGCGCTCTACCGTATTATAGGGCGCAGGGAGGTTCTTCGTGAAAAAAACGTTGATTGTAAGCGGTTCCTTGAGCGTGGCGACCACTTCCCTGCTGACCTTCGAGAGGGAGTAGACCCGGTTTTTGGTGAGATCGGCCCGCAAGTATAGGGTGAGACCGGCCACGTTGAGCAGCACGAGAAGTATGAGATAGATGCCGAACTTGATATATCTCGATTTATTCTGAACAGCCATGGCAGCCTCCTTATCGCTTTTCCTGCATGACCAGGTGCGCCCCGTAGAGGAAGGCGAAGATCATGCTGGCAAAGTAGAGCACGTCGCGCGTGTCGAGAATGCCCTTTGAGATATTCTCGAAGTGGTAGCCTGCCGCGATATAGGTGAACACATCGACCACCAGGGGCGGGAAGAAGAACACCACTTTGTCGAAGAGCGTAAGCGCAAAGCAGATGACCATGCCTGTGATAAAGGCCACGATCTGGTTCTTCGTGAGGGATGAAGCGAACACGCCGACTGCACTGTATGCTGCGCCCAGTAGGACCGCGCCGATATATCCGCCTGCAACCGGCCCCCAGTCGAGATCCCCGATAAAGGAGATGCTCACGGCATAGGCAAGAGTGGGCGTGAGCATGATGGCCGCAAAGACCGCACCTGCCAGGAACTTGCCCAGGACGATGTCGCTGAGCTTCACCGGAAGGGTGAGCAACATCTCATAACTGCCGGAATGGATCTCCTCGGCAAAGAGCCGCATGGTGACGGCCGGGATCACGAACGAGTAGGTGAGCGGCAGCAGGTTGAAAAAGTTGCGCAGGTTTGCATGGTTGAAGATGAAGAAGGTGGAGAAGAAGAACCACCCCGAGATGAGGAGGAAGATGCAGATCACGATATACGCGATCGGAGAGACGAAATAGTCTTTGAGTTCTTTTTTGAAGATCTGGAGTGTCCGGGTCATCCTATACCTCCCTGGTGAGATCGCGGAAGATCTTCTCGAGCGACTTGGTCTCCTGAGTGAACTCTACCATGATCCAATCGGTCTGCTTCACACAGGCATAGATGCGCTCTCTGAGCCTATCTGGGCCGCCGGCGAATATTTTGAGCCTGAGCTCACCGGAATCCGGCGTATCCATCCGCTCGATGCGCGACACACCGTCCAAGGCCCCCAATGCCCGGTTGGCTGCATCGAAATCGGCATTGAGCAGGGTGAGGTGGATGGTGCGCTCCTCGCCAGCACCCTGCTTGAGCGACTCGGTGCTGCCGTCGGCCACGATTTTACCCTTGTCGATGATCACGATTCGGTCGCAGGTGGCCTCGGCCTCGCTCAGGATATGGGTGGAGAGGATGATGGTCTTTTCCCGGGCAAAGGCACGGATGATGTCTCTGATCTCGACGATCTGGTTCGGGTCGAGGCCCGAGGTGGGTTCGTCGAGTATGAGGATCTCCGGGTCGCCCATCATGGCGTGTGCCAGGCCTACCCGCTGCCTCAGTCCCTTGGAGAGCTCGCCGATGTTCTTGTGCATGATACCGGAGAGTCCGCAGAGATCGACCAGTTCATGGATGCGCCCGATCTTCTGCCTGCCGCTCAAGCCCCGGACCTGAGCGATGTAGTCGAGGTAGTCGTAGACCAGAATATTGTGATACAGGGGTGCCGACTCGGGCAGGTAGCCGATGAGCCTTTTCACTGCCAGGGCATCGTCGTCCAAGGAGAGGCCTTTGATCCGGATGGTGCCCGATGTGGGCACGAGGTAGCCGGTGAGCATCCTCAAACTGGTGGTCTTGCCTGCGCCGTTGGGGCCCAGGAGCCCCGTGATCTCCCCTTTGGAAATATCGAGGTCGATCTGATCCACGGCGCAGAAGCTTCCGTAAAACTTCGTCAGTTTCTCCACATGGATCATTGCATTCCTCCTAGTAATCTTCCCCTTTGGATATCAAGCTGTGTGATTTGTTTTTAGTGTGTGCCCGTCATTAGCAAAGCCGGTGAACCCGGCAGGTAAGATAAAAAAGATTTTTCCCCCTTTGTCAAGACCTGAAGCTCCAAGTGAGGAACGCCGGTGTCTTCAGGACAGGCCGACATTTTATGCAGCCCGGTACATCCCCCGGGCCATACAGGGATCAATGGAACGCTCAGGCGACAGGCTCATCATCCATAGAGCTCAGGGCACTCCCTTTCAATCTCCTCACGGAACCGTTGATATGCGATACCGATTGAGCGCTAGGCTGTTCAGGCGCAGAGAAAGGCGATTTGCGCCTGAACACACTGCATTCGGTGTCGACATGATCCACTTTTACTGCTCGAAGCGGTACCTGGGCCCAGGGCTTGCGCAGGGAGCAACACCACTGGTGGAAATGTCAATATTTCACGGACGTTATATACAAAGAAAGCAGGAGGTTATACTCCCCATTATGGAGGAGGAGAATTTCATTATCTTGTAGATAAGGAAAAATAACCTCCATATAACAAGGTGTCGCCCAGACAACCAACAGTTAGACGGAGGTTATTATGTATGAAGAAGAGCGTATCAGGCACGCCAGGTATTGTCAATTGAGAAGGGAGATCCGGGTATCCGGAGAGCATCTGATAGTCGGGATCGATATAGCCAAGGATAAGCACCACGCTTTCTTTGGCACTGCCACTGGGAAAGTTCTCCTGAAGAGGCTGGTATTTCATAATACCAAAGACGGAATACGTAAGCTTCTCGGGCAAGTGGAAGCCCTTAAGGTTTGCCACAACTTGCCGGAAGTTGTATTTGGGTTTGAGCCGACAGGGAACTACCATAAGCCTCTGGGTGATCATCTGGTTAGGTGTGGGCACATGGTCGTTCTTGTCTCCGGTGCTGCCGTGAAGAAGAACCGGGAGATCATGGACGGTCGATGGGACAAGAACGACACCAGGGATGCGGCGAACATAGCGGATCTCATTTCTCAGGGCAAATGTCTCTTCTATGAGTATCCACCACAGGAGATCAGGAATCTGCGGGATTTACTGTCGCTCAGGAGGCGTTTCAAGAAAGAAGAACACCGATTGAGGTTGAGGATTCGCAACAATCTTGTGACGAAACATTTCCCCGAGTTCGACCGGTTCTTCTCAGAGAATGAATCTGAAAGCCTTTCTATCGTGAAGTGGTGTCTTGATCCCAGGAAGATTCATGCCATGGATTTCGATCAGTTCTTTATCATGGTAACATCGAAAAGAAGGTCTCTAGCCCAGGAGAGACGGTTACGGGCTATCCATTGGACAGCCAATGATTCCATCGGTTGCCCTGTGGGAGCAGCCGACGATTTTGAGTCGGGCATTCTCGTGGACCAAGTCAAAGGTGTACAGGCAGTCATCAAGGAGATAGAAAGCCACATTGAGGAAATCTGCCTGGGGTTTGCGGAATATGGGTATCTTCTGAGCATTCCCGGGTTCGGTCCCTATGTTTCGTCAGTAGTGCTTGCCTCCATTGGTAATCCGTGGCGTTTCCATAATGCCGGCCAGATAATACGCCTGGCCGGCTATGACCTGAGTGCCAACAGGAGTGGAAAGACCAGCGACAAGGCAATTCCCGAAATCTCGAAGAAGGGCAATGCCGATCTGAGGTATGCCTTGTACCAGGCAGCACTGATAGGATCTACCAGGAACAAGGACGTCATGGATTATTTCACTCGAAAGCTCAAAGATCGTTCAAGAGAGAAAGGAATCGGCGCGAAGATGCGGGTAAAGCTGTCGGTAAAGCTGCTTGTCATAGCCTGGACCCTCATGAAGAAAAAGGAGCCTTTCAATCCTGAGTATCTCAAAGGTCCCTGTTTGGAAAAACAAGGTGGCGTCAGCCACCTCTTAGAAGAAAAAAGAGCCAGAGCGATGGTGCGATCAAGGGCGAGCGCAAGCTCGTCCCGAAGGGATCGAAGACCCTTGAACGCCAACCGGAGCGTAGGCTAACCGCTCGTTCATTTTGCACTCCCCTCTTATGGGGATGATTCTTTTCTCGGCGAGAGAGCCCGATTATGGACGTTGAGGCCACCCTGTTGGACCTCGTGGGGGACAGTCATGGGCCTCTCACCGAACCTTGTAATCTGGATAAGGGATGATGGGTGATCACCGCCTCGGGTGATATGCCGGATACCAGGTAACGATGAGATACAGGGTTCGCTCATGGTGAGAGCCTCCGCCAAAGACCTGCTCCTTTCCCGAAAAAGGAGGTGGACTCCTCTGCCCTGAAATACCCCTCACCAATAACACCCCAATATATCAATGGATTATTAACCCTCATTTTCTGGTTGACTTACCGACTATAGGATGTCCCCTATGTGACTACTGGTGGAAATGTCAATATTTCACGGACGTCCCCTATGTGACTACGGACGTCCCCTATGTGACTATGTGATGCTTTGGCATTCTGTCGGAAACCTTATTTATGATTCATAAGTATAGATCAGTTTTCAAACCGTGAACCCAACGCAACCCGGACATGAGAGACCGAGATAGCCGGCTGCCTCCATAAAGCCTAGGTCTGTGCCGGCAGAGGGCGATGGCATATGAAACGGGAGGTGGTTTTCCGGACCAGGGGGCTCACCAAGGTGTACAGCATGGGCGAGGTGCAGGTGCATGCACTGCGCGGCATTGACCTGGAGCTCTATGCGGGAGAGCTCGTGGTTCTGCTGGGTGCATCGGGCAGCGGCAAGTCGACGCTGGTGAATATCCTGGGCGGGCTCGACACTGCTACCGCAGGTGAGGTGTTTTATCGAGATATGAACCTCACGCAGGCAGGCGACCGCGAGCTCACGGATTACCGCCGCCGCCACGTGGGGTTCGTGTTCCAGTTCTACAACCTGATCCCGAGCCTCACCGCGCTGGAGAACGTGGCCATCGTGACCGAGATCGCGCAGAACCCGATAACACCCGAGCAGGCCCTTGATCTCGTGGACTTAAGCGACCGGAAAGACTCTTTCCCCGCACAGCTCTCCGGAGGTCAGCAGCAACGAGTAGCCATTGCCCGCGCCATTGCAAAGCAGCCGGGCGTGCTCCTGTGCGACGAGCCTACCGGCGCCCTTGATTCCAAAACTGGCGTGATCGTGCTCGAGGCGCTCGAGAGGGTCAACCGCGAGCTCGGGACCACCACGGTCATCATCACGCACAATGCCGTGCAGGCGGAGATGGCAGACCGTATAATATACTTAAGCGACGGGCGGGTGATCGATGTCCGCGTCAACGAACACAAAAAGTCGGCCCGTATGCTTACCTGGTAGAGCGATGAGAGCACTCGACCGCAAGATGCTGCGCGACCTGTGGGGGATGCGGGGACAGGCCCTGGCGATTGTCTTCGTGATCCTGAGCGGGGTCGCCACATATGTGTCCATGACAAGCGTGATGGATTCGCTCCAGCAGACGCTTAGCAACTATTATGAAGAATACCGTTTCGCCGACGGGTTCGCCACGGTGCGCAGGGCCCCTGAGCTGTTGCTGGAGAGGATCAGGGAGATACCCGGGATCGGCACTGTCGAGACACGGGTGGTCTCACGGGTGAACCTTAAGATAGAAGGCTTCGGTGAGCCGGTATCCGGCACGCTCGTATCCGTGCCCGAAGGTGATCAGCCTGTCCTGAACCGGATCTTCATCCGTGAGGGGCGCCTCGTGCAGCCGGGAAGGGAAAACGAGGTGGTGCTCAACGAGCCCTTTGCCGAGGCACACGGGCTAAAGCCCGGGGACAGCATCACCGCGATCATGAACGGCCGGTACCGGGAGCTGAGTATCGTGGGCATCGGGCTCTCGCCGGAGTTTCTCATGCAGGTCGATCCGGCATCCATCTTTCCCGATCCCATGCGCTACGGGGTGATGTGGATGGGGCGCTCCTCTCTCGAAGCAGCCTACGACATGGACGGGGCCTTCAACGACATCACCTTCACCCTGGCGCCGGGCGCCGGGATCGACGATGTCATCGACCGGATCGACCAAATCCTGAGGCCCTATGGAGGGCAGGGAGCATTCGGACGAGAAGACCAGCAGTCGCACTTCTTCATCACCGAAGAGTTCCGCCAGCTCGAACGGACTGCCACCATACTCCCCCTGATCTTTCTGGGGGTTGCCGCATTTCTGCTCAACATTGTGATATCGCGGCTTATCAGCCTGCAGCGCGAGCAGATCGCCGTGCTCAAGGCCTTCGGTTACCGTACCTTCGATGTAGGGGTTCACTACGGGAAGCTCGTGCTTATCATCGTGATCACGGGCGCAGCGGCCGGAACCCTGCTCGGCTTCTGGCTGGGCGTTAAGCTCGGAGACCTATATCTGCGCTACTACCGGTTCCCGTACCTGGAATTTGTCCTTGAGCCGCCGGTGATGATCACAGCGGCTGCACTGACCATCGGAGCAGCGCTCATCGGGGTTGCGCAGGCTGTCCGCCGTGCAGTAAAGTTGCCTCCCGCCGAAGCGATGCGGCCGGCGCCGCCGGCCGTGTATCGGGTCACCCTGGTAGAGCGCCTGGGGATCCAGCGATTTTTCTCGCAGCCCAGCCGAATGATCATGCGCGACCTGGAGCGCAGGCCACTCAAGGCCCTGCTCACCATTCTCGGCATATCGAGCGCATGTGCCATCCTCATCATGGGGCTGTTCTTCTCTGATTCGTTCGACTACGTAATCCGCGTTCAGTTCGGGCTCGCCCAGCGCGAGGACGTGACCGTTACCTTCACCGACCCCACCTCGACGGCCGCGATCTACGAGCTGAAGAGCCTGCCCGGTGTGATCCATGCCGAGCCTTTCCGCACCGTGCCGGCCGAGCTGCGCCATGGACACTTGAGCTTTCAGACCGGTATCGAGGGGATCCCCCAGGACCCGCGCCTTCGCCGCCTCATCGACATTGATCTGAAGCCGGTTTCCATCCCGCCCGAGGGCCTCCTCATCACCGAGAGACTTGCGCGGATTCTGGATGTCGGGCCGGGCGACGAGGTGATCGTAGAGGTGCAGGAGGGAAGGCGATACACGAAGAGCGTCCCGGTGGCCGGGATCATCCGGCAGTTCGTCGGGGTGGCCGCATACATGGACATGGATGCGGCAAACCGGCTTGCCGGTCTCGGTCAGGCTGTATCCGGAGCCTTTCTCATGATCGACCGAGCCTTCGAACGGGAGATCACGGATTCCCTCACCGAACGGCCGCGCGTAACGGGCATCGCCTTCCAGGACCGGATGATCGGTGCCTTCCGCGACACGATCGCGCAGACAATGCTCACCTATACGCTCATCCTGAGCCTGTTTGCCGGCGTGATCACCTTCGGGGTGGTGTATAACAGCGCCCGGATCATGCTCTCCGAGCGCGACCGCGAGCTGGCGAGCCTGCGGGTACTCGGATTCACCAAAGGCGAGGTGAGGTATATCCTGCTCGGCGAGCTTGCGGTCATGATCCTGCTGTCCATCCCGCTTGGCCTGGTTCTCGGTGCCCTCGCGAGCGCAGGGTTCGCCAGGTCTCTGCAGACAGACGTATACCAGCTGCCCTTTATCCTGGGCAAGGGCACCCTTGTCCAGGCCTCCCTCATCGTACTCGGCGCCTCGGCCGCTTCGGCAATGCTCGTGAGTATGATGCTGAACAAGCTGGACCTCATCGGGGTCCTTAAGACGAGGGAATAGATGCCGGAGCCGACACGAAAACAGATCGCAATCATCGCCCTGGTGCTGCTCGGGTTTGTCCTGCTGGTATACCTACTGCTGCCGTCGCCCGTAGAGGTGCAGACCGCCCGGGTGGGCTATGCCCCGATGCAGGTGATCGTGGAGGAAGAAGGCGAGACAAAGGTAAAGGACTACTATACCATCTCATCGCCTGTAGCAGCCACGATCCGGCGCATCCATCTGGAGGCCGGAGACAGGGTCAGGCAGGGGCAGCCCCTGGTGTTCCTGGAGGCGCCCCGTGCGTCGATCCTGGACGTGCGAGCTCGGGATGAGGCCGCTGCAGACGTCCAAGCCGCCGAAGCCCGGCTGGAGCAGGCCAGGGAGCAGGCCAGGTCCGCACAGGCGGCAGCGGATCTTGCAGCCACCGAACTTGCACGAACTAAGGCCCTTTTCGAGTCAGGAGCGGTTTCGCGGCAGACCCTGGACGAGACGAGAGCCGCGGCCTCGCAGGCCGATGCAGACCTGGAGGCGGCACAAGCCGGGGTGGCGACTGCACGCGCCGAGCTCGAGGCAGCCAGGGCTACACTGCGCAGCGTCTCTGAAGGCGAGGGTGATACCGGCGTGCAGGACATCCTTCGTTCGCCCGTCACAGGCAGCGTCCTGGCCGTGCACCGGAGAAGCGAAGGATTCGTGAATGTGGGGGAGCCGCTTTTGGATGTGGGGGACATCGATCGCCTGGAAGTATGGACCGATGTTCTTTCCCAGGACGCGGTCGGTATACGGCCCGGTTCGCGTGTTCTGTTCGACCGGTGGGGCGGTGATGCAACCCTGGAAGGTGTTGTCGACCGGATCGAGCCCCAGGCTGCCACAGAGGTATCGGCGCTGGGGGTCGAAGAACAGCGCGTACAGGTGATTGCGGACATCATCTCGCCGAAAAAGGCGTGGACAGGCCTGGGCTCGGGATATCGCGTGCTCTCAAGGTTCGTGATCTGGGAGGACGACCGGGTGCTCCAGGTGCCTGCAGGCGCACTTTTTCGCGTGCAGGACGGCTGGGCCGCCTTCGTGATCGAAAACGGCAGGGCGGTCAGGAAGCCGGTCAGGACGGGGCAGCGGTCAGGACTTGCCGTGCAGGTGCTCTACGGGCTCAACGAGGGTGATGTGGTGATCGTGCATCCGGACGATTCCATCAAAGAGGGGCTGCCTGTCAGCCCGCAGGAAGATTGAGACGGCCTGGCCTGATCTCCTTCAAGCGTCAGGCCCTCCCATTTTGACCGGCATGGCCCGCCGGTGCCTGCTATCGAATCAATGAATTCGATTTGCAACCCATCCTGGGATGAGATAAAATTACGAGGATTTAATGGGAGAGAGACAAAGATGCCGACACAGGTTGCCGGTTGCTATCCATCCCGGCATGAAAAAAGGCTTACCCTCAAAGACGGCAGGGAGATCTTTCAGCGGCCTGTCCTCTGGACAGACAGGGAACTCATCCTCGATCTGTTCAACCGGATCTCTCCAGAGTCGCTGTACATGCGGTTTCTGAGACACTACCGTGTTCTTCCGGAAGACATGCTGTACCAATTCACCCATCTCGACTACATCGACAGGTTCGCACTGGCAGCCGTGGTCGAAGAAGAGGGGAAAGAGGCGATCATCGCGGTAGCCCGTTATGCCCGCGATCCGCAGGAAGGGCTGACCGACCTGGCGATCGTCGTCAGGGACGACTGGCAGAACAAGGGCCTGGGCAAATTGCTGTTGCTCGGGCTCATCGATGCCGGCAGGGAGCACGGCATCAAACGGTTCGTAAGCATGATGGACCCAGGCAACACCATCATCAGGCAGACCCTCGCCAGGCTCGGCTTTGAGGCTAGCTATTCGCTGAAGAACGGGGTTTTCCAGGTGGAGATCGTTGTCTGATGTAATGCTCCGGGGCGTGGGGATACTTCTTCCCTGTCAGGTCCATAGGACTGAGGATGATAAGAAAGGGAATGGAAAGGAGAGAGAACAAGAAATGATCAAGATCATGCCATGCCTTGATATGAAAGACGGGCGGATCGTCAAGGGGGTTCATTTTGTCGATCTGAAGGATGCGGGTGACCCGGTGGAGGCAGCCGCCATCTATCAGAAGGAAGGTGCTGACGAGCTTGCCATGCTCGATATCGCGGCAACGCTCGAAAACCGCAAGACCAGGCTCGAATGGGTGAAAAAGGTGTCTTCGGTTATCGACATCCCTCTCACAGTGGGGGGCGGTGTTTCTTCATTGGAAGATATCGATATGTTGCTTGCCGCCGGAGCGAGCAATGTTTCCATGAACAGCGCGGCGGTTAAACGGCCCAAGCTGGTGAGCGAGGCTGCCCGTGAATTCGGCACGAACCGCATCACCGTGGCCATCGATGCCAAGCGAAACAATGCAATGCCCTCCGGGTTCGAGCTGGTTGTGTCCGGAGGCACCCAGGCGGCGGGAAAAGACGCTGTGGAGTGGGCCAGGCAGTGCGAGGCCATGGGCGCAGGAGTGATCCTGCCCACCAGCATGGACGGCGACGGGACCCGGGCCGGCTACGACATCGAATTCATTCGGGCCATTTCCCGGGCGGTCACGGTTCCGGTGGTCGCTTCAGGAGGCGCGGGCAAGCTGGAAGACTTCTACCAGGCGGTCGTTGAGGGCGGGGCTTCGGTGCTGCTCGCCGCGTCGGTCTTTCACTTCCGCGTGCTGAGCATCCGGCAGGTCAAGGAATACCTGCGTGAGAGGGGGGTGGAGGTCTCTCTGTAGCAGTCCGGCCTTCATGAGGAAAATGCCTGCCTTCCCGAAATAGCTGTTTCATGATCAGCAACGGAAGGTGCACATTGAGGACGGGGTCGCGTTTTACAGGCATGAGCGCCGCAGCCTGCATTCTGTCTGTGCGCTGAGTCATCAAGATCCAACTTCCCTTTAAGGGCGCCCCGGGAAGGCAGGTGAACATCCATGTAGTGCATCTGAAAGCGCTGCCCTTGAAAACCCTTCGGTGTCCGGGAATATTAATCGTAGCGGTTTATGCAATGTGCTCCAGGCTAATTTGCTAAGGCCGGGAGACAGCATAATCCGAACAAGGGCGAGGACTCGGACATGAAAACAATCGCGTTTCTTCTCAGCCTTTTCGTGACAGCCACGGGCCTTCTCGGCTTCATGTCGCCCGGCATGCTCATCTCCATGGTCAGGAGGTTTGCAGGGCCGTTAGGGGTATACGCCGCCGCAGGGATACGGCTGATCATGGGCCTTGCGCTCTATCTGTCGGCGCCGGTTTCCCGCATTCCCCATGCCGTACGCGCCCTCGGCGATATCACCCTGGCTGCAGGTGCCGTCACACCCTTTTTCGGGCCAGAGCGCTTTAGGGCAGCCCTGGCGTGGTGGTCGGCTCAGGGGCCGGCCTACATACGCGCATGGTCGCTCGTTGCCGTGGCCATCGGTCTTTTCACGGCATGGTCCCTGGCACCCGCCGGCAGGAAGCGCATCACCCATATCCCCTCGGAACACGAAAGCGGAGTCCCGGACACGGGTCAGGGTAGATAGGCTCAGCCGGCATAGGCGCCCTTAAGATCCCCCGATTCATCGGGCAATGCCCTGCATGATTCAAAGGCAGGGCTTCAGATTAAGGGTGCTTAGAGAGGCGCTCAAAGGATCGGAGGCCGATTCATGGCGAACACGGCCCATCTCATATACATCGTATCCGGGGGTGCGGGGACCAGCGGCGAACAGGTCGTCAACACCGTGCTGGCTCAGTTTCCGGATAACGACGTATCGGTGGCCATCGAAGGGAATATCCGTCTCGTCTCACAGATCGAAAAGGTGGTGAACGAGGCGAGAGAATGTAACGGCATCATCGTTCACACCCTGGTCGATTCCATGCTCAGAAACACCCTGCTCCGCCTGACAAGAGAACAGGGCGTCATCGAGGTGGATCTGATGGGCCCGCTGATAGAGCGGCTCTCAGCCATGCTCGGCAGGGCCCCTCTGGGCCGCCCCGGCCTCTATCGAGAGCTGCGCAAAGAGTATTTCGACAGGGTATCCGCCATGGACTTTGCCATGTCACACGATGACGGCCAGAGCCCAGAAGACTGGCCAAAGGCCGATGTACTGATCATTGGGGTGTCCAGGACGGGCAAGACCCCTCTGTGTGTGTACCTGTCGGTTCTGGGCTTAAAGGCGGCCAATTGTCCCATCATTGCCGGGGTGCCCATGCCCGAGGAGCTCTACCAAATGGAACAGTCTCGTGTGGTGGGTTTGAGCATCGATCCCGACCGTCTGCTGGCGATCAGGAGCAGGAGAATGAAACACATCGGATCAACGGCCAAAACGGGCTATACCGACCCCGGCGTGATCGACGAAGACATGGCCGAGGCACGGCGGGTGTTCAGCAAAGGAGGATTCTTTGTCGTCAACATGACTGAACGGACCATCGAGGCCGGTGCCGACGAGATCATCAAACGGGTCGGCAGGATATGAATCATGTCGCGGAACAAAACACCTGCACAAAGCAGAGTTACCACAGGAATGGTTTTCTCATACGCCATACACAACGCTCAAGGAGGAAGGAATAATGCCCAAAGTTGCATTTAGCAAGGAAAATATCGGCAAATGTCTGTGCGGCGAGTGCCCTGTGCAGGTGCAAAGCACCTGTGCCAAAGAAAAATACGCAGAGGCACAGAAGGTTCAGGGAATGCCCACGCCCGAACAGGTTCCGGGCCTCTACTGCTCATCTGGAAAGGCCACCTGCCAGGACCTCAGGTGGGTGGAGCACTGCCTGTGCCCGGGCTGCCTGGTATGGGCGGAGAACAGTCTGAAAACGAATCACTACTGCTCCCGCGGAAGTGCGGACCAGAGCGAGTGAACCGGAAGGTGAGAAGGGCACGTTGCCGGGAGCTCCTGGGCTTAAAGCCGGGCCGAAGGGCGTGCCCTTTCGTTAAGTTGATGCCATGAATGTCCGCACCACCCGTGAGGTCTTCGAGGATCATCTCGATCTCGCACAGAGAGGCGATCTGGAAACCGATATTGAGCGGAACTTTGCCCAAGACTGCGTGCTCCTCACCGGTTATGGTGTCTTCCGCGGCCATCAGGGTGTCCGCGAGGCGGCCGAACTTCTGGACAACCAACTGGGAAAAGTGCAATATATCTACAGCAACAGGCTCTGGCACGAAGAAGTGGCTTTTCTGGAATGGTCCGCAGAGTCCGGACGTGCATGCATTGAAGACGGCGCCGATTCGTACTGGGTGAGAGACGGCTTCATACGGGTCATGACGATCCACTACACGGTCAGGGAAAAAGCACCCGGAGAATACGATACAGGCGGCTAAAAACCGAAGGTCAATAGCATCGAATGAGCCGGGAGGGGCTTTGCTATGCATGACGAAGATCAGGTCGTATACGGAGAGGTCAATCGTGCCAGGTATCGAGGCCAGCACCTAGGGCATTATGAAAGTTTCTTCCAGAGAGCCAACCACCCCGGGCGCCCGCTCGCGTTTTGGATCAGGTACACGCTCTTCAGCCCCGCCCTTCGCCCGGAAGATGCCATCGGAGAGCTCTGGGCCGTATTCTTCAACGGAGAGACAAAGCGGCACACAGCGGTCAAAAAAGAGCTGCATATAAACGAATGCCTCTTCGACACCACCAGGCTCTATGTCCGTATTGGTGAAGCCCAGCTCACCGATACGGCGCTCAAGGGGTATGCCCGGACAGGGCAAGACAACATCGCGTGGGACCTCTCATACGGGCGGGGCTCGGAACCCCTGCTCCTCCTTCCGGCCGCGCTGTACCGGACCAAGCTGCCCGCGGCGAAGAGCCTGGTAGGCATGCCCCTGGCGCGATATTCCGGGATGCTTGAGGTCAATGGCGAGGCAATAGATGTCTCTGACTGGGTAGGGAGCCAGAACCACAACTGGGGCTCCCGGCATACCGACCTCTATGCCTGGGGGCAGGTTGCGGGCTTCGACACCCACCCGGAGAGCTTCCTTGAGGTGGCAACGGCACGTCTTAAGGTGGGATCTCTCTGGACTCCTCCCATGACGCCTCTGGTGCTGAGGCATCAGGGGCAGGAGTTTGCGCTCAACGGGCTGTTCCGGTCAGTGAGGGCAACAGGGCGCTTCGGCTATTTCTTCTGGAATTTCGCATCGGAAAACCGCGACGTTGCGGTGCAGGGAACCATGGTCGCCCCCCGTGAGACATTCGTGGGGCTTAATTATTACAATCCGCCGGGAGGCGCCAAGCACTGCCTCAACACCAAGATCGCGATGTGCACGCTTCGCCTCGAAGACAAGGCCACAGGCACTTCAGAGGTGCTGGAGACCAAGAACCGGGCGGCCTTCGAAATCCTCACCGACGACCGGAATCACGGGGTGCCCATCGCAGCTTAGCCGGTCGGGCACCCGGCTTACCGTACACGGTCACTCTTCCCGGTGGAGCGCACGATCAGCCCCCTGATTTCTTGAGGACATAACAATTCGGCAGGAATGAAAGGACATGAAATGGTACAGATGATCCCAGTGAAACACGCAAAGGCGATCATGGGCAGGCTCCGTCACGGCGCCGACCTGCTTGAGGAGATCACCGCGATTTGCAGGGAGCACGGCATCAGGCTGGGCCGCATCGAGGCCATCGGCGCGGTGAAAAAGGCAAGTATCGGTTTCTACGATCAGCAGACCCGGACATACGCATATCTCACCCTGGTCAAGGCAATGGAGATCACCAAGCTCTCAGGGAACGTCTCGATAAAGGATGGAGAGGTGTTCGTGCACGCCCACATAACCCTGGCGGATGATACGGGGCGGGCATATGGAGGGCATCTTGCCCCGGGCACCATTGTCTTTGCCTGCGAGTGCATCATTGAGGCGTTCGAGGGCCCGGCGCTCGAACGGGTGTTCGACGAGGAAACTGGCCTGGCCCTGTGGGACATCGGGGAACAGAGACGGAGCTAAAGAAATAGAATAAAACTTGCCGTCGAGGGTGCGCAGTATCTCTTTACCCCCTCCACCTCAAGCCCTGGAGCGCTCATTCGCCGGCAGAGGGGACCTTATCCGGCATGTCAGCTCTACGGCTCGTGCCTGCGATACCGTGCAGCTCCGGTATGCTGGATCACCAGCCCTGCCACTATGAGCACGAGGCCTGCAACCGTGGAAGCGAGGATCTCCTCGCCCACGAGCACCCGGATGAAAACCAGGGAGAGAAAAGGAGACAGAAAGATAAGGTAGCCCACCCGGGCGGTGTTCTCGGCATATTTCAAGGCATGGAGCCACAGCACGAAGGTGATGCCCATCTCGAACAGGCCGACATAGGCCGCCCCGGCAAGACCGGCCAGCGAGCCGACCCGGATGTCGGAGAAGACCAGACAGAACACGAAAACAAAGGGCAGCCCGAATAGGAAATTGAGCAGGAGGCCCGCCACCGGGTCTCGGCTGTCTTTGGTGTTGTAGATCCAATACAGGGCCCACAGGACCGTGCTGCCGAGAGCCAGCGCCACGCCCGTCAAGCTGACGCCCTGCAGTCCCGCGATGCTGCCTTTTGTGGAGATGATTGCCACGCCCAAATAACTGATGATCCCGGCCGTTATTTCCTGAACGCCGATCTTCTGTCCGAGCAGCGGGATGGAAAGGAACATGAGCGTGAGCGCCCAAGTATAGTTGATGGGCTGTGCGATCTGTGCGGGCAGGAGATCGTAGGCCTTGAACAGCACCAGATAGTAGAGAAAGGGGTTGACCATGCCCAGGAGCAGTGACCGGCCATATTCCTTTCGGGTATAGGTGAATATGATGCCCAGCTTCCCCTGAACCGCGAGGATGCCGCCCAGAGCCGCGATGGAGAACAGCGTCGCATAGAGAAGCAGCTGGGCCGGGTCGAGATGCTTGAGCGAGAGCTTGAATGCCGATGCAACCGTGGACCAGAGCAGCACGGTAGCGATCCCGAAGAGATATGCGCGTCTTGGTTGATTTCCCATTCTGCCCGGTATTGTTAGTACGTCTTGGCTTCTCAGGTAAACAGCTTATTTCATATCTATGATCCGGATCGGATATGTTGGTATTAATACCGAGCTTCCGACCGCCAGCAGAACCTTCAGGCTCGCGGGCTATTCCGTCGGGAGGATGCTCGATACTGCATCTGCCAACCTCACGGCCCTCCAGCAGATCCTTACGTGGAATGTGGACCATGGGATATTCCTGTTTCGCATCACCTCCAACCTGATTCCCTTCGGGTCACATCCAATCAACCGGGGCGAGTGGAAGCAGGTCCTCAGGGACGAGTTCGCGAAGATCGGCCGGTTCATCAGGGACCAGGGCATGCGGGTATCCATGCACCCCGGCCAGCACCTGGTGCTCAACAGCCCCCATGAAGCAACCCACGAGAGCGCCCTGCGCGAGCTCGATTATCATGAGACTATTTTCTCTCTGATGGAGCTGGATTTCGACCACAGGATCGTGGTTCACGGGGGAGGGGCCTACGGAAACAAGGCAAAAGCGACCCGGGTGCTTGTAGCAAGGCTTTTGGAATGCGACAGCCGGATACGCCTGCGTCTGGCTCTGGAAAACGACGAGCGGGTCTTCACGGCGCAGAACATTCTCGCAATATGCCAAGAATCAGGGATACCCGGGGTCCTGGACGTGTTCCATCACCGGGTCCTACCGAGCCTTCCCGGCAAGGGCATCAGGGAAGTCATCCAAGCATTCACCCCTTCGTGGGCAGGCACAAGGCAGAAGATCCACTATTCCAACCAGGAACCCGGAAAGGTCCTGGGCAGCCACTCGTCGCAGGTGAACATCGACGCATTCAGCGGCTTCTACCAAGAGATCCATGATCTGGACCTGGACATCATGCTTGAGTCGAAAGACAAACAGGAATCGGTTCTGGCCCTGAGAAAGGCATTTCCCGAACTGAAGTGATCACACCGGCACAACATGCCCTGATGCGGATTGGTCAATCCTGTACAGAAAGTTTGTACTGCTCTTTAGGCCAGCGCACTGGCCGGAAGGCCTGGGACGAGGAGCCATGCATAACTCTTAGGAAATGTTCAGGTGGGCCTGTCTCTTCGTTATCATCTCTAAGAACAGAGAAAACTTTTTTAAGTACCGTTGCCACGATTTGGGATAATAAATGCATGTTATTTTATCTTATAGCATCCTGAATAAATTAAATTTATCTTGCATCCTTGCAATTTGGAAGGTAGAGTTCCAATATGCAAGGAACATATATCCCCAGGTCCCTTGAGAGAGATGTCCGCCGTGGGCTCGATGAATTCCCGGCCGTTGCTGTCCTGGGTCCGAGGCAGTGTGGCAAATCGACTCTGGCAAAACATCTTATTGAAAGCTACCCGCACAGTATTTATCTCGATCTTGAACGTCCATCAGATGAACGCAAGCTTACTGATCCCGAGCTTTTTTTTGAGCACTACAGGGACAGACTTGTGTGTCTGGATGAGATCCAGCGAAAGCCGGAAATTTTTACCGTATTACGGAACGTGATTGATGAAAGGAAAAGGCCCGGCCAGTTTCTCATCCTTGGATCGGCCTCCGGTGACCTGCTGCGGCAAAGTTCCGAGAGCCTGGCTGGGCGCATTGCTCATCTTGAACTGGCACCCTTCGGCATGGGTGAGATTCCAAATCTTAAACTGAATACACTCTGGCTGCGGGGAGGATTCCCCTCAGCCCTGCTTGCCAAGGATGATTATGCAAGCTTCCGCTGGCGGCAGAACTTTGTCCGCACATTTCTTGAACGCGATATTCCCCAGCTTGGAATCCGCATACCAGCGGCCTCGATTGAGCGCCTCTGGCGCATGTGTGCTCACTATCACAGCCACGTGCTCAATCTTTCAGCCATTGGGAGTTCCCTGGGGATAACACACCATACCGCCCGCTCATATATCGATCTCTTAAGCAAGACATTCATGTTGAGGCTGCTGCCTCCTTACGAGTCAAATGCAAAGAAGAGGCTCGTAAAGTCACCGAAACTCTATATCCGGGACAGCGGGCTTCTGCATACTTTGCTGGGACTGAGAGAGTACGATGATCTGTTGGCGCATCCTGTATTTGGAGGGTCTTGGGAAGGATTTGCCATCGAAAATTTAGTAGCCTGTTTATCCGACTGGAACCCGAGCTTCTATCGCACCTCTGCCGGTGCAGAATTAGATCTGGTGCTGGAAAGAGGAAGGCATAAGATTGCAATCGAATGCAAGGCATCATCTTCGCCGGAAGTCACAAAGGGTTTCTGGTACGCCCTTGATGATATTCGGCCCGATGAAGCGTGGATCGTTGCTCCCGTAAGGGATACGTATCCTCTCAAAAAGGGAGTGAAAGTAACATCTTTGGGAGAGATCATACTACACCTTAAGAGGCAATTTCTCTGAGGCAACAAAATGTTCTTAAGAGCCTGCTCTCCGTCTGCGGATTCGGAACATGGTCTTTCTCCTGTGTGCGGGAAAAATCTCCAGCACAGGTGCGGCCGGGAAGAGGCTATTCAAGCAGGCAATTCATACCTGAAACATGGGTATTGTCGCGGAGCGAATAGTCCAGTATCGTATGCACATGGCTTTGCCCGGGCAGAACAGGACATCCGGGCCGCGGGAGAAGGCGGCGAGGTTCTTTTGCATCTGTGTCCTTCTGTGCCTGGCTGCGGCCCTTGCAGCAGGGCTCGCACTTCCGGGCTGTTCGCGCCAGGATTCAGCCCTGCTTGAAACACCCCAGGTGCGGTTCTGGAAGAACTTTTTCTTTACAGAGGGCGCCCCAATACAGGACGACGGGACCATGGAATTCACCTGCATTCCCATTCCCCCACCCGGACATCAGCCGCCCGGCAGCGGGCTCGTCTGCAACGAGTCGGACAGCGTATGCCTGGTGATCGACACCGGATATCTTCAGGAGCAGGGCAGGGTGGTTCGCGGAGAGCCCGACTCGTCGGTTTCCCTGTACTATCCTGAAGAGAAGCGCATGTGCCGGTTCATGAGCATCGGGACTACAGGGGGCGTACACGGCGGCGTGTGGGTGTCGCAGCGGGTGTTTGTGGTGTTCGGGCTCTCGGAACAGAGCGGCTTTCTCTACAGGGCCGATCTCGATGAAGGCGTGGTCAGGAAATATGTTGTTCCTGCATCCTTCCGGAAACCGGATGCAGTCGAAGAGAGATACTTCTCAGCTGTCTGGGGACGAACAGCGGAAGAGAGGGGCGACAGGGGTCCTGGGAAAAGCCTGCAGGGTCGCGGGCCCTTCTAGGAACCGAGAGTAATTCAAGGGAGAGGCCTGCTAAGGGTGGACGGCACTTGAAAACCATTATTGCATACAGGAGGGTATGCAGATGTCACACAAGAAACCAGACACGGGTTCAGACAAGCTGAGCGATTTCTTGGCAGAAGCGAGGCGCAGCAGGGAGGAGCGCGAGAAGGGCTATCGTGAACAGGCGCTTAAGATCTTTCCCTGGGTCTGCGCTCGGTGCGGCCGTGAGTTCTCGGGCAGGAAGCTGCGCGAGCTCACGGTTCACCACAAGGACCACAACCACGACAACAACCCGCCCGACGGAAGCAACTGGGAGCTCCTGTGCGTCTACTGCCATGACATCGAACATTCCCGTGATGTCGACGGCCAGTGGTATGGAGAAGAAACCCGGACGGATAAGCCGGGCACGACCCACACCTACAAGGCCTTCGCCGGCCTCGATGCCCTGCTCAAGAGCAAGAAGGACCGGTAGAGCGAACCTTGTCCACATGCATGTTTTTTTATGAAGACATGAGGGAAAAAAAGCTGTAGAGTGCCAGCTATGATGATCACGCGCCGAGCCTCTCTTGTTCTGAAAAAAAGAGAAGGGGTATTGCTTTTTTCCAGGTTTGCTTCATACATAATATCGAGGACATTTTTTATTGAATGAACGATTCGCGTGATTGAAAACAACGTATAGATAAGAGACGTTTCGGCTGGCATGCCCCTCGATTCCCGCCTTACGTATCTGCAAGCTGAATAATTGAAAAACCCTAAAGGAGAACCATTTATGAACATCTACGTAGGAAACCTGGCGTACAGTGTCACGGAAGACGATTTACGGTCGGCATTCCAAGGCTTTGGCGAGATCATGAGCGTTAACATCATCAAAGACAAATTCAGCGGTCAGTCCAAGGGCTTCGGTTTTGTCGAGATGCCGTCCGCAGAGGAGGCACGGTCCGCCATCAATGAGATGAACGGCAAAGAGTTCAAGGGCAGGGCCTTGAATGTCAACGAGGCGCGCCCGAGATCCGAAGGCGGTTCTTCGCGGGGCGGCGGACGAGGGTTCGGCGGTCCCATGAGGGGAGGCAGAGGCGGCCACAGCGGCGGTGGGCGAAGAACCGGCGGACGCTACTAGCCAGGTTGTTCACCTGCTGAGGCCGAGCTTCATGTTTGAATGAAGCCGGCCGCTACAGCCGCCGGGCCGGGATGCCGGCGGCTGAGCTTCCAGAGGATGCCGTGCGGCCCTGATCCTCCTCCTGTGTACCCCCTTGCCAGGGGTTCTCGGTAAGGCTTGCGGATCTGACAGGCTCTTAGAGCCTGTCCTGAAAACTCCATACCATTGGCCGTCCTTTCAAAAAGGTGCTGCAGTATGTCCGGCGGGGAACACCCCTGTTCTCTTGTGCTTGCACAAGAGAACAGGACCTGCTAGAGAATTCCTGCAGTGCAGTGGGAGAGCGGCGTGATGGTGAGTCTGGATACGATCAACACTCTGGCGGGCGTCTGCCTGATCATGTTCGGAAGGCGGCTCTACTGGCTCTTCGTGGGCCTGGTGGTCATGCTGTACGGGCTTCTCGCCGCGCCCCAGCTCCTCCTTGGTCGGCCCGGCTGGATGGTCGTCGCCGCCGCCCTCGGGGCGGGAGCGCTTGCGGGTATCCTGGCGGTGTTTTTCAAACGCATCGTCATGGCGGTTGGCGGTTTCCTTGCCGGGGGGTTCTTTGCATTTTCTCTTGCACACCATTTTCACCTGACCGTGGAATATGCACCATGGATCGCGGGCGCGATCGCAGGTGTCCTGTGTGCGGTGCTCTTCTCCGTGTTCTTCGACTGGTCTATCATCATCCTGTCTTCCCTGATCGGTTCCCTGCTCATCACGCAGTCGTTCCACGAAGGCACTGCGGCCAGCGTGATCATCTTCACGGCCTTAAGTATAGCGGGCGTGGTTGCGCAGGCGGCCGTGATGCAGAAAGGCGCAGCGAAATGATGCTCCAACGGGTATACGCCTTGCGATAAATACGGGGCGTGTAACCCTGATCGATTGAGGAACACCCTCATACCGCACCATTTCCCAACCGCTCAGGCTCATCTTTCTGCCAGGCATATTCCGGGTATGCTGTTGAAATCCCCTGCGTATGGGCCAGGGGATGCAATCGCCTGGGACGTCGAGCTACCAGCAATTTAAAATCCCCTCCAGCTCATGGAGAGAACGGGACATTGTCCCGAAACAGAGCGCGTGCCCCCCCTGAGAGCCCATGGAAAGCGGTTGGAAGCGGTTTTGTTTCCTGCCCGATCCCTTATTATAGACTTATCCAATGATCGTTGTCCTGCTCGTGATTCAGGGAAAAGGGGGATCGCATGGAAGGCATTCAAACTCTGTCCAGGCTCGATGCCGCCCTGATAAGCGAAAAAAAGACCATCGATTTCTTCGTGGAACAGGCAAAACGCATCAGAAATCCGCTGGGCAAGGAGATGTTAAAAGACCTTGCCGAGAAGGGGCGCAGGAATTTCAGGATGCTCTACCGGCTTCGCAGGCGGCGGATAGGCAAAAGACTCACGGCGAGCGATTCTGCGGGGGAACCTGTCTTCGTCTTCGGAGACAGGGCTGATGATTTCGAAACCGGACTCTCCCGTGAGATTGCACGGGCGCTCACAGACTATGATGATTACACCATACTCGAAGCGGCTTCATCTCTTATCGAGAAGGCCTCGACATATTTCTCTCACTTCAGCGGAATGATCAAGGATCCGGCTGAGAAGGAACTCTTCCGATCGCTCGCCGGCATGAAACGCGAGAATTTCCTCGACATAAGGGATGTCGAGGAATATCTGAAAGACCCGGCCTCGTGGTTTGCCGAGAAGGAACACCACGGAATCGACGGCGCCTGAAGACGTGCCGCAGGCGCACTGATCTTTCCGGCAGGCTTCAAATAACCATGCTTTTGATTGGCAAGGGGCACGGCCGGTAGGTACCTCAAGCACGTGAAGAAACGTGCACAAGGGGGATATTCGCGCCTTGATTAACCTCCTGAATTTCTCTATAACTTCTGTATACATAAGATGCCATCAGCAGGCATACAGGGGGGCGAGTGATGAGCAACGATGCGGCACGGGTAGTGAAGAAAGTTCAGGAGAACCGGGAGATCACCTCCCTGTTCATTGATGGATACGGCGAATCGTTCAGGAAGCGGCGAGCAGGCCAGTTTCTCACTCTGAAGATCATGCAGGACGGCCAGTGGAGCAAGCCTCACCCGTTCACCATTTCCTGCGCACCGGAAGACCCCCTGCTCAGGGTCACCATCAAGAAGCTCGGCGAGTTCACCTCACTGATCCCTGAGCTGAAAGAGGGCGATCCTGTGATCGTATCCGGTCCGTACGGGACATTCTGCAGGGATATCGATACTCACGGAGAGATCGTGATGATCGCCGGCGGCGTGGGCATCACCCCCTTCCTGAGCGTGCTCAGACACTTCAGGAATATCCATGCACACAACAGAGTGCTTTTGCTGTGGTCGAACAAGTCACTCGACGATGCGTTTGCCCTTGACGAGCTGAACGCCATGAGCAGGGAGATCCCCCTGACGATCGTGCACAACTTAAGCAGGGAGGCTCCGGAGGCCGATTTGAGCGGATATGCCCGTCAGGACTTTCCGGATGTCTTCTATGAGCCCGGGCGGTGCAACAGGGATCTGATGAAGAAATACCTGCCTTCCGGAGAGTCGGCCATGTTTCTCTGCGGTCCTCCCCCCATGCAGGACTACATCCTGGGCGAGCTGGAAGCGATGGATGTGGAAGCCGGGTCTGTGGAAAAGGAAAGTTTTACCTGGAAGGGCGTCCGCTAGGCATTCCATGCCCGCCTGCGGCTGGGATAGCGTCCTCCTGGGCCTCAAACGGAGGGCATAAGGCCAAGGTTCCCATTTCCGGTAAAACAAGGAGGTGAGTCGTTGGCTGAAACCGGGATATTCCAGGCCCTGCTCGTTACCACGGCGGCGGGCCTGTCCACGGCCATAGGCAGTGTCATGGGGCTGTATTCCCGGAGACCCTCGGCCTCGTTCATCGGGTTTTCCCTGGGGTTTTCCGCCGGGATCATGGTGCTCGTGGCGTTCGGTGAGCTGCTCCCCACGGCGGTCGCGGTCCCTGCGCTGGGGTTCGTGGGGGCCTATGGCGCGTTTTTCGCCGGTATGATGACCTACTTTCTCATCGATCTGGTGATCCCCCATGAATACATCGGCCAGCACGAC
>Ga0208198_1000115_pt1 | contig 97201 bp, 76 predicted proteins | sample AD_JPNTR2_MetaG_FD_184446 | JGI IMG/M metagenome (GOLD analysis project Ga0208198, IMG submission 184446) | Active sludge microbial communities of municipal wastewater-treating anaerobic digesters from Japan - AD_JPNTR2_MetaG (SPAdes) (version 2) | ecosystem: Engineered > Bioreactor > Anaerobic...
GCCCTTGTCCGGTTAACCTGACACAACAAAGATAAAACTACTTTTTGAATTTCAACTAAGAAAGTAGTATTCGTGGTCTAAAGAATGGGGAGTAGAATATTTAGCCATTCTTCCGAAAGTATTGGATTTCGCACACTTGGCGTGAAAATCTCCTTCATGGAGTTGTGCACCGAAGCCCCCCTCCCTGACATCGTCCACTGGAATCAGAACCATTTTGTTGTTGTTTATAAAATTACCGGCAAAATGAGCGGAAAAAATATTTTTCAATGAAGGTTTCATTCATGAATTTTTGGAATGGGCTGCAAGATGGGTTAATATTATTTCCAATGGTGAAATTCTACAAAGTGGAACTTTTATAAAAGAGAATTGACCACGATCTATTGCCCTTTTTGTTTTTATTGTTCCCATTCTGAAATAAAAAAAGCCATTTTTCCCATTTTCGGAACGGCATTATTACGATAAAGTATATATATAGTATGGACAAAAAAGGAAAGGAGGCAGCAAAAATCCAGTAATTTATAAATACCTGAAAAACGACAGTTTTTAGGGTAGGGAGCTCACATAACCCAAAAAACTTGTGGCGAAGCCCTTCGCTGAATGGGGCAAAAAAGCACAACCGCATCGGTGAAAGTTTCGAAGCAAAGCACCTTAGCAGTTGTGCCCAAATAAATACACTTTTTAAACGCAATAATTATGCAAAAAGCAACTTCTTTACTATTTTTTATAACGGCAATTTTTCTTGGCTTTCAAAGCTGCCAAAAGGACGATATCACAAATGAATTGAAGAATTTTGTAAAAGTTGAAGACTATTACGAAGATGAATACGATAAGAGTGTTGTTACATTTGATGAGGAAGCCATTTTAGAAATCTCAGCGCGAGCCGATGAAGAGTTTTATCGGTTTAAGGCATTAGAATCCCACTTGAAATCGGGAATACCTCATTGGGTTGGCGTAATAGCTCGTAATCGCAGCTGTCCTTCCGGTATTGGTGAAATCAGATATTTCATGGATTGTGAGGATAATAGACCTGCTACAAGATACGTTTATGGTGATAACAATTGTTTTAAAGCGGGTGGTTTGGAAGTAACTGGTGGAAATTTATATTGGGTCGTTTGTATTGTTGATGCATCTATTCATAACTTTGACAACATAAATAAATCCTACGCGATATTTGATTTCTCGCATATTCAATTTTTGAGAGGTGCTGGTGAAGTCTTTGTTTATTCTGATGACGAAGACACGAATAATAAGAACCGTTATGATAGCCCTTCTTATGGCTTTGCAAAAAACCCATCATCTCCTTATTATCCTGTTCAACATGGCGATATAAGAAACACTCCGTTTTGGTTTTACTTTTTTAAAGCTGAAAATACAAGCCATAAGCTCCCAAATATAGGATTCGAATATGCTGTCTTTTCCAAGTTCGATTGCTGTAATTGGCAAAACCAGAACATTGTTCTTGCCGACACAGAGGATAAAAACAACAAGAACATCATGAAAGTGTATCTTGAGAATTCCACACCATTCACCACTACGGTATTAGATGACACTTATAGAATATTTGAAGTGACAGGAAATATTAACTACTTCATTCAAAATTCTGCCGTTTATCGTTACTAAGAGACTTGTCTGAGCGTGTTTGAAAATTTTTCAATGTTGCTAGCGAAATTTTGTTTGGTGTTGAGATAAAAGTTGATACATCAAGTCTTTTTCGCCCACATAGATATAACTTTCTATCACGCTCGGGCTTCCTTTAGTTCAAAAAAAAGATTATAAGGGTTAGTTAACAACTAAAAAAAAATACATGAAAGCAAATCAATCAATAATGATGTCAAATTTTGCACTTATTTTGTCCTTTATTTTACTTCTATCGTGTAGTAATAACTCGGATAATAACGTTGTTGCCCAAATAGATGGGGAGAAGATTACAATGCAACAATTAGATAGAACAATAAATGAGCAACTATTCCACATGCTTGAAGGAATATATCTTTTGAGAAAACAAGCTTTGGAAGAGTCAGTTAATCAAATCGTAATTTCCAAAGAAGCAAAAAAGCTGGGTATTACCGTAGAAGAATTAATTTCTCAAAATGTACAAAGCAAAATCACGGACAGTTTTATAGAGGAAAAGATCAAAGAACTAAACGGATTTGTTCCCGACAGGAAAAACTTTACCAAATCATATGATTGCAATACCGAGTTTGGTCTTGAATATTTAAAAGAAAGCCTGTATATTGAGTTGAAAAGAGAATATGCAAATTCTCTGCGCAATAATTATGAGATTGTCTTTTTTCTAAATCCACCAGAAAAGTTGCGACCGAAAGTCAATTTGAAGGATTTGGAGATCCAGAAAAAAGGGAACCCTCATTCAAGAGTTAATATTATATTAATTGCCGACTATGACTGCGAAGGATGTTGGATGGCAAAGCCAATTGTAAACCACCTATTTGATAAATATTCAAATTATATTGAGTTTGGTTATTGCAATTATGGAAGTTATTCTTTACCTGCTTTGGCTGCCGAGATTTCAAAAGATTATGACATGTTTTGGGAAATGCATGATTACCTCTTTAATGAATTCTCACAAAAAGACACCGCCTCAATACTTTCCTTTGCCATGAAATTGGGTATAGATAAATACGAATTTCGTAATAAACTTTCTGAGAAGAGATATAAAAGTACCCTCATGAGAAATGCGGAGATTATTCAGAAGAATAAAATTGTTGCAACTCCTACATTGGTCATAAACAATAAAGTGTTTAATGCACCCTTCTTGCTTAATGAAATAGATAACTACGTTAAAAATATAATTTCCAAATGAATTATTTCCAACATTGTATTCTTGCGCTCATTTTTTATTGTTGTGCAAATCCAATATTGTCTCAAAAAGCAACCCTTTACGGCATTGTACGTGATGCCAAAACCGGCGAAACACTCCCGGGAGCAAATGTTATAATTAATGAAACAAGTCAGGGAGCCACTACTAATGGTTACGGTTATTACTCGCTGACAACCTTGGCTGGCAAATACGTAATACATTGTAGCTATGTTGGTTACGAAGCATTTCAGGCAACCGTTGAATTAACTTCCAGCCGACAAATGGATATTACTTTAGTTCCCGTAGAATCGGTTTTAGACGAAGTGGTTGTTACAGCAACAAAACTTATTACAGAGACCGCTCATACCGGCAAGGTCAACTTAGCCCCGGCACAAATAAAAACCATTACCACAGCGGCAGGGGAGTCCGATATTTTAAAAACATTGCAACTAATGCCCGGAATACAGTCGGCAAACGAGGGGGCTTCTAACCTCTATGTCCGCGGGGGCTCATTCGACCAAAACCTGATTTTGCTCGATGAGGCACCGGTTTATAATCCCTCCCACGCGTTGGGATTTTTCTCGACCTTTAATACCGATGCGCTTAAATCCGTTGAAGTTTTCAAAGGAGTATTTCCGGCTCGCTATGGTGGCAAACTCTCATCGGTTGTGGACATCTCCATGCGCGAAGGAAATTACAGGGAAACAAAGGTAAACGCCGGAATCGGGTTAATATCATCAAAATTAGGCATTGAGGGGCCGTTGAAAAAAGAAAGTGCCTCTTACATAATTTCGGGGCGATACAGTTATGCAGGACATACCCTCAATGTTTTAGGCGGTGATATAGGCCGCGATTTGCTTTCCCTGCCAGGATTGAACAACTTTAGCGATAACAACAATATTTGGTTCTTCGACCTGAATGCCAAAGCCAATTTCAGGCTGAACCAGCGCAACCATCTCTATGTCAGTACCTACAACGGTCACGATTACTTCTATTGTTTCTCGCTCAACAATGCCAACGTTTTACAATGGGGAAACCACACTTCCACCATCCGTTGGAACCATATCTTTTCGGAAAAAACATTTGTCAACCTGACAGTTTATAACAGTCTTTATCGTTATAAGTACTCCATTGCCCAAGATATCCGCAATTTCCATTGGACATCGGCAATTCGAGAAACCGGGGTAAAAGCCGATATTGTTAACTATCTAAACCCGCAATTTACTCTTCGAAGTGGTCTTGCCGCTCAAAACCGTTATTTTTCACCCGGTGTAATTAAACCGGCATCGGCAAATTCAATAACAAAACCTTTTTCCCTCGACAACAAAAATTCCATTGAAACGGCCCTTTACTCTGAAGCCGAACACACGCTGTCACGCTACCTGAATTTTAACTATGGAATTCGTTACAGTATGTTTTTGAATTTAGGAGAAGGTACCGTTTTTAGTTACAATTCTGATTATTCGCAAGTTGTCGATTCCACAACATTCGCCAAAAATCAAATTATTAATCATTACCAAGGGTTGGAGCCGCGTATGTCGTTGTTGGTAAAACTTTCGCAAAAAAACTCTCTTAAATTTGCCTATGCCAACACCCGCCAGTATCTTCATTTGTTGAGCAATTCTACTGTGGGTTTGCCTACTGATACATGGTTGCCTCCCGACAAGCATGTTAAACCGCAATCATCCAATCAAGTTGTTGGCGGCATTTATACGCTTCTGGGCGAGATTGAAATATCTATTGAATCGTATTTCAAACAAATGTCGAATATACTCGATTTCAGGGATAATGCTGATTTGTTTATGAACCAACATATTGAAACACAAATTTTACAAGGCAAAGGAAAAAGTTATGGAGTGGAATTGTTGGCCGAAAAAAAACAGGGTCGGATATCCGGATGGATTGGTTATACTTGGGCCAGAACGTTTTACAAAATTCCGGGGATTAATAATGGAAAACCTTACAGTCCCCGCTACGATATCAGACATAACCTTTCGGCTACGGGAAGCTATGAATTTTCAAAGCAGTTGACCTTTTCATCAACATTCAAATTGGCCTCGGGTGGTTTCATTACTCTCCCCGAGCAGATTTTTGTCATCGATGGGGCTGCATTTTTCCACTATCCGTCGCGCAACAATTACAAGCTTCCTCTTTACCACCGACTCGATTGTTCCGCAATTTATAGAAGTAAAAAAAATGAGCATCGGAAAATAAAAAGCGAATGGGTGTTTTCGGTTTACAACCTTTATAACCGGAAAAATATTTATTCACTTTTTGTTAGACAGAATCCGGACAATTTTACCTCGGCTTCGGCCTACAAAATGTCGCTGTTCGGAATAACACCCAATATAGCTTATTCTATTATGTTTTAATCCCTAATCATTTACAGGATATGTCAACAATCAAATCCGTTACGGTCTCATTGAAGTTAAATTACATAACTCTATTTTTGACCATTTTGGGTTTTTCATGCACTGAACCCTATGAACTGGAATTTCCTCAGTCAACCCCAAAGCTCGTAATCGAAGGCACTGTTACCAATCTTAATCAACCCGCCAAGGTTAGGCTTACCCTCAGCAAAAGCACATTTAGGCCGGTTGTCAACGACCAATCGTCTGAGTCTTACCTGAGCGATGGCTTCGAAGCCGTAAAAGATGCCACGGTTCTGATTAAATACAACGATATTGTTGATACTTTGCAACTTGCTCCCGACTCGGTATTCGTATATCAACGCGATTTGGAAGGTAATATTTACGACTCGGTGCTTTTACCAAACCGTTCGGGTGGAGCTTACGGATACTATCAATCAAGGAATAATATTGGTTTTCCGGGAACACTATACATATTGGAGGTACTGTGGAACGGTAAATTATATACATCCCAATCGCGGATGCCACAAGCTGTTTCCATTGACTCGGTTACTTACGTTTATACGCAAGGCGAAATGGGAAAACCTGATTATTATTTGCCCCATATCTGGTTCCGCGATAATCCGGCCACAACCGATTTTTATCTTTTTAAAACATCGGGTGGTGGAGTATGGGGTAGGGCAATTTTAAGCGACAAGTTTATCAGCAATGAAATTACCGGCCTTAACGTTTTCAGGGGTGAATCTCCTAACTGGTGGATGACAGGCTATCCTCAATCAGGTGCATACTATTCTATTGAGATGCATTCTATTCCTTCTGAGGCATTTGAATACTATCGTGCACTGATTTCGCAATTCCGTAACGATGGTGGTGTTTATACACCCTCTCCGGCCTCACCACCAACAAATATTAGCAATGGTGCACTGGGTTTATTAATGGCATCAACGGTTGCCATTGTAAGTGGTATTATGCCCTATCCCGATTTTTAGATTGTAGTAATGGCTTCCAAAGTTATATGTTATATTGTGTTATATAGAAGAGATAGAGCAAAACGATATACGTGTAAAATAATAAATAGGATATAACATTAAAAAACAATAGTATTAGTCATTTATTTATATCCTATCCGTGATGGGAAGACCGTCTGTTCTTCCCATTTTGAACCAGAAATGCTATCCGCTTTCCCATTTTCGGAACCGTCCCACAGTGGGAAAAAATCGGAGAAGAAGCTGTTGAGCTTTCATTAGAAGCCGAAAATGGCACCGACCAGCGGTTGCTTGATGAAGCTGCCGATTTATTGTATCACATGTTTAGTGCTGCTCTCTTCTCGAAATCTCACATTCAACAACGTGATCGAAACCTTAAAATCACGCCATACGGAATCAAAAGTAAGCGCATGCGATGTGGAAAATTTCAAACGCGGTGAAAAACAATGGGGAAAATAACGGCGTAAGATTCTATTGAAAAGCACATAAAAATATCAGCTATCTACCAAGACGGCTTTAACGATATAACCGGATTTAAATCATTCTTAATCCGGTTATATCAAAAACATAACAATCTTAAATCGAAAGCTGCGTTATTTTTCTCTGCTGTTACACAACCGATTATCAGAATCGATTTGTTTAATAGTAACCTGGAAATCGAATTAGTTTTCAGACTTAGTGGGCAATTCAATAGTCTCACCATTGCGAAGAAATATTTTGGATACATCGGTAGGAATAGTTATTCCTTTTCGCTTAAATCCTTCAGCATTAAGTGTTGGGAAAAACAGATATTCCTTTCCATTAAAGCGGATTATTGCTCCATTTGATGTAATTTGTGTATGCCCTACATGATTATAAGACCTAGAGTAATGACTCGAAACTTTCCGCTTCAACAATTCGAAATTTTCCACCGAATCAGTACTAACAGTGCTAAAACTTTTCTTGGATACAAAAATCAAAGTTGGATTTTTATCTTTGGTTGAGTAAACATCCTCTATTTGAGAAGCAGAAAAAGAACGAAACAATTGATATCCTGCAACGGTAAGAATCAGCGCACTAGAAATTAATAACCGTTTATAAAACGGATAAGTGAAAAAACTATAAAGGTAGAGTAAAATCAAATAAAGTAGAATCAATACAACAATATCGAAAAAAATGTTTGAAATAACACTGGCAGGAAGAGTTTCAACCCACGCGGCATAGTTTAACATCACCTTGATTAAAAACCGAACGCCAAAAGCCAAAATATTCGCAATTGTTTCCCAAAAACCGAAAGCGAAAAACAATAAAGCCCCTTGAATAATAAACCCGACCAAAGGAACTATCAAAAGATTACCAAGAAGGAAATAGGTGGGAAATTGATGAAAGTAAAATAAACTGATTGGAGTAGTAGCAATTTGTGCCGCCAGAGACAATGCACACATACTCCAAACTTTAGTTAAAAAACTATTTTCTGAGGTTACCCATGCATTAATCGGTTTATAAAAAAGTATTATGCCCAAAACAGCAACATAAGAAAGTTGAAACCCAACATCGTAAATGAAATTTGGATTGAACAACGTAAGAATAAAAGCAGAAGCAAATAGAGAATTTATCGAACTGTATTTTCGATTAAACATTTGTCCGATAATCAAAAATGAGAACATTAGAGTGGCTCGTAGCACACTTGGAGTCATGCCTGTAAAAACAGCGTAAGAAAACAATAGTATAATAGCAATAATATTGCGAACATAAACCCCGCCACGAAAATTTTGGATAGGTTTTAATAAATAAAGCAAAATTAAATAGATAATGCCAACATGTAATCCACTCACAGCTAGAATATGCATCAATCCGGCAGCAGAAAAACTACTTCGGATGTTGTTATCTAGGAGCGATTTATCGCCGGTAGTTAAAGCTAATAGAACCGATTTTTCATCGGCAGCAAAACCATACCGATCCATCAACGACAAAATACTGTTTTTAATCTTAGATTCAAATCTCTTGAATATTGAAGGTTCGATATGGAAAACTGTTTGAGCCACCGAACTGTCAACTTGTGCAGTGTAATAAATACCTCTCCGGGCAGAAAAACCTTTATAATCAAACTCACCGATTTCGCCAATATTTTGTATAGGTTTCAAACCTCTTTTGCAATAAACCACATCGCCGGGCCTGATATCAACATTCCCAACAACGTTAAGTCGAGCTTTCATTTTTTTTGAGAACCTTCTATCTTGCTCTTGGTCAACAAGTTTTACAAGAAAACGTGATTTGCCATTACCGGAATATTCAACATTTTCTACTAAGGCATAAAACGGTTGGTTTTCCGAAACCTTAGGAATATCGCGTAGTGGAAGCGAGTTTAATCCAAGATAAAAGCCGGTAGCGATGAGTGCCAAATTTAATACAAAGCCCCCCAATAGATCTCCAAATATATCCTCAGTTATAAAGAATAGAATTAAGGAGAGCAAACCCAGGAATAAAGCGATAACAAAAACCAATTCGGTAGAAGGCTCAATGAACCGAGACAGAATAATACCGGTTACCGTCAGCGCAAAAATCCTGAAAAAAGGAGCTTTTCTGACAAAGTCAATCATTCAGGCTAATCCTCTCTTAAACGAATCAATTGATAAATAGCTTTTACATCAAATATTTTCAGTATCTGTGCCATAATTAGCGATAGAACACTTAACAAGAGAAGCTCGGCAAACCATGGTAATGTGAAGAAAGATGAAAGATAGGAAAAGATGATAATAGAAGCAATAAAAAGCAATACAGAAAGGTAAACAGACTTCTTAATGTTAATTGAAAATATCCTTTTAGCTATCAGGAATTGTACAACGGCAGCAAAAGTCTGCGTTGTCAAACTGCTTATAGCCGCTCCTACAGCTTGATATCTTGGGATTAGCACAAGGTTTAAAACGATATTTATGATAACCGCAAAAATAGCCATCAAATTAAGTTCTTTCAACGACCCATTGGCGGTTAAAAGAGTGCCGAAAATATAAGTTACGGAAATGGGAACAAATCCAAGAATCAAAATTCCAAAAGTCAGTGCGCTATATTCATCGCTGTGATGATATAAAGCCCCGATAATGTCACTTTTAAAGGTAAAACATCCTAAAGCAATTATTAACGCAGGTACTAAAAGAAAATTAGCCGCCAAACGTATTATTTGCCGAACATCTTGACGGTTCTTTATCATATACGCGAACATTGGCAACAACAACCCGGCAAATAGATAGGCGAACATATTTAAAGCATCAAGCACACGATAACCCTGAGCATATATTCCGGCGTGCTTATCGCCATTCTCTAACAAACGTTCAATAAATATGGAATCGAGTCGGTTATAAATACCCATCAGTAAGATTAATAGTGCATAAGGCAAACTCTTTTTTAAAATTAAAATTGAAAATAGATAATCGATTTTGACACTAGTAATCTTTATTTTTCTTATCAAAATTGTAAATGTAATCAATATGGTTAAAAGATAAGCAACCGATTGAGCCAAAATAAACCACTCAATTTTAAATCCGTTACTCGAAAATCCTCCCCATAGCAAATAGGAACATATTATGATCATTAAAAACCGATCAGTTATCGATAAAAAGCCGTCAGTTTTAAACATTTGTAAAGCGGAAACATTACTACGCAAATAGAGAATGAAAGAATTAAGAAATTGATTTAACGCCAAAATTCCTAGCAAGAATAGTTGATAACCTCGATAACCGACTATCAATCCAACCGAAAAAGTTACAATCGTATAAAAAACAGCTAAAATTACCTTCAAAATCACCATTTTCTCGAGGTGTTTAGCCGCAAGAAAATTATGTTGAGCAATATTTCTATTATTGAAATTAGTGATCCCAATATCAAGCAGGATATTCAGAACCAGCGAAAGATTAAATAAGGCGAAATAAACACCGTATTCGGCTTGCCCAACAGCGATTTGAACATTCCTATCAATGCCAAATACCCAGAAGGGTTTTACCAAAATATTAAGTAAAAGAAGTAAAAAAAGATTAAGAACAAATTTCCGTTTCATTAACTTTTTTTTCGTAAAGATAGAGTATAATTTGGCTTATTGTTTTGCAAACGTTTGAAACCTTACTTAGGAAAATATTGAAACATCATTATTCCATCGCGGAGCGGAATTATTATGTTTTCAAAATCACTATCGTTATGTACCATATCGTTAAAATGGCGAAGCGCAACTGTAGAAGCATCATTCTCCTTATTATCAATTACTTTTCCATACCAAAGGACATTATCAGCAAGAATCACCGCACCATGATTTAACTTTGGTTTAATAATTTTTAGATACTCACAATATTCTGGTTTATGCCCGTCGATAAAAACTAAGTCGAACGTTTGATTCAAGTTGGGCAAAATATCTAGGGCGTTCCCTATAACTAAGTCAATTTGGCTAGCAAAGGGCGATTGTTCAAAATTTTGCCGTACAATTTCCTCTAATTCATCGTTGATTTCAATGGTTATCAACTTTCCTCCCTCCTTAAGGCCTTCGCAAAGACAAAGTGCCGAATACCCCGTAAAAGTTCCTATTTCGAGTATATGCGCAGGACGCTTTAAACGACTAATCATTGCCAAAAACCTTCCCTGAACGTGGCCGCATAGCATTTGTGGGTACAAAACCTTGACAAAGGTATTTCTTCGTAGAACTTTAAGATATTCCGGCTCTTCAGTGCAATGAGCCTCAATGTATTCATCAATAGTCATTATCGCAAAATTAGAGTGGATAACCGATCTTTGGAAAATAGATCCTGTGCAACCTTGAGCACATCATTGGGTGTAACTTGCTGAATCATTTCAAGAAGTTCGCCGATCGTATAAATTTTATTCTGCAGCAAAAGCGTTTTGCCCTTACTGAAAATGATGTTTTGGGTGTTTTCAGAGTCCAAAATCATTTGTCCGATAAGCTGTCGTTTAATTTCCGACAACTTTTTATTGGAAAATGAATTTTCGGCAACTTTGTGTAATTCCTCTCGAACGAGTGACAAACATCGGTCAGTGTTTTGATGATCGCAACCGAAATACACTCCCCATGATCCGATATCAGAATAGCCGTTATAGAACGATTCTATTTGATAAACTAAACCATGGCGTTCGCGCAAAAGTATGTTTAACCTACTGTTCATAGAGTTACCACCTAGGTAGCTATTGAGAATCCGTAAGGCCATGCTTCGGGAATCAAATGCCGGATATGCATCAACCCCTAAAATACAATGATTTTGGTGCGTATTTCTTTTCTTTAGGATACTAAACGGTTCTCCGGGTATTGGTTTTTGACGTTCGCATCTTGCGCCTTGCGGAAATTCCTTTTCCAAATTCGCTTGAACCCAATCAATAATTTTTTCAACCGATGTTTTACCTGCCGAACAAACAACAATTCGGGAAGGGTCGAGAGCTCTATTCCAAAAACTTTTGATAGAAGAATATGTAAAACTTCTCAACGATTTTTCAGTTCCAAGAATATTACGCCCGATCGGATGATTTGGAAACAACAATTCGTCATACATATCAAAAATATGCTCCGATGGGGTATCTTTATACATCTTGATTTCTTCGATAACCACATTTCGTTCTTTAATAATCTCCTGCTCCGGGAATGTGGAGTTGAATATTATATCGGAAAATAATTCAATTCCTCTGTTAAAGTATTGATTGGGAAAACTTGCATTGAGCACGATGAACTCTTTGGTTGTGTAAGCATCTAATTCGCCTCCAACAAGTTCAATCCTATCAATGATATTCTTAAACGTCCGTTTTTTAGTTCCCTTGAAAAGCATATGTTCAACGAAATGTGCTAATCCGTGTTCATCCGGTTGCTCATCTCGCGAACCAATTCCAAACACAAATCCAAAATGTCCTGCCAAACTTTTTGTTTTCTGATGAATGATTCTCAGCCCCGATGGTAAGGTGTAAATTTCAGGGAGATCTTTTGTTGGTTTGATCATTTGAAATTTTGGGTTAAAAAGTAGCCCCGACAGGAATCGAACCTGTATTTAAAGTTTAGGAAACTTCCGTTCTATCCATTGAACTACGGGGCCGGATTTATGCTTTTTTAACTAAATACACCAAAGGGCATACATATTTAGAACCTTGGTTTCAAACTCATCAAGATTTGCAATTTTTTCTAGGATTTTGCGCTTCTCGAAAGATAAACCCCTATACCATTGATTCAGTTGGTTTTGATCGAGAGTAACATACATCCGAATTATCGTTTTATCTTCATCACTTAGCTTCTCGATTTCAGAAACAATGGGTGTTTTCTTATTTAATTTTTCATATAGCCGCTGTGATATTTCATTTTTCAAACTTTGGCGATTGTTTTTATTGAGAACGGTCATAATTTCTTGCATCACTAAATAAGCCATTTGTTCTTCCCTCAAATATCCGTTTGAAATAATCGGATCTTTGGTGGTAACATAGTTAAGTTCGTCAATAGTATTCAAAGCTGCCCTTTTTGTAATACTATCAGCATAGGCAAGGTCGCCCGCTTTATATAGAACATCAAAAACATTTTTTGAAAAATAATCAATGTTCATGCGCTCTAACGGAAGAATTTTAAAACCTTTTTTCAGGACTTCCTGGGCTTTGGTTATATCTCCTTCTGCAACTAAGCGATTAGCTAATGCAGTAAACTTATCGCGCAAGCTAACGATTCTTAATGTGCGTTGTTCGGTAAAATCATAATAAACATCCAAATTATCAAGATTTCGATACATGAATTTTTGAATCAAATTTTCATATAATATTTCGGAATTTATTCGAGCCTCACCACCTTGCTCATTTTTGATTGGAACAAGTCTAAAGGCAAAACCCTCGTCTTGTGTATATTTTTGTAATGATGCAAAAGTGCCACTTCCAACGGCTGTAAAATAGATCGGTCGTTCCCAATTATTTGTAGCAAAAATATCAAGCATCGCCAGATCGGCCTTTCCAAGAATGTTTCCACTCAATGTAAACACAACTTTATCGACAATCAACGATGTGTCTTTGGGATGTACAGTGCCATTGGCAATAACCTTTGCACGGTCAACCGGGATCAATAATTTTCGGGATGGAATATAATTTTCACCGTTTTGTAGTTTTGCTGCCCGGCTATCATCAGTAGCAAATCTAACAGCAATATCAATGGGAAGCGGTGCATTTGCGATCAAATCGTAGAGATTCTCGGTTTGTTTCGAAAGAAGCTCGGCTTCGTTTTTGTTGAGCTTATATTTCTCAACGTTTTCCGCTTTGCAAACCAAACGCCCCAAACTGATTAGCTGAGAAGGCTTTATGCTCTGTATATCTTTTGAGATAACATCCCAAGTGGCTTTTTCCAATGTAGGGAAATTGCTCCGACGAAGGATATCATAAATTAGCCTACAATAGTCTTCGTAAGCCGATTTTAATTCTTTTTCCGATCCTTGATATTTTTCGTTTAAAAATAAATCCTTGCGATCAAAAACATAAACCATATCTCGCGTCCCCATAACATATTTTTCGGGATCCATACTAAAAGGAACCGGAGGACTAAACCATACCTGACGGCGTAATTGGTCGATATACCAATCGGTACTAAGGTATGGAAGACACAAAACTCGAACATCGGTTCGAACTCCTTCAACCTCCTGAATATACCATATAGGAAAGGTGTCATTATCGCCATTAGTGAATATCAATGCATTCTTGTCACAAGAATTCAAATAATTATAGGCGAAATCCCTGGCCATATATCGACCGGTACGATCATGGTCTTTCCAATTTTCAGCACCAATAATCACGGGTACTGCAACAATACCGATAATCCCTGAAATAATGGCCGAAAACTGAGAATTTAAAATCTTATTAAACAATTCGTATAGGAATAAAACCCCCAAACCAATCCAAATAGCGAAGGCATAGGTGGAACCGGCATAAGCATAATCTCGTTCTCTGGGTTGCAATGGTGTTTGGTTTAAATAAACTACTATCGCAATTCCTGTAAGCACAAATAGCAACATTACAACCCAAAAATCCTTCTTGTTTCTAAAATATTGATAAACGGCGCCAAAAAGACCAAACAGTAATGGCAAAAAGTAATATCTGTTGGCCGACGGATTTTTCCATGATTCAGGCAATGCAGTTTGATCACCTAACCGTATGTTGTCGATAAAATTAATTCCGGAAATCCAATTGCCGTTTCCTGCCTCACCGTGACTTTGATTGTCGTTCTGTCGTCCCACAAAATTCCACATAAAATAGCGGAAATACATGAATCCCATTTGATATGAGAAAAAGAACCGCAGGTTTTCTCCAAAGGTTGGTTTTGTCCTAATCTCAGTGCCATTGCCGGTGTCGACCTTTATTTGAATACCTTTTATTTTTCCCCATTGCTTATATTGTTCAACGTGCGATTCGTTAGATGAATACATGCGTGGGAATAGCATATAAAATCTTTCATCATATTGAATATCATATCCATTAATAAATTCGACATATTTACCGTCTTTTTGCCTGTACGATATCTTTGGTGTAGAGCTTAAACCGGGGGCGGAATAAACCTGTCCGTAAAGTAAAGGTCTATCGCCATATTGTTCACGATTCAGATAGGATAGCAACGAAAACATCTGCTCCGGATTATTCTGATCCATTGGTGGATTAGCATTGGAGCGAATCACTATCATGGCATAGGAAGTGTACCCAAAAATGATCAGTGCAATGGAAAGTAAAGTTGTATTCAGAATAACTTTTTTATGGGTAAACGAATATTGAATTCCGTAAATAAGACCTCCTATAAGCAGTAATGCAAAAACTAGGAATCCGGTTTTGTAAGGCAACCCAAAGCTATTGACAAACAATAATTCAGATTTTGAAGCAATCTTAACAGTCAGAGGGATGATTCCATACATGATTCCGCCTAGGATAATACCGCTGATAAGAATAGCGTAAATCACCCCTTTGGTTGTGGGTGTATATTTTTTAAAATAATAAACTAACACAATAGCTGGAATGGCCAATAAGTTAAGCAAATGTACGCCTATTGATAACCCCATCAAATAAGCAATCAACAAAATCCATCGATTGGCATAGGGTTTATCAAAATCGTTTTCCCATCGCAATATTGCCCAAAAAACAACTGCTGTAAAAAGCGACGATAAAGCGTAAACCTCACCTTCCACGGCAGAGAACCAAAAGGTATCGGTAAACATATATCCGAGAGCACCAACAAAGCCGGAACCAATGATAGCAAGGTGTTTTCCTATATTTTCGTCGCTATCCGGATTTATAAGTTTTTTCGCCAAATGGGTAATTGTCCAGAAAAGGAACATGATTGTGAAAGCACTAGCCAGTGCATTCATACCATTGATCATGGCAGCAACATATTCCGGCGATGGCGCAAACATAGACGCAATTCTGCCTAACATCAAAAACAATGGGCTTCCCGGTGGATGACACACTTCGAGCCGATAAGCCGAAGCTATAAATTCTCCACAGTCCCAAAAGCTTGTAGTTAATGGTATAGTACTAAGGTAAACAACAGCGGCAATTAAAAAACTTAACCACCCACCTAGCAGATTTAATCTTTTGTAGCTCATGCCGTAAATTTTTGGAAGCGAAATTACAAAATTATTTTATGTAACTACTAATGGCGCCTATTTATTCATTGCTTTTCATTACTTTTGTTTTGAAATTTTTTTTAAAGACTGCTGAGAGAAATTTATGGAAAAAACACTTGCCATAGTTATTGATGTTATCAATTATTCTGATAATCAATCAATTCTCCAGGTGTTTTCCGATCAATTGGGCAGAACCTCGTTTATTTATTCAGGTGGTCAAAAAAGAATAAAACAGCACAAAACAATTCAGCCTCTTTATCAAGTAGAAATTCTTTATCACCCTAACTCAAAATCCTCGATAAAACGAGCCACATCGATAAATCTTTGGAGACCTTATACAGATATTCCCACCAACCATCGCAAGATTTTTATCTCACTTTTTATTTCAGAAATTCTTTCAAAAACCATCGTCGAAAACACACCGAATCCCACTCTTTTTTCTTTTTGTAGCGATGCTTTGTTGTTATTTGATCGTACCAAAAGCCATTGGGAAAGCTTTCATCTTTCGTTTATTGTTCATTTAATGAAGCATTTAGGAATTTTTCCACAGCCATCGATGTTATCCACCGATGCAACCCTCTCAGCGCTTTTATCCCAGATTTTTCACGGATCGGTAACTGATTTTTCTAAAATTTCATGTTCACGGGCTGAACGCAACCAACTATTGGCAATAATTTTAGAGCATTACGCAACTTACTTGCCCATTGGTGAGATTAAATCTCACAAAATTTTGCAGCAATTTTGATTATTTGTTCATAACGTCCAAATCGAAATAAACATCGCCATCGTGAAACTGGATGGATTTTATTCTGAAAGTGAATCGATTTAAAGAAACTCCCTCGTCTATTTTTTCCTGGGTGTAATTATAATTCTCCCCCATTTTTTTTACCTGCTCTGTTCTTAATCTGCTATATTCTCCCAAAGTTTGATTTAATTTGCGCAGAGCATTGATCCAAAGGCCATATCGATATACTTGCTCAACCGAATCTCCCGGATTTAAATATTTATAGTGGGTAATTGGTAGGGGAAACGTCTCATTGTTGATTTCAGTAAAAACCTCTTCGTTATTATACGATTTTATGTAAACGGTAGTCTCACCGGGGGTTTTCTGGTCTTTTATATAAAAGTCTAATACTTCAGAATATTCGCTGTAACCACCTATTTGATATTCTACCAAATAGCGATTAAGATTGAATGCAAATTCATTATCTTTAGTCGTTGCCGGGCTAATTATAACAACAGCCTCGTTAAAGGAGGTATATGCAGAATCAATCACAACCGCATCAAATATTTCTGATGAAATTGCCTCAATCTCGATCATAGATTCATAAGTACCGGAATTCCCTCTACGATACTCGGTATTAAAGCCTATGGTCAGATTTTTCACTTTAACACCATTTGATATGGCCATGATAGCCTTAGCTCGTTTCGTTGCCTGCAAAATAGCAGTTGCAGAATCAAGCCCTGGATCTGATATCCCAAAATATATTTCCTTGCTTTGATTGTTAAAGCCGATTAAAGATAAGGGAATTGGTGATGGTCTTGCCCCAAATCGATAATAGTCCTCATTAATAGCTTGGGTATAGCCGAAACATGGTATTATTAAACCAACTAGGAAAAGAAATAACAATCTCATAAGTTCGATATGTTTCGACTAAGTTACAAACTATACATCGACTATTTTCATAATTCTATATCTTTTTTCTTATCAAAAAGTTAAGTTTTTCTGTATCGTTTCCTGAATTTGTATCATGCGACCTTCCTCAACTTTGATTTTGGGCCTCATAAAGTTACAATCATCCATTGAGTTTATAGGAATTAAATGTAAATGCGCATGAGGTACTTCAAGACCAATTACAGAAACAGAAACTTTTTTGCATTCAAAGCTTTTCTTGATTGCTGTGGCGATTCTTTTGGAAAAAATCATTAATTCCTTCAACTCTTCGTCAGATAAATCAAAAAAATCATCCACCTCACGCTTGGGGATAACAAGGGTATGACCTTCCTTCAGTGGATTGATATCTAAGAAGGCAAAACAACGTTCGGTTTCAGCAATTTTGTACGAAGGAATTTCACCTGATACGATGCGTGAAAATATTGTAGCCATAGTATTAAAATATTATAATAAGGATACGTTCAAGATTTCAAACTTCAAAGTACCAGCCGGAACAGTAATTTCTACAGTTTCTCCAACCCTTTTCCCAATAAGTCCTTTTGCAATTGGAGTTGAAACACTTATTTTATTCTGTTTTAGGTCGCCTTCGCCATCCGGAACAATGGAATATTCAATCTCTTGACCTGTAGCTAAATTCTTTAAAGAAACCTTTGTGAGTAATTGAACCTTGCTCGTGTCAAAATCTTCGGCTTTAACAATTTTAGCTGTCCGAATTCGCTCTTCAAGTTGAGCAATACGCATCTCTAAAAGGCCTTGTGCTTCTTTGGCTGCCTCATATTCAGCATTTTCTGACAAATCTCCTTTGTCTCTTGCCTCGGCTATTTGCTTCGAAATCTTCGGTCGTTCTTCGCGTATTAGCATGTCCAATTCTGTCTTCAGCTTTTTAAGCCCTTCCTCAGTCATTAAATTTAGTTTATTCATAACTCATATTTTTTTGCAATTATAAAACGAAAAGAACCTCGCCAAGCGAGATCCTTTTCGTCTGCAAAATTAGTAAAAATTATAACGTAATTCTAACCCCAATGGAATGAACTCCATCAAAAGGATCGGTATCGCGATACGAGTAATCGATGTTAAAGTATGAACCTTTTTCCTTATCGAGGGGTAGTTTAATGGTTGCGCCAAGAGCTAAACCAGTAAAGGCAGTTTGTCGCTCAGTACTTTTGAAAATACCTTTCTCCATAGTGTAACCACCGCGAACCAAGAAGTAGTTCATGAAATTATACTCCATACCAACTGAATACTGATCGCGAGTAAATGAATTGCTGGTAAACGTTCCGGCTAACGTTATGTGATGATCTTCAGTTAGCTGAAAATCGTTACTTAAACCTATACGAATCAACGATGGCAATTCAAATTCATTGGATTGGAAATCGAAAGTCATGAATAACTCATTTGGTGTATAACCACGAAAACTTAATCCGTTGCCCGAATATTTCATTGTTGTTCCAACGTTTTGCATAGCAACACCAAACCGGAAGTTATCCCTGGGTCCGGCAACATACTGAATTCCTGCGTCGATGGCAACACCGGTTGCTCTAAGATTATCAATACGTTCACTTACAATTTTGACGGCAGCTCCACCGTAGATAGCGTTGGAGAACACTCGTGAATAAGCCACCGAAATAGTTGAATAAGTGGGCTTGAAAGTGTTTCCTGTTCCATCGGGATTATCTACTGTTGTAATTGGAATATCACCGAAATTAAACATTGTGATACCGGCAGCTAAAGCACCGGCTTCTCCAGCTTTTGTTGCAAAACCAAAATTATTGATCTTAATATTTGAGCCTCGAAGATAATCGGTGTACGAAAAACCTAGATCTAGTTTTTGAATAAAAGCCAATCCCGCTACATTTAAATACAACGATTCCAAACCGGTGATGGCAGACATGTTAGAGTTTGCCCAACCGGTTGATGATGCCCATGGATTAATAAGCAACTGGGATGCTCCGGCCTCTCCGGCTCGTTGCTCGTTCCCTGCTCGCACTGAAGTTGCGAGCAGTAATCCTACGAACAATATTGCTAAAGATTTTATACTTCTCATATGGGTAAAATTTTCTGATTTTAGAAGTTAGACAAGTCAGCCGGGCGCATTACCCCAAACCATTTAATTACACGCTCACCTACATTGGGCGCAGAGATGTGAATCAAATAAATCCCTCCGGCCACCGGTACATCGCTGGAATTGGTAAGATTCCAATCTATCCATGATTGATCCGAGGATTTGGTAAATTCACGAATTAGAGTACCTGCCATATTGTAGATTCTTACCGTACATTCTCGAGGTAAGTTGATGATTTTTACTAAATTATCCAACTGAGTTAGCTCGTAAGGGTTGTGTGCATAATACGGATTTGGCACAACATTAACTCGATCTAAAGCTGTTTTAGCAACATCAACATCATTTCTTGTTGGAGCTAAATCATCGAGTGAGAATGTTACGTATGGATATCCTTTGTTGATAGCCAACTGTAAGGAATCACTAAAGATCGTACCCTGCAAATTAGCATGATAAGGATAGGCCAGGCGAATCTTTACTTTTACTTCATTATTGGGCATCTGGTCATAGGTGTTCCAACGATAAGCCCGAGGAATCAGCGGTATTGAAACATAAGCTACATTGAGCATCGTACGTCCGATACGTTGCAATTGAGTGTTAACGTTTTCAGTCCCGGACTTACGGAACATTTGGAATAATACTCGTCCATAATCATAGGATGGGAAAATACCACCATTGATTGTACTATGAGCTAATCCTGTTCCAAACACATATATAAAATGTTTACCACCTAAAACCGGTGTTCCATCGATTGATAATACTGCAGATGTTGGATTCCACAACATGTCGCGACCGTTTTCACCAACCAAATAGGAGTCCTCTCCAAAAGCCATATTTAAACGTTGTCCGGTCTCAACATCGATTGCATATCCCGGGAACCAACTCATACCATAAGCTGAAATAAAATTAGGATCATCGGGATTATTGGATGGGGCCATGCTCATGGAATCGGCACTTACACCTTCTTTGTTTTTCGATGGTGCTTGACGAAGCATGAATTTGCGAGCACCACCTTCTGCAACCGGGTTATTACTTGTAGTAATATCAGCATCTTCACAAGTTTCAATTACAATACAACGTGTCCATTTTGATTTATCTTTAGTAATTACGATATCCACGCTGGGCATCCGATATCTAGAATCGATCGTTGCCGGCGGAACTTTAGAGTTCCCTGGATGATATTTATTATTTGAAACAAAACGATATGCCGACCATGTACCACCTAAGATTTTTTCAAAATATTGATCTGGATCGCCAGGTATATCAGCATATCCTGAAGCGTTAAAAGAACCCGCACGTATCCAATTGAAGGGCGTTTGTCCTTCCTGGTCTTGAAGACCATTATACCAACGATTTAATGGATTTGAATACTCAATAGTTGCACCCAAAATACCGTTATTTACACTAGGTAGTCCTGTTAAAGCGCTGACATTATCTACAGGAAATCTTGTTTGCATTATATCAATTGCGATACCGTATTCAGGAATTATGTATTCATAAGGATTTCTGAACCACAGAGGTCCTCTTGTTGTATCAGTACCGTCTTTAACCAATGTCCATTTTGTATTCAAAATTAAACCATTATTATCGCGGTTTTTAGGATTTCCTGCAACCAAAATATAATCTACGGAGAATATCCCACCATGACTGGCTGTCTTAACTACATCGGGTTCAAGATACAGAGCATAATTTCCCGGTTTGACATTGAGTGGATCAACGACTTTGACATTAAAAGGTCCATAATTTTTCTTATATTTACGGGAAGAAGCTACCCAAGGCTCTCCGGCCATTATTGAATCGATGGTAGATTGTTCAAGCTCTAGCCAGTTGGTTCCATTGCCTCTACCAGAACTATAGGTCATGGCAGGTTTATCACCATATTCAGAATTCAAAACGGTTCCACCACCACGTACCTCAACCGGTCTTGGAATAAATTCATATTTCTTTATTTCGCCGGTTGTAGCTTTTCTACTTCCAAGATAGGGTGTCTTTTGCCCATCCAGCGACGATGGATCGTTCTGATTATATTGTTTGTAATTGTTATAAGCGTAAGCTATGGCAACGTAATAGTATTTCTTGTAGTTAACAAGCTTTGATTGACCGGAGGGAGCAAACATATCGTACAAAATTTCGAATGTATGCTGAATACCTTTGTTCGCTCCATTTACCATAACTTGATAGGAATTCGCGTTAGCCGCAGCATCCCAATAGAAGTTGACCAATTGAGTAACATCGTCTTCGATATCGCATTGGAAAACGAGTTTTGATACCTCTTGATCGTATATCTGGTTGATGGTAACATCTTTGTTTTTTAATTGGAAGACTTGATATCCTTGGAATTTAAAGGTTCTTTGATCTACAGAATATGATGTGGATATAAATGGATCAACTTCGCCGTAAGATTCCAGGTAGTTATTAGACCCAAGTGGGTTAGATATGTGAACGATAAGTCTTTGATCCAATTCAACAGCTGTTAAATCAGGGGCATGGGGACCTTCAATCATACGGAAACAGTTCTCGAATAGCTTCTGACACTTGTCATCCGCAAGTTTTAGTAGCTCAACGGAATGTTCTCTGTTACCGGTATTAGTACGTGCCCAAGGCACACCAATAGTGATATAGTTGGTTGCTCCCGGTTTCAATTCGAAAGGACCTGCTGATTGTAGCAAGCGACCATCCACCGGATCAGTCATTCTCCAACCTCCCGGAGTATTATCTCCCGGATCAACCCCACCGGTTCCCCAATTACAATTATCACTCTGCCATGGGAACATAAATTCTGCCTTAGTGGTTCCACCATAACCACTTCCACCATAAGTCATTGGGGTTCCATCAAGCCAAATCCCTCTTAGATAATTGTAGTAGTCAAAAGCAATATTCGGGTCACCTGTGGCAGTTCCTGATTCCTTTTTGTGATACACGAAACGACGCATTCCCCAACGTTCGTTATCGGGTATGCCATCTCCAAAATTAAGTCCGTTGATGTTTCCATTAAAAATATTTCCGGCACTGACACGCTTACGCAAAACCACCCGACCATTAATATCCAATGAGTCACGATATCCGTTTTGACAATCCGGTGTGACCGAGCCATCACCTGCCCAGTTGGATTCGTCGTCGTAGTTGTTTTCATCCTGATATGGCCCTTCGAAGAAGTCGAACCCTACAGCCGGTGGATTTTTCCCATAGGTGATCCCTGATCCGTCACCATCATCGTTATCACCATTGTAAGCAAAGCTTAATCCCCGATTGATATCGCAACCCACGACATCATCGTCGTAGTCACCAACGTCAGCATCAACCCAAACTCCAAAGTAAGCGTTTCGTAGTGTATAAGTTGATCGGTTGATCAGCTGATAATTATAAAAAGTCATGTTATTCAACTCATCATTAGTGGAGAAAGCGAAAGCTTGTCCTCTAATTTCCATCCCAATAGAAGCCCCTTGGGATTGTGAGTGAATATTACCTTTGTCGTTGTAAACCCACCAAAGAGTTTGATCACCATAAAGTGTAACTGAAGTATTGTTCAAACTATCAGCTCTACGTTCAGGAACAAATTTACAATCGGTTGTCCGCTCAAAATCATAGTATGGATAATCACCTCCATCAATATTGTATTGGCCATTTCCATCAACATCTTTATACGGTGCCAGATAACGGTCATATTCCGGATTTTCGCTGAAAAAGTCCAGGCCGTTTCCGGGCCATTCCTGCAATACTACCGGAGGGGTGTAACCGGGAAAATCGCGTTGACGTGTTTCAGGATCTGCAGAGTACCATGCACGAAACTTAGAAACCATGTCCCTGTCGATTTTCCACAAACGGTCGTATTGATTACAAATTTCCGGTGTTATATTAGCTAGGTTTGGTCCTTTTGAAACTAACGGTCCTGGCCAATAGTCATCCTCTCCACCGCTAGTAAATGTCCGCGCAGCAACTCGTAATTGTCCGTTAACGTCAACCCCTGCAACCCAAATACCTCCGGCATATATTGACATTTTACCAGTCCCTTTGGGTACCTCATAAGAAGCTCCCCCATCGGTCCATTTCCCTCCGCGGGTTCCAACCACTGCTTTAACATTATTTAAATCCACAAAAGCTTTTGAGTTTCCGGGTGCACATCCTGCTTTGGCATTTGTTACACCCTTGGAGTTTTTCGAAACCTTTCCGGCAGGAGGAACTGAGTAACTTGTTCCTAAGATGAAGCTAAGTGCCAGAAATAGTATAAATTCCTTGATGTGTCTCATCGTTGTATATGTTTTTTATTTTTTCGCCTTTAGAATGAAAATTGGACACCGATACGTGCTGTGCGTGGTAAACGATAGTTTCCAGGATGATTTATCAAAAACGCATAAACCTCCCGATAAGCCTGTGGATCAGGTCTTTGTTCAATAAACGGTTGACTTGTTCCGTAGGTCAAGAATCCATCGTCGTCCGGGTTACCCGTTGTTGAATAAACGCTGGCAATGTTTAACGTGTTTAGTAAGTTCGATACATCCAAATATACATTTAACACTCCATATTTTGTTTTACCTTCGCTATCGCTTCCCAAACCAATTTTGAAATCCTTATCCATACGTACATTTATGGAAGTTGTCCATGGAAGGTTATTACCGTTTAGTTTACCTACTAACAGATTTGTTCCCTTTTCACGACTTGAATAGGGTGTCCCACTATTCGTCATTAAGGTAATGTTTATCCCTGCGTTTTCCAAGATATTGGTTCCAAAGATTTTCGGACCATTATAATCTTTATTCTCACCGTAACGGTAATCGAGGACGACGCTTATTTGATGGCGTGAGTCGAAATCCAACGGATAGATGGTACGCAAATTAGGGAATCCTTTGATAATTAAGTTATAAGCAGTAGTGGCATCCGATCCCGTACCTTTGGCAAACTGAAGCGTATAGGTTGTCCTTAATGAAACGTTGCCGGTACGACGCAAATCGTACGTTCCGGTAAAACCTTTTACAGTTCCAAAGTCAAGATTACCATATGTGAGGTAGGAAACAGGATAGGCACCTGCTACGCTCATCAACTGAATCATATCACGCATCTCGCGGTAGAAGGCCGAAAGTTTTATTGATGAAGTTTCAGATACTTTTTGTTGGAATCCCAATTCGTAGTCAATGGTTTTCTCAGGACGGGTGTTTGGATTTGAAATAACCTGTTTTTCCTGATTCCGGATAAACAGATAATCCAAATAATTAATTCTTCCAATCGCTGGACGCTTTGTCAATACGTCGTAATGAGCAAAGAAAAGTGCTTCATCCGATACTGGGAAACTAAATGAAATACGAGGCATCGGAACAATTTCTGGCTTGTAATCCTTGAATGAGTTTAGGAAGCTCTGCGATCCCACCTGATCACCATCAACCAAAAATGGTTGAATTTCTCCTATTGCTGTATGGCTATTAACTACAATACCTTCTGCATTGTACCAAGTACGTCCGTTTCTAAATCCTACTATTTCTGTTGGGTCGGAACTGTTATTGACATAGATATATGATCCTTTGGGTACATTTGATGGTATTGCTATTTGTCCCTGATCGTTATACATCCACCCGTATTGTTGAATTGGGTAGGTCTCACCAACGGTGTGGGTCTCAAAGAAAAGATACGGATCTTTCAATACTTTTTGGTTAAGGTCAAAATAGTCAACCCGTAACCCAATATTAAAAATTAAATCGTTAAAAGCAAACTTATCTTGAATATAACCTGCCATATAGATAGGCTCAAAGGCGGGGATTAAACGAGAATACCGGCGATTTCCAACTTGGTCGATGTAGGTTTTGGTAAAGAAATCATTGAAAGTTACCCGGCTGGTGAGTTTCTTACCTGTATGATCGTAACCGTAGAATGATGCATATTCTTGCCCATTAGCAAACAGCTCATCCGGGCTGAACCAGCTAATTGACAGATTACCAGGATCGATTCCATCTACGTTGATCCAATTAGTACCATCAAGGGGTAACCCTAAAGCACTGCGAAGATTAATATCGAATTGAGATTGGTTAACTCGAGAATACAATCTTGGATAATCGATGGTATCGGTGAAAATTGGATTACCATATGGATCGGTTAATACCTGACCGTTTACGGTAAGATATCTTGGAATGGGCTGGCTGAAATCAAGCTCTTTGATATGATAGTTGGTTAATTCCCGCGCAATAAACCATAATCCAATGGGGGATACGCTATATCCGCGATCGGTCCGCTTTTCGTATTCAAATCCGGCCGATACTTCATGTCCTTTAATATCGAAAGAGAGTGTCCCTGTAGCACGAATCATCATATTATCCGATTTTGAGTAACTGTTCCAAATAGTACCCGGCATCGCTATAGAGCGGTTGGTGGTAGAAGAAAGCCCAAACGAGTTGAAAACCAACGACAAGGGTGATCTTCCGTTCAAATATCCGCCTCCCTCTTCCAAATCACTGGGTCTAATTTGAGTAAATTGATTGTAATAGGGGCGAATATTTTCATAAAATAATTCGTTGTATCGTGCTAAGAGAGGGTTAATTGGGGTTGAATAGATGGTATCCAACACTGCATAGAAGGCATTTTGCAGATATCCGTTCAGGTTAGCATTAGCATCATAACCCCATTCGTAGGTTGGCACCTGACGGATCAACATTTTTCCGTAATATCCGTATTTAAAGAAATCGTCGCCGTAATCAGCATGACCGAATTCCGACTTGTTTGTTGAAATATCAAATTGCAGCGTGTAGTTGATGTTTGAGATTAATGTTTGCTCCTCACCTTCCCCTTTTTGTGTTCTAAATCTTTGATTGAATCGGATATATGCTCGCTGAGTTGAATTAGTGGAAAGTGGGTTGTTATCCCAATTGGCCCATGAGAACGAACGAACATAGTTTCTGAAGCGATTGTAGTCAAAAGTTCCTCCGATGGTAAATTGACCACTTTCGAAAGGTTTAATATCTAGCTTGCCAGTAGCCATTGCTTTGAAACTACCTACATTTTTGCGTACATCTACTTTCTCGAAAGCGTCCCCACGAAAATAATTGATTGCGAGTTGATTAGCCGAACCAAAGCCAACAAAAGGACGTCGTTTTAAAGAGTCCAAATAGTCTTGTTTTAACACATATTGTCCCACTGCCGAGGGGCGAGGTTCGCCAATGGTACCAACTTCTCCGGCTAATAAAAATCCAACGATCGGTTTTTTGACAATTTTTTCCGGATTACTGGGATTGACTGTTTTCAAACTAAATAAAGGACCACTAAGATTAATGGCTGCCATGTGATCTTTATAAGGAGTTAAGAAGGTTGAGGTATGCATTTCAACACTTCCATACAAATTTTTGCTTGGACCTTTGGTTACAATGCTAATAACACCTCCGGTTGCATCACCATATTTTGCAGAAAGCCCTCCTGTAACAACTGAAACTTGTTCGATGGCACTTTTGGGTACTGAGCTTGTTCCCCGTACTTTCACACCATCAACATAATACACAGTTGCTTCTTCACGCGCACCACGAACCGATTTTACACTTCCGTCTTCAGCATATACACCACCAACAGTAGCAGCCACTGCATCGGCCGAACGTCCTTGCATTTTCCCAATTTCTTCAGAAGTTACGGTCCCTCCCGATTGGGTGTTATCCTTTGAAATCAAAGGTACTTTGTAATCTACTACAACAACCTCGTCAAGTTTCATCGATTCCGGTGAAAGTGGGATGTCAAGGTAGATGATTTTGTCGGCTATTACCAAAACACCATTAATTTGAGCTTTTGAATACCCAACATAGGATGCTCTGACAGTAAACCTACCGGCCGGCACCGGCTTAATTAAACAAATGCCATCAAAATCCGAAGTCCCTCCCGTAATCTGATTTCCGTCTTGTTCAACAATTACGTTTGCAAAAGGAACCGGCTCCTTTGATTCAGCATCGAATATACGCACCCGTATCGTTCCGGACGATTGCGCGTACACTGCCCCTACCAGAAGGACAGAAGATACAACTAAGAGTAGCTTTCTGAACATAATCACTTATTTTAGTTTATTCATTCCGTTTTAGGGCGTAAATATAGATATTCTATTCTCAATTTTGCAAAAATTGATCGAACAAAGTTAAAATTTTGTTAATTTTTTATGTGTATTTGCGATTAATAATTTCTGAATAAAGAATTGCTTTACGCAAATCTATCTTCTTAATCGATTGATTTATTGGCTTCTTTTTCCCCACAACTTTGACAGAATCCGTTTCTGTGGTCGGTTGGGAAAATTTTGCTTTGTTTACCGAATTGACAATAGCTTCAATTGGCGCCGGTGCCTTCCTTTTTTCCTGCCTCTGATCATTTCTATTGCTCTCTTCCAAATCATAGCTTGGAGTTGTTGGCGGCAACCCTTGCTTTTTAGCGCTCTTTCCGGCCTTCGACCCTTTGATAATGGCGATTATAATAAATGCCACTAAGTAAATTAAGATTTCCAGAAAATCGTCCATAGTATTTTTTGATTTTATATTCCATATAAATGTAAAACTCCACTGCCGGCTTCCCTCGATTGAAGTTTTGCGCCATTTGTCGAGTTTCTTTCATTCTTTTTTGAGTAAGTTTTGTTTGTTTTTCCTTTTGATAATTTTTCGCTAATTGTTCTGCTTTTCTATCCTCACGTCGAATTTTCCTTACTTTTTGTCGTTCTTTTTTCCTTTGCTTATAATTCTCGATATGCTCGTTTATGGTTAATCGTCGACTTTGCGATAATTGTCCCTTGTCTATGGAATATTGATATTGGCCATAAACATTCAAAGATAATACGCATATGGGCAAAATAAAAATTATCCGCCACATAATTTCGTTTCCACCTTTATTTTTGCATTGATCATCACAGATTTGTTTATCAGAAACTTTCAGTAATAGTATGGAATTACGTACCTTTGTGGGGTATCTTTTTCGATTTATGGCAAATATAATCAGATTTTTCTTCGCAGGCTTCTTTTTTCTACTTATTGCTTGCACTCAGGAACGTTCTCCTGTTCCCAACGGTACGGTTGACATTTATCTGGATTTAAATCAACCCCAGTTTAACGGTTTTGTGCCCGGCACTTCCGTTTTCATTACCGGTGGAGCCAGCGGATTGGGTATAGTAATCTATCGCGCCACAATGAGTGAATTTCGGGCTTTCGATCGCATGTGCACATCAAAAACTCACGAACCCCACAGGGTTGATCTTTCACAAAGCAGCAATTTTATTCTTGAATGTTCGATGTGCCGATCTCGTTTCAACATTACCGATGGCTCTGTTACCCAAGGTCCCGCTTCGTTTAATTTAACCGAATATCAATGCTTTTACAATCAAACGAATAATTCACTTTGGATCTCGAACTGATTGTTCGTTCTTTTAATCGTTGTTAAATTTAATCTTTTTTCTTAGCTTATTGGGCCGATAATAAAACAAATTCTTCAATAAGTAAAAAAGGTGAAACATTTGTACAAAATTTGCATGGATTGATTCCGTTCCATATCAATCTATTGGATAACTTTGCATTAGATAAAACAACTTTTGAAATATTTGAATCAATGACTAAAAGCGAAATAGAAAATCTTTTTTCGTCGTTTTCAACAAAAAAAATTGCTGTAATTGGCGACATAATGATAGACTCCTATTTATGGGGAAAAGCAGAACGCATTTCACCGGAGGCCCCGGTACCGGTTGTCATGGTTGAAAACAGAGAATCCCGACCGGGTGGCGCTGCCAATGTTGCAATCAACATTAAATCCATGGGAGCTACACCCATTATGATTGCTTTGGTTGGCGACGATCACAGAGGCAAAGAATTTCAGGAGATTTTAAATCAGCTTGACATTCCTTCCGATGGAATTAAGGTGGATGCCACACGTAAAACTACCGTAAAACATCGTATCATTGCCTCAAACCAACATCTTGTCAGAGTTGATGAAGAATTGACTACTCCCATTTCAGGAGACACCGAAAGGCGATTTATTGATCATTGCATTAAGGTTTTAACCTCACATAAACCCGATGCTATCATTTTTGAAGACTACGATAAGGGTAATATAACTCCGGCAGTAATTGAGGCTGTGGTTCATTTCGCTCAACAACACCAAATCCCAACTATGGTTGACCCCAAAAAACGAAACTTTTTGCATTATAAAAATGTAACACTATTTAAACCCAATTTTAAAGAACTTGTTGAGGGAGCCAAAATTGACCACCTATCCAAAAATAAACCGGAAGAAATCAATAAAGCAGCCATCGAACTTCAAAAACGACTGGGAGCACAATATCTTATGGTGACCCTATCGGAGCACGGTGTTTTAATTACGGATGGTAACCGTTATTTTCATATGCCCGCACAAAAGCGAGAAATTGCCGATGTGAGCGGCGCCGGCGACACCGTTATCAGTGTTGCATCTCTTCTTCTCTGCTCAGGTGTCCCCATGGAAAACTTGGCCACTATTTCCAATATTGCCGGAGGGTTGGTGTGTGAAAAACCCGGAGTTGTGCCTATCGATCGTGAACAGCTTTTCGAAGAAACATTAAATTATTTTTTATCCTGATTCAACGACAGATATGAAAATATCACGAAAACCCGATTGGCTTAAAATTAAGCTCCCCAAAACCGATGAGTTTAAGACAATCAACGATTTAATCATAAAAAACAATCTCCACACCATTTGCTCCAGTGGAAAATGTCCAAACATGGGCGAATGTTGGGCAGCGGGAACGGCAACCTTTATGATTTTGGGCGATATCTGCACCCGTGGATGTAAGTTTTGTAATGTCACCACAGGAAAGCCTCTTCCTCCCGATCCCGACGAACCCCGGAAACTTGCACATGCAATAAAAACCCTAAACCTGAAGCATGCCGTAATTACTTCGGTTGACCGCGACGACCTACCCGACGGCGGAGCTAATCATTGGGCAAATACAATTCTTGAGATTAAAAAGTTGAATCCTGCCACTACCATAGAAGCTCTGATTCCCGATTTTGATGCACGCAAAGATCTTCTTGAAATTGTGGCACAAACCAATCCTGAAATAATTTCGCACAACATGGAGACGGTAGAACGCCTAACTCCTCAAGTTCGAACCAAAGCTCAGTTCAACCGTTCCCTTCAAACTCTGAATATTCTTAACCAACTGGGAATTACCACCAAAAGCGGAATTATGGTTGGTTTGGGAGAAACCCTACAAGAGGTTTACGACACTATGGATGCCCTACTCTCGGTCAACTGTCGGATTATCACCATAGGGCAGTATCTTCAGCCCTCGGCTCGTAACTTGCCGGTGCATCGATATGTCACGCCCGAAGAGTTTGACGAATATCGCCGTGTGGGACTTCAAAAAGGCTTTTCCGTTGTAGAGAGCGGTCCTTTAGTCCGATCGTCGTATCATGCAGAAAAACATTTGTAATCAGCAACAAAATCATTGCCCTTTTGTTACATTCAAAAAACTATGGCCACACACTGTATTAAATTCCTCGATTGGCAACGTACCGATTATGGAAAATCCTGGGAACAACAGCAAGAGATTTTCAACCTTCAGCTGGAACGAAAGAATCAAGGACAACCCACCGAACACCATTTAATATTTGTTGAACACCCTCATGTTTACACTCTTGGGAAAAGCGGAAATTCCCAAAATCTTCTGATCTCGGACGCCAGACTGCAACAAATTGGTGCAACATATTACAAAGTTGATCGAGGAGGAGATATCACCTATCATGGTCCGGGACAAATCGTCGGGTATCCCATATTTGACCTAGAATCTATGAAGCTAGGGTATAAAGATTATATTGAAAAACTCGAACAATCAATTATTCGATATCTCAAATCGGAACACAACATCGAGGCCTTTCAGCTGAAAGGTGCTACGGGGGTGTGGGTACATTCCAATCGTGGTGAGGAAAAAATTTGCGCTATCGGGACACGAGCCAGTCGGTTTATCACCATGCATGGATTTGCCTTTAATGTAAATACCAATCTCGAGTACTTCGGATATATCAACCCATGCGGTTTTGTTGATAAAGGTGTAACATCACTGCAAAAAATTTTTGGCAAGGAGTTCGATTTTGAAAAGGAAAAATTTTTGCTCCGAGGTTATATTGCCCGTGAATTTGATGCAGATCTTATTTTTTAGGAAGATTGTCAACCCAGGCAATAGGGTTAAATCCGCCAAAATTCCCCGAAGTCATTAAAAGAACTACCGAGCCATCGTTCCATCTACGGCTTAAATGCTCGAACATTGGCTCAGGGGCAGTGTAAACATTTACTGAGGGATGTTTAACAGAATTTTTTATGAACTGTGCATCAAGCAACGGCATGTTTTTGTGCTTCAGAGTATCGGGACTGAAAAATATCATTACCTCGTCGGCCAAATCAAAAGTGCCGGCATAATGGGGTATAAAATCTCGGTTTAGAGAACTGAACGTATGCAATTCGTAGGCTGCCACAACTTTTTGCTTCGGGTGTAAAGCTTTTACTGCTTTTACGGTTGCCCGAACCTTTGATGGTGCGTGGGCAAAATCGTAATAGATGGGGTTTTCTGCTGCCAGAATGGTTTGAAGCCTCCGTTTTGCTCCCGAAAACGATTCCATAGACCGACAAAAAAGATCTGCATCAATACCTAAATCGAGGCAGACCAGCAATGCGGCGTGCATATTCTGAAAATTGTGATCACCAAACAACGAGGTTCGGTAGGTTTTTCCTCGATATTGAAAACTGCTGGCACCATTGATCTGTTGCCATGGTAATCCGTCGTAAAAAACAACCTCACAAGAAATTGACCCCTTAGAAATCATCGATTTCAAAACCTCATCGTGGGAACAGCAAAACAATTTTCCGTTAGCGGGAATTTTTTGAGCAAACAACCGGAAAGCGTTAATATAGCTTTCAAACGTAGGGAAAACATTCATGTGGTCCCACTCGATGCCGGTGATAATGGCAAGATGCGGTTGATACCATAGGAATTTACTTCTTCGGTCGATGGGCGATGACAAATATTCGTCGCCTTCAAATACGGCCAGAGGAGCATTGTCGGAAATATCGGCCATGAGATCAAACCCATCAATTTGAGAACCAACCATATAGTCAAATGTTTTTCCGGCAAAGCGTAAAGCGTGCAAAATCATAGCTGTTGTGGTAGTTTTCCCATGGCTTCCCGCAACCACCACACGTTGCTTGTTTTTCGTTTGCTGGAAAAGAAATTCTGGAAACGAAACGATATTTAATCCAAGCTCCTGAGCTTTTAACAGTTCGGGGTTATCGCTCCTGGCATGCATTCCAAGCACAACGGTATCAATATCTGGAGTTATCCTTTGGGGGAACCAGCCAAAAGCATCGGGAAGAATTCCTGCAGCTTTCAGACGCGAAAGCGAAGGCTCAAAAATCTCATCGTCCGATCCTGTAACCTTAAAACCCTTTTTACTGAGGGCAATGGCGATATTGTGCATAGCAGCACCACCTATAGCTATGAAATGAATGCGTTGCATGACGTTAAATTGGCATTTTTTACCAAAGATATAAAACTCTAATCAGGTAATGCTATGCTTAGAACTTCCTCGATTGTTTTTACAAAATGGAATTGCAGTCCTTGTTTATATTGATCGTTGATTTCGTGAAGATCTTTCCTGTTTTCCTCCGATAAAACGATATTATTTATTCCGGCTCGTCGGGCGGCAAGAATTTTCTCCTTAATTCCTCCCACCGGCAGCACTTTTCCCCTGAGAGTAATTTCTCCGGTCATAGCAATATCGGCTTTTACCTTTTTACGTGTTAAGGCCGAGGCTACCGCCGTTACCATGGTTATTCCCGCGGAAGGGCCATCTTTGGGAATTGCACCTTCGGGAACATGAATATGAACGTTGAGTTTTTCGAAATGCTCCGGATCGATACCGATAATTTCCGGATTAGCCTTCAGATATTCGAGAGCAAGAGTTGCGCTTTCCTTCATGACATCACCCAAGTTTCCGGTCATGGAAAGTTTTCCGTTTCCTTTGCTTACAGCCGATTCAATATAAAGGATTTCACCGCCGGTGGCTGTCCAAGCCAAACCGGTGGCTATTCCCGGCATGGAATGATAGGTATATTTCTCTGATGAAAATCGTGGCTGACCTAAAAATCGGTGAAGGGTTTCAACATCCACATCTCTATTGGCTTTCTGATTCTGAGCGATAGAGAGGGCATATTTCCTGATGATTTGTGCCAACACCTTATCGAGGTTCCGAACCCCCGATTCGCGTGTATAATGCTCAATGATATAGCGTAGGATTTCCGGAGAAAAATGAATTTGGTTCTTTTTCAACCCATGATTGTTCATCTGTTTGGGGATAAGATGCCGCGTTGCAATCTCAATTTTTTCCTCCAGCAAATATCCGCTCACTTCAATAAGTTCCATACGATCGATCAAAGCGGGATGGATTGTTGAGAGGGTGTTTGCCGTGGCGATGAACATAACGTTCGAGAGGTCGTAGTCGATATCCAGGAAATTATCGTGAAAGCTATTGTTTTGCTCAGGATCGAGCACTTCGAGCATAGCCGATTCGGGGTCGCCGTGGATATTTTTGGTAAGCTTATCGATTTCGTCGAGAATGAAAACCGGATTTGACGAAGCCGCTTTTTTGATGTTTTGGATAATCCGTCCGGGCATTGCACCAATGTAGGTTCGGCGATGCCCGCGTATTTCAGCTTCGTCGTGTAAACCGCCCAACGACATCCGCACATATTTTCTGCCTAAGGCTCGGGCTATCGATTTCCCTAACGATGTTTTTCCCACTCCGGGAGGACCGTAAAGACAGATAATGGGCGATTTCATATTTTTCTTAAGTTTCAGCACCGCCAGATGCTCCAGGATTCGTTCTTTCACCTTATCCAGTCCGTAATGATCTTCATCGAGAATGCGACTTGCTCGCTTCAGATCAAAATTATCTTTGGTAAATTCGTTCCAGGGCAAATCTAAAACTATAGAGAGATAGTTCATTTGAACCGAAAAATCGGGGGCCATGGGATTCATTCGCTGCAGTTTCTCCAACTCTTTATTAAAGATTTCCGCAACCTCTTTCGACCACTTCTTTTTGGCTGCCCGTTCTTTCATGGAATCTACCTCTTTTTGAATGGGATCGCCACCCAATTCACTTTGCAGCGTCTTGATCTGTTGGTTCAGGATAAACTCTTTCTGCTGTTGTTCCAGACTCTTTTTTACTTTGGACTCAATATCGTTTTTCAACTGAGCCAACTGGATCTCACGATAAAGAAACTCGAGCAATAACAAGGCTCGCTCGCGATAGCTGTTGCTATTAAGCAGATTTTGCCTTTCGGCAGGACTCATGTTGACTACCGAAGCCACAAAATTGATCAGGTAGTTTTTGCTCTCAATGTTTCGTATGGCAAAGGATAATTCGCGTTTAAACTGATTGGAAAAGGAGATCAACTCCAAAGCGCTTTCTTTCACGGTGCTCACCAGTGCTGCCATTTCCCGTTCATCAGTAGGCTGTTCATCGGCCACTTCAATCTCTCCTATATAATAGGGTTCGGTTTCAACAATATTTTTAAGCACCATCCGACGCTTTCCCTGAACAATTGCCGTTATTGTGCCGTCGGGCATTTCCAGAATTTTCAGCAACTCACCTATAGTCCCAACCGTGTGAAAATCGCTGAACGACGGATTGTCGATATCAACCTGAACTTGCATTACTGCTCCGAAGATGCGGTTAGATTTCCAGACCTCCTCGATCAAACGACGGCTTTTGGGGCGTCCTACCGAAACGGGAATGATTACTCCGGGAAATAACACTGTATTACGCAACGGTAGTATGGGTAGGTGGGTATTATATTCCTTAGTGGAAAATTCCTCCTCATCGTTGATAACGGGAAATGCTCCGGGCGAGTCTTCGGGATATTGATCCTGCTCGAAATCGAATACATTATCGATGCTCATAATATTCTTTTTAGTGCTGTTAACAATAACAAAAAACGGGCAATTATCATCGATTCTGAAAAATTGTCAGACACATACCAACGTTTTGGCCAATAATTGTCTATTGGTTACAATGGATGTGACATTGGCACACGGGAAAATCCTTTATGCGTCTATTTACTAAAAAATGAGAACCGATCTTTTAAACGCAGGAACGGCGATTCATAGTATTTATAACTCAAATGACTAATGAGAATGCTCAATAAGAGCGACAACGATGTCTCTAAAATTATAACCTGCCATAGATGTTGATTCCAGCCTAACAGATTGGTAATAGTTAAAACTGTGAGAATGCCCAAGAAATGCAAACAATACAATCCGTAAGTAATTTTCCCAAGATTGGATAAAAAGGGAAAGCGGGAAAGTTTAAAAAAAGATTTATGTGAATAGTTCTGCTCAAGTATTATGAACAAGATAATGATTGCTATAAAACTCCGTTCCAAAACTCGAATAAACTCATTTGACAAAAGAAGATCTGCTCGAAAGAGATACACAATCAAGAAAGAAATGTAGATTAGTAATATTTTAAATCGTGAAAGATTCTCTATTTTAGATAGAAAGCTATCGGAAGTTGATACCGCCCAGGCGCCAAAAGCACCTATAGTCATATCTCCGATGCATGATAGGGTATGCAATTCGTGAACAAGCAAATCATTATTAAAAAAACGAAAAATAAGACTTGTTGTGATGATGATCGTAAATGGCACCCAATATCTTTTTATCGGGAAAAAATAAAGAACTACCGGCCATAGAAGGTAAAACTGCTCTTCAATAGCAACGCTCCATAGAACCCCAAGAATTGATGCATCAGGAAGCCCCTTCTTTAGCATGTCAAAGTTATTGATAAACGTAACATAGTAAATAGGATCAGCACTCTCCGATGGGGTTTCCCCAAACAATGTTTTAGCTATTGGGAAAATTACAAAGCCAAAAAAGACACAAAAATAGAAGAGCGGCCATATCCGTAGAATTCTTCGGATCCAGAAATTTTTCAAAGATATATTCCCATTCAATTTCTTTTCTTCAATCAAAAGATAGGTAATTAAAAACCCACTTAAGACAAAGAAAAAATTCACTCCTAAATTACCATTAACAAAAAGCGTTCGGGTAAGAAACTGATAAGTCCAGGTGTCTTTAATTGAATCAATCTTTGTGTAAAAGCTGTGGAAAAAAAATACAGAAAGAAAACATAAGGCCCGCAGAGCATCTAAATTCTCGAAGTAGATTTTTTTCTTCATGGAAGGTTTTACTGCAAAACTATAATTCAATAAACCATATTGGCAAACAAAGTAACTATTTTAGAATTAATCATCCAAGGGATATGGCATCCTTCGAATAAATCTTTTACCAAAATAGGGAGAAAACCATTTTTAATATGGGTTGACATTCCGCATCGAAATAGGAAATCGACTATTCATAAGACAATAAAAAATGTTTTTGCCCCGGAAGATATGAACCATCAAAACAACCCACTTAAAAACAGGAAAAGAATCAATAAGCTTTATCAAATCAGAATGTATGGATTGAATCAGGAGATGATTGCTTAACAAATATTCCTTTTATGGTTAAACCGGTTCCCGTGATGGACAAAATACCATTTACAATTTTTTTTAACCCACCCATAAACCATTTTGTTTCTGACAGTTCACGTAACGATTCGTCGGAACTTGTTGCTGTGTAAGGGTTTTCATGTTTAACGCCAACCTTGTTTAACGCATTTTTTAAGCGACTTACACTAATTCCTGTTGTTTTCACCCAAAGAGGGCGAAAATGGTGATTCCGGAAAGCTTTCCTCAAGGTTTTAGGCGTGTAGTAGGTCAGATGTTCCGGATAGGCTATAATATCGTACTTCTCTTTCAGGATAGGACGCAAAAGTCCATTAAAATTAGGAGTAGTAATATAAACCACTCCGCCGGTTCGTAACAAAGCAAAGAAAAGCGACAATTCCTCGTTAGGGGTGTTAATATGTTCAAGCACCTCTATCGAAATAATTACATCAACCTCCGGGAGTTGGCGATATACATCCGAAAGCGATCCGTGTAAAACCGATAAACCTTGCTTACGACAAAGCTCCACGGCCTTTTCCGAATACTCGGTTCCATAACATTCCCAGCCCATTTCTTTAGCTACCGACAAAAATATTCCGTTACCGCAACCCACATCCAAAATACGGTTTAATTTACGGTATTTTTCCAATGAACTCAATATTTCGCGATAGCGTTTCAGAGTGATAGGCGAAATGTAATAATACTCGTCGTAGGAGTATTGCTTGTAAAACTCTTTAAGTTGGTGAGAATCGGGATTATGTTGTGAAAAAATTAACCCACAAGACGAACATCGGCAAAGATGATGATTCCGGTAGGCAGATAGAGGCTTAAGAGAAGTCGAATTGCATAAAATACAATGGGTTATGACCGATTCCATAGCTATAGTTCATTTTGTGATTCAAACAGGGAGAGTAAAACTTTTTCCTGATTCTCCCAATTATACTCAAGAGCCGCCTTTTTGCAATTTTCGACAAATTCCGTCCGATTGATGCTTGCCATTGTATTAATTGCGTCGGCTATTTCTTCCGGTGTGTTTTCAACCAAAAAACCCAACTTGTATTTTTCAAAAACTTTGACATTTTCATACGAATTACTTGCTATAACAGGAATCGATGCATGAATATATTGAAACAATTTATTAGGAGCAGCCAACGCTTTACTCTTATTGATTGGTTCAAGGAGATTTATACCACAATGGGCGCCTGAAGTATAAACAGGTAGTTGATATGAGGGGATTTTTCCTAAGAAAAACACTTTTTCTCCAAGATTTTTGAATTGCACATCTCTTTTCAATGTCTCCTCCAAAGGACCATATCCAATTATTGCCAATACAACTCGTTTATCTGTAAGCTTCATGGCTTCAATAAGCACTGGCAGACCGCGCCCTGCATTTAAAACCCCTTGATACAACACTATGAAAGATTCCTTTGGAATATTCAGGATTGCATAATAATCAACCTTATCATTTATTTCCTGTCTCACAGGACAATTCATTACAACCCTAATATCTTTAAACCCGTAGGTTTCCTCAAAATGCTTTTTTAAACCTTCTCCCACCGTAATAAAGTAATCAACATGTTTCAACATTTTTTGCTCAGCCCGTTTACCAATGGCCTGCATAAAAGATATTAAAGCATTAAAAATTATTTTTTTAAAAAACGGAGCTTGTGATGGGAAAAATTGATTAATGGTTTCAACGTATATCTCATGGGCATCATATACCACACCCGCATTTAACTTTCTTGCAAGAATCGAAGCCGGTTTCAAACATGGCAAATCGTTAGCATAGATAAAATCATATTTGATATTCCGAGATAATACATGTTTCACAAAGAATAAAAACTCATTATAAAAAAAACTGTGACGTATTAACCATTTTCCAAGGCCATTTCTTTGGGGAATCGGGTATAATTCGACATTTTCGGAAAAATTCAAACGAGAACTTTCAGCCTTCGATGGAACATAGTATAAATCTACTTTATGCCTTTTGCTTAATGAAGATATTGTTTTAATCACTCGGTCATCGTTCCGGATTTCTCCATTGAGCAACATACAAATGTTAGCCATTTTTTACCCTATTTTTGAGTTCATTTGAATAAAGCCTCCAAGAACTGCTCCTTTCCACGATACCATGCCGTTATCGCAGATGTATCGGTTTTGAATGGCTACTTGCTGCAACTCTTGAGCATAGGCTATGAAATTATTATTTTTCTCCCATTGTTGTTGGGGTGGCTGAAATCCAAGTTTATTTTTCCTGAATACAATCTCAGGTGGCAAGATATCCTGCATACTAAAGCGTAATAAAGCTTTTGTCCAACCTTCTCGTATTTTGTACTCGGAAGGAAGCGAAAAAACAAACTCGACAAGTTCATGCGATAAAAAAGGTAATCTTATTTCGCAAGAATGAGCCATTGAGTTTCGATCGGCAAAACGAAGCAATTTATCAAGCCCCGAAACGGTGGTAAAATATCTCAAAGCTTCATTTAAGTCCCGATGCTCCTCAAACGGCGACGGAAATTTCCTAAATGCGTCATGCAATTCAGGATGAATTTCAGCTGTTGTTCCCATCCCGAATAATCCCCTTTTGGTAAACCGAAGAAATCTCGGCAAGCATGGAAATTGCGTTTCTATTTTAAAAAGCAAATTAATATTGATCTCCTCTTCAACAATGTTATTCTGTAAAAAATGGCGGTGTGCCTCCGCTAATGATTTCGATCCGCTTTGTCTATAGACTTCTTTAAAATAGGGAACAAAAAAATGAGTATAGCCGGCCAACACCTCATCTGCCCCTTGACCATCTAAAAGTACGGTGACATTATTTTCTCTTGCCAATTTAAAAACTTCCCACTGTGCATATATACTAGCGGTAGCGAAAGGCTCTTCCTGATGGTAAACAATTTTTTCAAAATTAGAAATGAGATTGTCAACCGTAGGCCAAACCTCAAAATGTTCTATCGTGGTACCTTCTATTACCTTTCTCATAAAATAACCCTAATCCACTTGCGGATCTTGAAAACGAGCAGAAAAGCATTTTTGTTGACCTTGAGGATCCTTTAATTTGTGCATCACCAAAGATACAGCCGACGAATCGATACCGCCACTTAAGCTTGTACCTAGAGGAACGTCTGTGCGCAAACGTAATGTAACCGAAGTTTCAAACATTTGCCGGAATTGATTACACGCCTCTTCAAACGACAGATCATTGCTTTTAAGGGTTAATGGCAATTTCCAATAACATATTTGCTGAATGGGATCACCTCTTTTTATTTTTATATAATGAGCAGGTTTTAATCGTTTGATATTCCTATAAAAAGTCCGGGTTTTATCCATCGGGTCTTCATGCAAATTCATGTTTAGAAACAAATAGATGCTATAATCATCGATGGAGGTGTCAATCCCCGCTGCCCAGAGTGATTTCATCTCCGAACCGAAGGCAAAAAAAAGTTCGGTAAAACTATAGTGAAATGGCTTTTCGCCAAAACGATCCCGCGCACAAAAAAGTTCTTTGGTTTCATTATCATAAAGGGCAAAGGCAAACATACCATCAAATTGGTGTAAGCAATCAACGCCCCAATGATCGTATGCTGCCATTATAACTTCGGTGTCAGTGGATGTCTTAAAACTATAACCTTTGGTCTCAAGTATTTTGCGCAACTCGATATAATTATATATTTCTCCATTATAGATTATGGTATAGCGGTTCATGTACTCCATGGGTTGTTTTCCGGCATCGGACAAATCAATGATGGAAAGGCGTCGGTGGCCGAAGAACAGGGTTCCATCGTCGAGGGTTGCATACCCTTCACCATCAGGACCTCGGTGACTTATCCTATCCGTCATCTTTTTAACTTCTTCAATGCCGGATTTATGGTTTGATTTATACCATATTCCTGTTATTCCACACATATTGTTTTATGAATAAAGTCGATGTATTTATCTTTATTAGCTTCAAAAGTATATTCCTTCTCTATTTTCTTACGAGCCTCCTTGCCCATAGCCGATAGGTTCACTTTCTTATCAAGAATATTAACGAGAATTTTCTCCCAATCATCATGCGAATAGACTAAAAATGAATTCACACCATGGTCGATTATTTCACAATTAATGGTTATAGCCGATGCAACACTTACTATTCCCAATCCCATATACTGAATCAGTTTAAAACCTCCCTTCCCTCTGCTCTTGGCATCATCAGTCAACGGCATTAATCCTATGTCAATACGGTACAGATTTTCCACCTCCGTTTCCAAAGACCATGGAACAAACTCTATTTCAAACTTTACATCTCTCTTGTACTCAGAACCACCTATAACCAAAAGCTTAAATGAATAGCGTTCGGCCAAGCTATTCAAAATGGGTAACAGTATATCTAAAAGCGGGTAATTATGGTCACCGCCAATCCATCCAAAGGTTATTTTTTCAATATGTTCGGGGTACTGTTTTGGCGGGTATTTATCATAATCGACACAGGTCGGGATTACCACAATATTTTCCGGCGGTAACTGAGGGTTTTCTTTCAAAACACGTTCTTTTAAGTAGTTCGAAGCCACAATAAATCGTTTGTACAAACGCAGTGTATTATTGAATTTGTTGCCATCTTCCAATAAAAGCCGTCCATACCAATTTGTAATTCTTTTTGGTTGGTTTTTGGCTGCGGCAATATCGTCGTCGAAATCGAGAATAGCGTTGGGATGAAGTTTTAGTAAAAACTTATCCATGAAAAGGTTGCCATAGTCGTTAAAAAGGAGCAACTCGCGGCGGACAATGACAGTTTCATATTTTCGGGCTTTTATTATTTGATGGCAACGACGCAGCATTGCGATAAACATGAAAATGGGCAACTCATTAGGATTAGAGAACTGAAAAAAGTTATGTGCCGATTCAAAGTGTGATAAAACATCTGTCTTGCAATTTAACGTTTCGAAAATTTGCATCCAATTCCTTACGCGGTACTTATGGCCGGAGGAACGGTCGAAGGGAAAGGAGTCCAAATACAAACAACTTCCGGATATAGGTTTTGACTTACGCTTGGTTATTAAAATTCTAAGCAATAGTACATACAAGTACGTTAGCCAAAATATGGGGATAAAGAGAAGAGATAGTAGCCAATGCTTCATTTTGTTGATTTGATAAAAAATTAAGCCAAAGTTAACAGATCAGAATAGAAATCCTTATCCTCTTTAGTTTGCAATGCCTCGTTGTGCCAAAGCAAAACAAACTCCCCTTTGTGGTGCTTGCAGGTAGTAATGAGTTGTTTTGCAAGATTATACCGATCCTCTGGACTTTTAGCCTCAAGAAACAAGGTTACATCCATTAAGATTAAAGGATGTTCCACAATGCCAGTCTCCCTGCGCAAAATGATGTTAAACACCGGAAATGGATGACATGTACCTCTTCGAAAACCGGCTTTATTCGAAAAACCAAGAGTGCTGTCATCAGTAAAACCTACTTCTACATGAAGTTCAGATGTTTCCGGATTGCGGTATCTTAAGTAATGTTGACGTACTTTTTTGATCTCCTGCCCAACACCGATAGACCTGAGATGTTGCCGAAAATCGTCAGCTTCCGAGCGCATCAACTTTTTATTTAGGTATGTTTCATAACTGGGATGGAAACCCAAACAGTGACCTCTTTTATCGATATCTTTAATTTGCCGCGATAAGGCTTTTGTTCTGATATTGTAAGCAGAATCCTTTTCCCCAAAGCGATTGCAATTCTTAAAGTAAAAAATGCTTTTTAAACTGCGTAACTCGCTCTGTTCCATTAACCAATAATAGGTATTGTAGGGATCGTTTTTGCCTTGTAACCAGTAAGATTGGTTCCTGACTAAAAGTTGTTTAATCGACTTCCTTTTTACAATATCACCCAAACTGCCCTTGATATGTTCAAACAGAGTTAGTTCATGAAACTTGAAAGCACGGTCTATATCATGAGTTGGGGAAAACCGAAATTCATTCTTTTTCATTTCTTTCACTCCGAGTAGTTTTTGGAGGTAATAGGCTAAAATTAGAACATAATCATCAACAATAGGTTGCCGAATTAAGAGATCTTGGGAAAGAAAGGATTTCTCGAACGGGAAATTGCCAAACATGTTTACTTCATTGATTACCAGTTCCTCATAGCCCGAAAGCAAATAGAAGGCACTCCCGAAAATATCAATATTTATTTTCCTTCCCTCAATTACACACTCGGAATTATTGCCATAAACAACAGGCAGAGTCTGATAACCTAACAACAATGCTAAAACGTCGTCGCATACTGGAATATATTTAACTGGACTACTGGGAAGAGAATTTTTTGTTAACCAACTATTTTCGTTACTTTTAAAAAATGTATCGCTAATAAAAATCGATTCTCCGTTTTGATTGCATATCTGAAAGCTCTCGATTCCCGTTTCAACAATCTTCAACACGTAATCTAGCCCGAGCCGCATGGAAAGTATATAATTTAAAATATACTCTTTTTCAGCTATAAAACTGTCGTTGGTACTTACAATGAGTTTCATGTTTAACCTAAAAATCGTATTTTTAATTTCAACAGCCTTTGAATTTGTTTCTCAGATTTATTTGTTTTCGAAATCGAAAAGTAATCTATTTGTTCAGCACCAAAGGCTCTGAAAAAGCGTTCGATTGGTTCTATCATGCTGCCTTCAAAATCGAAAGTTTGGACTTTGGTAGATGCAAAACGAATGGCTTCCCATAATAGCAAACTGGTAGCCCCACTGTTACGTAAGTCGGGGTCACCTCCCCCTAACAGGTAATAGGCCGTATGTTTGTCCCAAACAATAATGGACACGGCATGACATTTTTCTTCGGCATCAAATACTCCGAATGTCTTTAAGCAACTATGTTCCATGCCCATTTTCAGCAACCTATCTAGGGTGTTTTTCGTAAACGACATTTCACGGGCTTGTCTGGTCATAGTTTTTCTTAGCATGGCATAGATTAGGTCAACATCGCTAATCTGCCGAACCACAACTCCCAGTCGTTGTGCCTTTCGGATTTCTCGGCGAATGTTTTCCTGAAAATTGCGAAAAACAAGATCTGTGTTTGTTATGTTCTGAATTTTATAGGTATATAGCGTAGTTTGCGAAAATCCGTTCCAGTAAAATGGAAGCCAGTTTCGAAACGATGGATGAAAAGTTTGCCCTAAATGCGCAAACTCGCCAAGTTGAGCTAACATTTCGTTTACAACATCCTTCTCGAAGGCTAAACGAGTGCAGGTTTTCTGTTCGGGCGGATAATTGAACAAGATACCTAAATAAGGCGTAAAGGGTGGTTGACTGTAATATATTCTACCAAACCGATAGGTCGTTTTTTGCAATGGCCAAACAGCCTTTACAACATTTCCACTTTGTACCACCAACCCAATCCAATTTTCCGAACCACACAGGCTGTCGAGCCACCAAGGTTCATAAAAAATGGGGGGCGCGGGAATTTGGGAGAAAAATTTTCTGTATTCCGTATTGCTCATGATACTACACTACCAATGCCCAATCTGAAACTTAGTTTACCCTGTTTTTGGTATTGAACCCACAGTTTTATACGATAAAACCGGATTAGGACGAATTTTTGGTATATTTCGAATCCGGTTTTCAGAAATCCCTTTATCGATGTAAAATTCTCAGGTTCAACGACCCCATAAATAAATTTTGGTCGGAAAACACTCTTCAAATAAGCAAGCATGTGTGGATAGATGCCCTTTCCCCGATACTTTTCCGATGTTAAAACCCATGCAACAATTACATTAGGCTCAATTTTGTAAACAAATCCCTCAGCAAGAATACTGCGCTTTGAATCGGTAAAAATCCAAATACGGTGCGCCACCTCACCTTCGATATATACAAAATAACCTTTGTACCCATTTTCCAAAAACTGGTGGAAACAGTCTAATTGTTCGGGAGTATTAAACCAGGCTGCATCGGCGATGTTTTCGTGGCATATTTCCCGAATATCAAACCGGTTTTTCGCGGGTGCAATTCTGTCGTGCAAAGAACGAACAACAAAACGGCGCTTTATGTATATTTTCTCACTTATCGACATATTTAAAGAACTGTTCTAGAATTATAGACTTTTATTGTATGCTTTGAAAGCATTTATTGTTCGAATATACAATGTTGTTTTCAAAATTTCAATCAAATACCTCAAATATTTCCCCCTCTCTTACGAGAGATAGAGCGTAATGCCCTTGCCACCTGAAAATCTATTTTGTAAGTACCTGCTTGTATTTGGGCTTAAAGTGGTTGTTATGCAATTTATAAAGTTGCACATTTGATTTGTAAATTTTAATTGCGTTGCCCCTACTTCCAATCCCTCCAGAATGCTTGGGATAAGTACTCATTATTTCTCCTGAATACCCCATTAACCTGTTGTTTGCAATAAGTGCAATAATAAGTCGTTCACAACTTATAATCCCCCTTTGGATAAACAAAGACATGGTTTTTAAAATAAGGAATGACATCCGAACCCTTTTTTGCGCACTTTTGACAGCCCAGGCTTTTGATGGGAAGTTTTCTAAAAAAAATTTTTTCTGTATTACCATTCATCCTTAATTTTATAAAAAATGGCTGTAAAACTTTTACTCTTGAAAATTAACCACAAAAACAACATTTTTACGAAACATTGTTTTTTTTCTTTTGGGCTTTCACGTAGAAATAGTATGGGAAGAAGATATTCAGGATTATGGATAAAATGAGTTTCAAGTCAACAGAGTTATAATTACTCAACTTTAATAGAAGTTTAATGCTAAGTTTACTGCTTTTTAAAAATTCTCTATTCTCAGAATAACAAAACCTTAGGGCATTCCGAAGATTAAAAATTTGGAGTTCAATTCTCTTTTTTTGCCGTGCTGTTAGCTCCTTATTTTCGTAAAATATGAAAAAACTCTCTATTTGTTTTTCGAAAAAAGAGATTTTTTTTTCAATACTCCATCTCTCTTTTTGAGAAAAAAAACCCCCATCGTGTACCCGATAAACAGCCATGGTTTCTTTAATTCTAAAAATTTTAGAATTTAACGAAACCATCAAATGGAGGAAATAATCGCCTGTGATTGCATTTTTGAAAGGATATTCTTTAACGATATTTCTAAAAACAACGCTAGGGGTGTGCATTATGTTGCCAAAGTCCAATAAATCATCGGTTGTAAATGTATCTCTATCATTCCATTGAATGTTTTTTTGTGAAACCACTTCAGGATTTGGAGCTAGAATTTCAACATCATGAAAACAAATGTTATATTCAGGATTCCTCTCCAAAAAATCCACTTGTTTTTGCAATTTTAAAGGGTCGGTCCAATAGTCGTCACCTTCGCAAAGGGCTATGTATTTGCCGGTGCAATGTTGTGCGGCAAAAATAAAATTTGGCTGCATGCCAATATTTTGGGCATGGCTGAAATATTTTATTATTTTTCCTTTAGGATGATGATTGATATAATCCTTTACAATAGCATCGGTGTTGTCGGGAGAGCAATCGTTTGCAATAATAAGCTCATACGGAAAACCGATTTCTTGCATCAAAACTCCTTCAATCGCTTGAGAAATGTATTTTTCATGATTGAAGGTTATCATTATTACCGATACTAACATATTAGACATTCACACTCATTATATACGTTAATGCTTTTTGCTCAATTATCTCGAAACCATGCGACCTATAAAGATTAATCGCTTTTTCATTTTTAAGACCTACTTCTAAAGAAATTTTTTTCATTCCCTTTAATTTGGATAATTCGAAAGCCTTCCTTAAAAGAATCTTACCCAAACCTAACCCTCGAAACTCTCCCCTTATACATACTGAGGTTATATAGGCATTTAAATTCGTAAAATCGTTACAATAAATGGCTACTATTCCCACCGGATAATTTATTCCCTCAATGTGTAAGCTTATTATTTCTGCTTTATTGATTAGCTTCCTGCAATATTCGTTGATGTTTACAACATCCGATAGTCGAGGAATAAAATCATTATCGCAAATTTCGTGTATTAGAATCAATTCATCGATATTGACCTCATTGATTTTTACTTGAAACTTATTATTATCGTTTTCATTACAAAAGTTCATACTCATTCAGCATTTTATGAATTTCTTCTTTTGAATTAAACATCATTACATCTATTATCGACAGATTGGGAATAAACTCATTATTAAATTGTTTATAGGCGATTTCTTTCGTTTTTAAATAGTATAAATCAATTCCATGACGTGCGAAATCATTTTTATTGTATAGTTCAATTCCACCTATAGGATTAACATAAATATTTGCATTTTTAATTTTACATATTTCAATCACTCTATTTTCACATTTTAATTTGTTAGTGTCACCGACATTTGATGAAATAAAAATAGTTGTATCTATTTCTAAATAGTTAACGATAGCTCTTATGGTATTAAAAATAAATGGAAATAAATTATGATCGTTAAAATTCAAACACGTTTCTATTAGTTGGTAAACCTCTTTGTAATATGGGGCATGTCTATAATTCTCCTTAATTAGTCTCAGTAAATAATCTCTATCGCTAATGAATGAATCACTTAAACATCTTTCAAAAATCATTTTACTATCTGAATCTTTTTTTAATGGCAACGTAATAGTAAATGGTCTGTTATTAACTAAAATTCTATTTCGGTTAATCCAACCCTTTTTTGTAAACTTAATATCATCATACACAATAAATTCATCAACACAATTTATTAATTGGAAATAACCAATATAGGGAAAAAAGTAAGGCTGCATAATGGCTATTTTCATACCGCTATCCATTTTTTTTTATAATGTTAACAACTCGTTCAACAACATTCTCTTCCATCTCCGGAAAAATTGGAAGACAAATTACTTTGGCAGCAATTGCTTCTGCTATTGGTAAATTCCAGCGCTGTGCCGATTCTAATCCGTTATACATCGCAAACTGACTTATCAATGGATAAAAATAGCGCCGAGCATAGATGTTGTGTTTTTTTAACGTTTCATAAAGCTCATCGCGGTTGGTGCGGTAACGGGTTTCATCCACCAATATCGGGAAATAGGCGTAGTTATGTCTCACCTCGGGCAAGTCTTCCAAAAAGCTGATGCCCTCAACTCCGGAAAGTTCCGTGCGGTAGCACCGGGCTATCTGCTGTCGCTTCGCGATGTTTTGCTCTAAATAGTTTAGTTGCAACAATCCCATAGCGGCTTGCACTTCGTTCATTTTAGCGTTGATTCCGGGTTCTTCAATAACGGTTTCGCCCCGGAACCCAAAATTCTTAAGGTTATCGATATGATGTTTCATTTCATGGGAGTGACACACAATGGCTCCGCCTTCAAAAGTATTAAACACTTTGGTAGCATGAAAACTTAATATCGACAGGTCGCCAAACGAAGCTAAACTCTTACCCTTGTAGGTAACGCCAAAGGTGTGGGCTGCATCATAAATCACCTTTAATCCCCTACGACGAGCTATTTCTTCGATGGCTTCCACATGGCAGGGATAACCGTAAACGTGTACCGGCAAAATAGCTGTGGTTTTTGGGGTTATGGCTGCTTCTATTTTTTCAGGATCGAGAGTAAACCGCTCGGGCTCGATATCCACAAACACAGGTTTAATGTTATTCCACCACAAACTATGGGTGGTTGCCACAAAACTAAACGGTGTGGTGATAACCTCACCGGTAATCCGCAGCGCTTGTAAAGCGGTAACCAGTGCGAGGGTTCCGTTGGAAAACAGGGAGATGTAGGGAACTCCCAAATATTTCGCCAAGGCTTCTTCCAACTGCTGATGAAACGGACCGTTGTTGGTTAAAATCCTGTTTTCCCAAATGGTTTGCAAATAAGGGATAAACTCTTCCAACGGCGGTAAAAAGGGTTGGGTAACGTAGATGGGTTTATCGGTACTCATAATTCACGGTTCAGGGTTCACGATAGCATATCCTCACAATCACAACCTCCCGGATTAATAACGGAGTAATATTTTCACCGCCGTCTTTCATCGGCAAAAGCTCCACGCACGGGAAAGAGGAAGGAAATCTATCCATAAGAAAAAAGAGATTTAACGCAAAGATATTGATTTTTATGAATTTTATGACGATATTTGCGGAAATAAAAACCGCCGGGGGCGGCAACCCCCGGCGGAATGACGTTTACATCTCGATTCCGTTAAAGAATTGTCACCGACCCGAGGTAAGTGCTGTTACTCACAGCCTCGGGTTTTGAATTTTTCATCATGGAATCGAGATCAACAAAAGCTGTCCACACATGCACTTGTTGTCCGGAGAAATTCTGCGGCAAAAGAATTTTTGCCTCTTCCTTTTCACGGAGCTCCAAGGTAGTACGCACCACAGATTGACCCAACTCAGGAGCATATACGGCAGCCATAAGATAATGATTAGGCTTAGCACTCCTATCGTTGACGTCGTAAACCCAACGAATAGTAAGTGTAGCCGGCTCATCAGCACCTATCGCTCCCTGAAGAATTCCCGGTAAGGTCCCTTCCGCAAGTTGAACTTTCGAATAATCCACCCGAAAATCGGGGTACACACCCTCAATCGCTCGACTGAGAATATGCTTCATCGCAACGTTTCGTTGAGTTAATTTGCGTTTGTACGACGCATATCCCAACGAAACAAACGGCATCAAATGTTTGATAACATCCGAAGCCATTTTGAACTTCGCTCTCACTACCAGCTGAGCCGGAGTGGGTTGTTTTTCCGTTTTGGCACCTACCGCACGCAGGTAGGGTGTACCTTTCCAGGTACTGCCAATCACAGGACCCAATTTCCCTGAAATGGGCCCTAAAATGCCATTCATTTGTTTGGCCATAACTAAAAGTAATTAAATTATTAGTTATGTGGCGCACTATGCAACCACATATTGCTGTAATTAGGAATGATTACAACAACGAAACAAAGATAATATCATATATACTAACAAAGCAAAAAAAATTATTAACAATTTTAAGCTATCTGCCTGATTATCTGACCCTTGATCGGTTGATAAATATTTTTATAACATCGATTGTTATCTTTATTGGTATGATTTTTTTAATCTTTTATGAGGCATTATTACAAAATAATAGCGATTTTTTGTAATTTATAATTGTTTAGTAAAATTTTATATTTCTTTTTTGTGTTAGCTAATCTTTTAATTAATTCAGGTAGTTTTTAAATACGATGGATAAACCCGTAAGTCAAAAGATGGGGTAGAATTAAAATCGTCGATACGATTCTGCCGAACTTATTGTGGTTCGCCAAGAGATTTTATCCATTTCCCATGGATACTGTCCATAAAATGTCAATTCACGGTTCCATGTTCACGTTCGGAAGATTATCAATGGCATAAATGACCAATGAATCCTTCATCGTTTATGTGAAACCCATGCTCGATAACCGGTTTCCGGAAACAACCCGCAGAAATGGAATTGAGACCAAGTATCTTGGGTAAATAATCGACCCACAATACCTCTGAAGAAAACAAAACGATTTATCCCCGATAGTCGGGCTTATTGTAGATTTTTCGGTAAAGTTTGTAGAAAAACTCAAGTTGTTTTTCGTTGTTGGGATAATCGCGATAGATTTTAGCGGGTTGTTGCATAATCTCCTCAAAGGTTTCAACAGGGATTCCAAGTTTTTTACACACGTATTCTTTTTCCTGCTGAATCGTCTCCGGTTGGTATGGTTTCGTTTCCAGCAATTTCAGCGCTTGTTCGCGAGTCATCTGTCCTGCACATATCTGGGTTGAAAAGGTTGCGCGCCGGTAATCGATGTTGAACTTCTCGGGCAAAATGTAGGATTGAACAAAACCGGTGTATTTCGATTCGTAGTGTTTACCTCCATAGTAGCGCCAACCCAGTTCGGATTCAAGAAGCTTCATGGCTTCGTCCTTATTGTAAGGAACATAGTTGAGCAGGTAAATAATTTTAATTCCTTTCACCAGCTTATAATAGGTCTCTTGCCAAAAACCGAACAGAGGGAAATTCTTCAATTTTCGCGTTCCGAATTTCTTGTGGATATATTTCAGATAGGTTAAATCCTTGGCGTTGTAGTGCCAGGTTTTAGGCAGAATACCTTCGGTAGCAAAATTTCCGCCGCTGATAATGTATTTTACTCCAAATCGGGCTGCCACTTTATGCAGCGCCCCCGGAATAGCAATGTCGGTGGGAGTCTCCATTTCGGGCACCCCGGCTTTCAGAAACGCAAGCTGGAGATCTTTAAATTCAGTCCAGTCGAGAACATAGCTTTCGTAGTCGAAACCAAGAATATCGGCCAGGTTTTTAATGTTTTTCACCGATATTTCAGAATTCCATCCGTTATCGAGGTGTACCAGCAAAGCCCTCAATCCGTGTTGCTTCAGCACATAACAAGCATAACTGCTATCGATACCACCGCTCACTCCAACCACACAATCGTATTTTTTACCACGCCCCGACTTTCTTATTTTACCTATAATCGTCTTAAGCTCCTTCTCCGAAGCCTCACCTTGATAGACACGCGAGGCAATGCGGTTGAAAAAATTAGTACAGTGATTGCAAACACCTTGTTCGTCGAAACGGATATCCACGTCGGTGGTATCCATCACGCAACGGGTACATTGCTGATAGGGTCGTTGAATCATATTTCGTTATTTTTACACAAAGGTACAACAGTTTTACATAAATAGAGAACGAAGTTTTTCTCTTTCGGGATAATTAATGAGCACCCCTTGGGTATTTCCCTGATAGACAAACATACTTCCGGCGGCCAACGCACTTGCTCGTCCATGGAAATATGCCTCTTTCCAATGTTCAGCCAACCCTGCTCCGCCCAGGGCAATCACCGGAACCGATACACATTCTGAAATAGAACGAATAAGATCCACATCGTAACCTTGCATGGTTCCGTCGCGATCAATCGATTGAACGATAATCTCCCCCGCTCCCATCTGTTCCATGGTTTGTGCAAATTCAACGGGCGAGAATTCAACGGATTGACTGCCGGCTTTTATCCTAACCGACATTTTCCCAAACCAGTTTTTGGCCACATCAATACACACCACAATGGTGGAAGAACCGAAATGGTCGGCAGCCTCCCTGATAAACCGAGGATTCTTAGCTGCGGCAGTGTTAATCACAACTTTCTCGGCTCCGGCCTGGATAACTTTTTCAATGTCGGATAAGGTTTTTATACCGCCCCCTACCGCAAACGGCATATTGGCCTCTTCGCCTGCCTCCCGCACAAAATCAAGCGAAATGTGACGGTTCTCTTTGGTTGCCGTTATATCTAAAAATACCAGCTCATCCGCTTTAAAATCGTTGAACAGCTTCACAGCATTGATCGGATCGCCAATGTAACGGTGGTTTCGGAATCGTACCGATTTCACCAAACCATCGTTTTTTAATAGCAATACCGGTATGATGCGTGGTCGAAACATGGTCAAAGGGTTATAAAGTTTTTCAATAATTGAATTCCTGCATCGTGACTTTTTTCAGGGTGAAACTGCACTCCAAAAATATTCTCCTTGGCTATGGCCGAACAAAATTCCGATTCATAAACCGTAGTGCACAACACATCATCAGTATTGGAAACCACCGTGTGATAGGAATGCACAAAGTAAAACTCCGATTCGCTGTCGATTCCTTTCAATAAAGGACTCTCTTTGGCCACTCGAATTGAATTCCAGCCCATATGGGGAACCCGAAATTTTTGAGGATTGTTGATCCGGAAACGCACCACCTTTGCATCGAACCAACCCAACCCTTCGGAGTCGCCCTCTTCGCTGTATTGGGTCATCAGCTGCATTCCCAAACAGATACCCAACACCGGTCGCTTTTTGACCAAGACAAATTCGTTTAAAACATCCTGAAGGTTTAAGCGTTGCAGGTTCTTCATAGCCATACCAAAATTACCAACGCCGGGCAAAATCAGTTTATCGGCCGAAGCTATAACGTCTTTCTCTTGACTTGCTCTGACATCAACCTTAAGTCGGTTAAACGATTTGTAAACCGAAAATAGGTTTCCCATCCCGTAATCAACAATCACCAGTTTCATAGTTTTGGGGAAATGTGTTGGTGAATGACTTCCGCCAAACGTTTGGTCTGATTTTTTCTCGAATAAAACTCGTATCCGCTCGACCGACAAGTAAGCTGTCCGGTAGCAGAAAACTCACGACCCCATTCTTTCAACGTCTCATAGAGGTGTTCCCGGTCGCGAACAACAACCCCCGATTCGGTTTGTCGGATTAATTCTATTTGTGGTATTTGATCGTATCCATCCAACTGCGAAAGATGATAAAATCGCTCTTTTAACCCAAGAGCCTCCTTGTCGTCGGAGAAACAAAAGAGAATCCTCTTCTGTAAAGCTAAATAGTCAAAGATTTTGGTGCCAATGTAATAATAGTCGTTAAACAGAATTAAACCATCGGAACCCGACAAAACCTTAATGAGTTCACTATTGGGCATTTTGGGATAAATCTCGATGTGGAGATGATTTACGGCTTGCGATTGGAATGCAACAACGCGTTCGGGTTGGTTAACCCCAAAGAATTGCAAACGCACCGGTATTTTTTCATGGGAACAAAAGCGGTTAACCTCTTGCAAAAACAGCTCAAGCGGGTGCCAAGGATTTAACGTTCCCGCAAACGAAAGGGTTAACATCGGGTTCCGGCTCTCGTTCCGGTGAAAATCGAAATTTTCGGGATCGTATCCGTTATAAATCAACTCAACCGATTTTTGGGGAAAATTTTTCCTAATGGCATGAATAAAAAAATCGGTTACCGTAGTAATCCCAACCGCTTTGCTGACATAGCGTTTTTCCATGAGTGCATAGAAGGGTTTCATTGGGGATAAATTTTTATCCTCAACCCATGGATCGCGGTAATCAGCAATCCATGGAACGGAGTATTTCTCGGAGAGCTTAGCCGCGTATCGGAACAGGATGAACGGATCGCCGGTGGCAATAATACAATCCACGCGATGGGTTTTCAAATAGCTATCGGCAGCCCGATATAACTCATATTTAGGACCTATGGGCAAAATCCACTGTATCAGCTCATAGTAGGCAGAAATGGCTTTACGCAAAAAACGAAACCTATGTTCGCCATAGCGAAGTATCAACCGATTGGCCCAAGTGGGACGATAGGGACTACGAACAAGGGTTCCTGTAGGGGTTTCCTCCATAAGGGTTTTGTCCGATTCGCCCGGGGAAACATAATCCAAAGGACTCCCGTGGCGGTTACTCCATTGGCGGGTTATCACCACAGGATACACGCCAAATTCATGAAGATATTTAAACCAACTATAGGGTCGCAGTCCTCCTACTGACACGTAAGGCGGGAAATCGTAGGCTAATATCAACAGTTTCAACATCGTTTTTGTCGGATGGTTGCGGTATATAGTTTCTCAAACAATGGGTAAAAATAGGAAAAGTTTAGTTGGGTTCAACCATTATTTTCAGATAAATATACAAAAAATCTACGGATGATGAATGGCCCAAGGTTTATGTTGCCTATCTTTTTGGATAGTTTTTCCCTCACCGACATCCCCTTTTATAAAAATTAATCACACGGGCCGGAAAACCGTTGTTGAAACCCACGACAATCGTACCAAACAGAAACCATGTTTCCATAGTGTTTCCATGGTGTTTCCATAGTGTTTCCATAAAAGGGGGTTTTATGGAAACATCATGGAAACATGGTTCGATTATGGTTGAAATCAAACTAAAACGAACTGATACGTAATGTACGGATTGAATTAAATCTCGACAATTGTTGGATACACTCGCTATAAGCTGATGTTCAGCGTATAATGATGGAAAGAAAAGACTATTCCTTTGGTGATTTTAAAATCCGACGCATCAAATCGATAAATTCCGACAGCGCCGATAGATTAAAAATCCTGCACAGCAAGAAGTAAACGAGAAATCCCGCCGTAAATTGCATCGCCACTAAAGCTCCGCCCTTTAGGGGTAAAAGCCATCCGATTGTCCAAACCATACAAGCCATGGTTCCGGCAAACAAAAAAATTAACCACAAATCGGCGAATTGCTCACGGAAACCGTAATGAATCAATCCCAGTGAATAGTGCGAATTGAGGAAATAAGCCGTAATGCTGAAAAGTACTCTTCCGACAACCAGACCCATTACGCCCCAGGGCAACCCTGCTAAAATGAAAGCCACCAACAGAATTTTTTTGATAATTTCAAGCTTCAGAAAGGTTCCGCCCTTTCCTTTGGCAATCAGAATATTGATGTTGATAGCATGAAGCGGATAGAGCAAACCTTCGATGCAAAGCCATTGAAGATAAGGGACTGTGGGCATCCACTTTTCGGTCAACAACCATCGGATGAGCTCGGGAGCCAGCACCAGAAATCCAAGCATGGCCGGTGCGGTGAAAAGCATAACCATTTGTATCAAACGGCTATATCCTTGTTTCAATCGTTCATCGTCGTCCTGAATCTTGGCTAATACCGGGGTGGTAACGCTCTGCACCATACCGGTGATATTGCGCGAAAGCAGCTGCTGATAGGATTCGGCACGGTTATAAAAAGCCAACGTAGCCGCCGAAAACCATCGTCCGATGATTACAGCGTAGAGATTTTCAAAAACAACATTGATCACACTGCTTGCCAGCATTTTGCTGCCAAACTGCCAAATTTCACGAAACGACCGCACGGAAAAAATCCAACGGACTTTTCGACGACGGTAGAAAATCAATCCGATCGAAGTAACGGCACGTGACGATAATTGTTGAACCACCAATGCCCAAACTCCATAGTTCAGGTAAGCTGCAGCGATTCCTAAAGTACCCGAAACTACTGCCGAACCAAGATTAATGATGTTTAATGCTTTGAAATTGAGCTGCCGGTTTAACTCGATGTTTTGAACAAACCCAAAACTACTGATAATCAAACCAAAACTTAACCATCGCACAACCGGGGTCAGACCTTGTGCATTGAAAAACGACTGTATCAGGGGAGCCGTCAGATAAATCAGAAGAAAAACAAAAATTGAAGCCAACAGATTAAACCAGAACGCAGTGTGGTAATCGTTGTCGGTTACCTCCTTTTTGCGTATCAGCGAAATAGAAAAACCGCTATCGATGAAAACCCCCACTACATTGATCACCACAAAGGACATGGCAATCAAACCGTAGTCGTCGGGAGCTATGATTCGGGCTAGAACAATCCCGATGGCAAAACCAACAACCTGTCCGAGTAACTTTCCGACCACATTCCATAACACAGCCTTAAACGATTGTAAACCCAGGTTTAGGTCGCTCATATCCGTGATTTTTCGGCAAAAGTAACGCTTTTTCAAGCGAAGTTATCCGAACGTCGAAAAATCTCCGGTTGTTTTTGATAACTGAGTCCAAAGCGTTGACAAAAATTTCGATCCGACAAAACAGTTTGCAGCAAAACATCGTATATTTATCGGTCAATTAAAGAAATATGAACCGAATTGCTTTTCCTATCCTTTTATTGTTAACTGTAAGTCGGATTTTAGGACAGATTCCCCAGCAAAATCTCCAACTATGGTTAAAAGCCGATCAGGTGGTGGAAACCGGCGGAAAAGTTCAACAATGGACAGATTTAAGCCCAAACAACTATTCCATTGTTCAGAACACACCGGCCAACCAACCCCAAAAAATCAACGGCGTACTGAATGGTCGTCCGGTAATCCGGTTCAACGGTTCCACCACCTATCTCGACGGAGGCGATATTTTAGACTTAGGAACAAACAATCACACTATTTTTCTGGTCGGATTGCGAAACTCTGCCAATGGAACTTTCATAGCCAAGTCCATCGCTGCAGGTGTCTCCGGAAGGTACGCCCTTTTTTTTGAAAGCAATTTGTTCACCTTTCTTTATCAAGACAACACCACTCGGAATATCACCACCAATCAATGGCAAACGGGTCGCTTCTATTTACTTTGCGCCGAAAACAGCCGCAACGAAGCAAAAAACAAACTCATTCTAAATGAGCAAACAATAGGAGAATCGTCGATTTCCGATTACTACGATTTTAATACCTCTTATAATTTTCTGATAGGTGCTTACAACAACTCCTCGGGGAGTGTTCCCCCTTTGTTGTATCTCAACGGGGATATAGCGGAAATAATTATCTACAGTCGGCTGCTTTCTTCCTCAGAAAAAAATGCGGTATCCCTTTATTTAGACTCGAAATATTCACCGGCTTTCTCCCTTGGCAACGACACGGTTATTCCCTACGGTTTCAACTATAGGCTGGAGGTTCCCTCGGCCTTTACCGATGTTCAATGGTCAACCGGAGCCGCAAGCCAATCCATTGTGGTTTCTAACTCGGGGCAATATTGGGTCACGGCCATAAGTCCTTTAGGCGTAAGGAGGTACGATACTATTCAAGTTACCATTCCCACCCCGCAAATCAATTATTCCCAAACAAACCTTTGTTCCGATTCAGTATATGAATTTCATGTGGGAGAGTTTCGTTCCGGCAATCATTACACGCTCAGTTGGTTCAACGGATATACGGGCGATACCCTTCGCATAACCAATTATCAAGGCGCTATCTGGGCTAAGGTGACCGACTCAGCAGGTTATTTCAGCTATACCGATACCTTGCATGTTTTTTTAGATAACTTCACACACCAATTTTCCCTTGGCACCGATACCACTCTTTGTGGCGGTTCATCGTTCTCTATTGCCGAAAATCCCTATTTCTCCCAACTCACGCAATGGGTATGGAGCAACGGCAGCAATCAAACTTCTATACCTATTGTTGCCCCCGGGAACTATTCCATCACGGTTACTAACACCAACAGTTGTACGGCGATAGATACCATCAGCGTCAATATTCAAGGTACGGCGCCCGTAGCCGATTTTAGTATTAACGGTCATTGTCAGAATTCCACCATTGAATTTTTCAACCAATCGGTTCCTATGCCCGGTGATCCCATAGCCTCTGTCCAATGGAATTTTGGCGATGGTACAATTTCTGAAGAAACGAATCCCATGCATATATATACCAACGCCGGGGATTACCTCGTTCAGATGGTGGTTTACACAGAATCGGGGTGTAGCAATCGAAAAGAACAGCTCATTTCAATCAATCCCCAACCGACAGCATTTTTTAGGGTTGACAAAGCCTGTACCGCATCGCCATACCTTTTCTTCGACCAAAGCGTGCCTGCAGATGGAACCCATCTTGTTTCCTACTTGTGGGATTTCGGCACAGGCGACTCTTCCATGGACAGTAACCCGATATATCAATTCATGAATACCGGAACCTTTCAGGTTACACTAACCGTAACCGATAATCGAGGTTGCAGCAATACTTATTCGCAAACAATCGAGGTGGTTTCATCGTTACCACCCGCACAACAGCCTTCGTTAATTTCGCCGGCACCGGGGTTTCCCACCGACAGTCTAACCATTGCTTTCCGATGGAATACAACACAGGGGGCGCTCTACTATAGGTTACAAATTGCCGGCAACAGTAATTTTAATCCGATAATACACAACATCATCACCCCGAATTATCAGAAAACGGTGAATCTCCCCGCAGGGAAATATTTCTGGAGAGTTTTGGCTTATAACGGGTGCGAAGAAGCTACCGCTTCCGAAACTCGTGAGATGTTGACAGGATTCCCGCAACAACTTTCGGGCTTGCAACTTCATTATAGCGTTTTTGAAGGTTTAGACACTGTAAATCAAAAAGTGGTTTCGTGGCAAAATTTGGCAAACCCATCCCAATGGGCTATTCAATCTAATGCGTTGTTTCAACCCGTTTTTGTCAGCGATGTCTTAAACGGAAGACCCTCGGTGATGTTTGGAAATGCCGGTGCCACTTACCTTGAGTTCAATCCCTTAACTGTTCCAAATCAAGATTTTAGTGTTGTGATGGTTTATAAACCCCTCGCGTTCGATCTTCCGGTTCATTATATCGCGTCAGGGGGCACTGCAACCACATCGGAAGGAGGGATCTTTGCCGGAGGCAGCCTTATCGCAGGGCCCGGGGTGTTCGATGGTCAAAATACTCTCCGACTCTCCGAGAACTATTCCGGTTGGCAGATTGTTGTCATTCGTTCCAACGATATTCTTATCAACACTTTGCATCCTGCTCTTGCTTCATCAGCCACCGCTCAGCAGTTGAAGCTTAATCTTCTCGGAAGTCGTACCAATGCATTGAACAGCCAATTTTTCAAAGGCTTTTTGTCGGAGTTTATGGTCTTCAATCGTCGCATTACGGAAGAAGAAGCTTTAGCTTTGACGCATTATCTTCGATATAAATTTTTTCCTCCTTTGTCGTTGGGCAACGACACATCATTAGTTTGCGGTTCGTGCAACTATCCTATTGTTGCCCCTTCGGGTTATCTTGAGTATCAATGGTCTAACGGTTCTACGCTACCCCAAACCGTGGCACAGCAAACCGGAACCTACACCTTAACCGTGACCGATGCCTTTAATCTAATGTCAAGCGACGATATTCGGGTGGTGTGTCCTTCACAGTCGTGTTATCCCTCAGTCAATTTAGGGCCCGACCTCTATGGAACCTGTGGTTTTTGTAACTTTACCATCTCAGCTTCGGCACCCCATTTTGTGAATTATTTGTGGTCAACCGGTGCAACCACTCCCACAATCGTCGTAACCTCAACCGGATACTATTCAGTAACAGCAACGGATATTGACGGATATTTGTCGGTAGATACCATTTTTGTTCAATGTCCTACTGTTTCGTGCGATCCACCGGTAAATCTTGGGTCTGACATTTCGGTGACCTATGGTTTTTGCCCCGTTACTATTCAGGCTAATACTATCTACAACCAATATCTATGGTCAACCGGCTCAACCCAAAGTTCTATAACGGTTAACAATCCGGGAACCTATTGGGTGCGCGTGGTTGACCAATATAACTTTATTTCGTCCGACACCATTAAGGTTCTATATCCTACCATCCAACTTCGCGACACCGCTTTCTGTTCCGGACAAAGTGTGATATTGAATCCAAACCTTGGAAACGGTTACACTTACTTATGGTCAACCACCTCAATGAACCCCACAATACAAGTGAACCAACCCGGAGACTTTTGGGTGATGGTATTCGACTCGCTGGGATGCTCTCGTAAATCACAAACCATAAGGGTGTCGGAGGATACTCTTCCGTTAATGCAATGGTTTTCATCCTACGATACAACGCTCTGTCGAAACAGCCAACTTTCGGTAATCAACATCCCAAACTATTCTTACAGCTGGAACACTTCGGAAACCGGCAATTCAATAACAGTGGAAAATGGTGGACTTTATCGGCTTACCGTAACCTCTCCCTACGGGTGCACATCCACCGATTCTGTTTTTGTTCATATCAACGGACAGGCACCCATTGTGATATTTGGAGTAAATGACGGTTGCACCAATACTCCGCTTACGGTTATTAACGAAACTGTTTCCATAGACCAAGTTCCCATTACCCGTTGGGAATGGAGAATCAACCAACAACTTGTCGATACGGTACAATATCCAATTCTTACTATCAATCAACCCGGAACCCATGAAATAACTTTAACCGCCGGGAATCAAAACGGATGCGTTGCAACCCAATCCAAAACTGTAACTGTTTATCCTACCCCCAATATTCAACTTATTGCTCCGGAAATTGCCTGTACCCAAATGCCCGTTCATTTCTCCGCAGACGTTTCACCCGCCTCTTCCTCAATTTCCTATCTTTGGACGGTTCAGGGTCAGTTTTTCTCCAACGAACCTTCTCCGTTTTTAATCTTCGACAGTGCCGGATTTTTCACCGTATCGCTAACCGTTACCACCCCCGAAGCATGCTATTCCACCGCAGAAAAAACAATCCAGGTGATCGATATTAATCCTGAAAGTCAAACCATAACATTGACTTCTCCTCAGGCAAATGAAATAATCAATTCCGGTAGAGTAATGTTCCATTGGCAGGCCATAGGCTCATTCTTAAATTTCACTTTGCAAATAAGCAATGATCCTTCATTCAATTCCATATTGTTTGAAGCAGAAACAACACAAACATCCTTGTCTGTCACTTTACCCCCGTACCATATCTTGTATTGGAGAGTGGTTGGGACCAACCTTTGTCACTCCTTGGTTTACTCAACATCTCAGGCTTTGCAGAAGTTTAGTCCGCAGAGCTTAAATTCATTAGCACTCTGGCTTTCCGCCGACTCGGTTTTAATCAGCCATGGAAAAGTAGTTCAATGGTACGATTTGAGTCCCAACCATTTTTTAATCCAGCAGCCAACTGCCACCAATCAGCCACAAAAGGTGGAAAATGGATTGAATGGTCGTCCGGTAATTCGATTCAACGGCACAAACACCTATCTCGACGGTGGTGACATCCTAGACCTAGGAACAAACAGTCATACTGTTTTTCTGATCGGATCGCGCAACTCGGCAAACGGGGTTTTCTTTGCAAAATCTCTTTCGGGTGCCGTATCGGGGAGGTATGCCCTTTTGCACGAAACTAATAATTTTTATTTTCTCTATCAGGATAACATATCTAGAGAAATATACACCAATCAATTTCAAATCGGACGGTTTTATCTTATTCAAGCGATAAACAACCGTGACGATGCTAAAAATCAACTTTTGTTGAATTCTGAACTTATTGGAGAAAAAAATATTAACGAATTCTACGAATTTAATACCGATTACCGATTCCTTATCGGTGCCTACAACAATTCAACGGGCGGTCTTCCTCCCAACAGTAATTTATATCTAAACGGCGATATAGCGGAAATCATCATTTATAACCGACTGCTTACCGAGCAAGAATCGGATCAAATCAAACAATATTTAGCATTAAAATATGGCTTAGCCGTGAATCTGGGAGACGACATCTTTGCACAAAGTTTTTGTCCCGTTACGCTCGAAATACCCGGTGATTTTACCAATGTTTTATGGTCAACCGGATCAACTGAACATACCACCACAGTTTCCGAATCGGGAGTATATTGGGTTGAGGCAACCAATACCTTTGGCATTATCACACGCGATACCATCGAAGTGCGTTTCCCGACTATCGATATTCCCGATGAGGTCTATTTTTGCCTTGGTTCGTCCACAACCGTAGAACCGCATTTAGAAGGCAATTACACTTACCTTTGGTCAAACGGTATGACTACTCCATCGATTCAAATTTCAACCCCGGGCAATTATTGGGTAAGAGTTACCGATTCGCTGGGATGCTGGAAAGAACATTACTTCAGAGCGAAAGCCGACAGCTTTGCTCTCCAAGCATCTTTGGGCGACGATGGTCCAATCTGCAACGGCACACGTGTTTCCTTGGTCTCCGGAAGTGAAAACGCAGTAGCATATCTTTGGTCAAACGGGAGTAACCTTCCCTATTTCACCATCAACAATCATACTCAGGTAAGCGTTACTGTTACCAACAACAACGGCTGTCAGGCAATCGACACCATCAACCTGTCGATTATTGGAGATGCACCTTTGCTCGCCTTCGACCACGGAGCCCTATGTAAAGCCAATCAATTTGCGTTTACCGACCACTCCCAAAGTCTCGACGGATCGGCCATTGCCACGCGTCGTTGGATATTCAATCATACCGACACACTTTACGGGTCTCAGGTTAGCTATTCGTATCCCGACACCGGTAAAATTCAAATCCAACTCAAAGTTTCCACAGAAAGTGGTTGCTGGAACGACACTTCATTTAACCGAAGAGTTAACGATATTCCGATGGTAAACTTTAGTCCCACTACAGTGTGTGAGCGCAATTCAGTGCAATTCACCTCATTTGGAACCTTATCCGACGGAACCATCACCGGATATCACTGGGATTTTCCCGAAAGTACCTTAACCACGGCTAATCCTGTTTATTCTTTTTCTACGGCCGGGCAACAAACTGTTTCATTGACACTCACAAGCAATCACGGCTGTTCCAATAGCATTACAAAAACCGTTGAGATAAAAAACTCACCCGTTGCCGACTTTACCTGGAGTACTGCCTGCGAAGGTCTTCCGGTGAGATTTACCAATACAACTCAAACATGGTTATCTACTTTATCGGATTATTTCTGGACGTTTAACCAGCAAGTTAATTTTACTCAAACCCATCCGCAATATACTTTCCCAACGGCAGGAAATTATGTAGTACAATTAGTGGCTATTCAACGAGTTAACCAATGCCGCGACACGATTTTGAAAACAGTAACGGTAGCCCCCAATCCCACAGCGCTGCCCTTTCCGGCCTCCGGATGTGCAACCGAAACTATTGCTCTGCATCATGCAAGCATCCCGGGTATAGGTTACTCGCTTAACCAAGTAGAATGGAACGTAGCCCCCGTTGCCGGTATCATTTCCGGAAATCATCTGATCAGCAATAACACAGCGGGAACCTTCCCCATAGAAATCACTGTGACCAACAACGCCGGTTGCTCTGCCTCAGCACAATCAACAGTACAAATTTTTGAGAAACCCGATGCTCATATCGTCATTCCCAACGACACCCTTTATCTTCCGGTTAACTTTATAGTCTCTTCGCTGAACAACAACGCTGAATATTTGTACAGATGGTACCGAAACGGAACTCTCACCTCTACCGATTCTAGTTGGCGTTTTATTCAAAACATGGCACAAATTGACACCTTAGCCCTGGAGATGAGAACCCCCCATGGGTGTTTCGATAGCGATAGAATGGTTATAACCACCCTAGTACCGGAAATTGACCTGGAAATGATTTCTATGTCCGCTACCATTTTCAACAACCAGTTATTGATTCGTGTTCAGATTCGGAATAACGGCACTGTTCCTATAAACAACACCTTGCTGAAAATTACTTCAGATAAATTCAATTCAATTTCCGAACTATGCACTGAAACCGTCAGTCCGGGACAAATTCTTCCCTACACCCTTCGAACCAGAATATTGATCAATGAAAATGAATTGCCAAGGTATATATGTGTCGAAACGGAAACTAACGGCGATAACCTGATCGAGAATAACAGTCAATGCTTCTTCTTTGATACACAGCTTAGAATATTTAACCCAACGCCTAATCCCGCACGCGACTTTGTCGATGTAAAAATAATTTCACCATCATCCGCATGGGCTGAATTTACTTTTATTAATTCTATGGGGGCAATACTTGACCAAAAATCCCATGCTATTGAAGAAGGCCTGAACAACATCCGATTATCTTTACCAAAATCTGCAACGGGGGTAATCGTTTTAAAAATTAAAATCGTAGATAACTCACACTTTTACAAAATATTAGTAAACCAATAATCGGCTGAAGGTTAAAAAATTTTTGTTGTAGGTATTTTTGTTATTGAAAAAAACTTATATTTGGTTCACGAATTGGTAGTTAAAACAAATTGCACTGATAGCCTTGATTTATGGAAGCATTGATAATTGAAGCCACACCTAAAACCCCAAGAGTTGTTTTCGATCCATCGGAGAATTTTTTTGAAATTTCAGGACGTTCGCTTCCTGAAAACGTCGTAAAAACCTACGCCCCTGTTATTAAATGGATAGAAAAGAACGTGGGAGATTTGCGGAATCAATCGATCACCTTCAATTTCAAAATGGACTACCTTAACTCAGCTTCGGCAAAAATGATATCTCTAATCCTTACAAAACTGGAGGAATTCTATAAATCCGGGATCAACATTGAAGTACACTGGTATTATAACACCGATGATGACGACATTCAATCGGAAGGTGAAATTTACGCGATGTTAAAAAAAGTACCCATAAAACTTATCGGAATCAAAGACGATTTGGAGTAGTCTTCTAACAGATGACATTTTAGTCTTTAATATGTTGCCCGACACATTTATTTTAATAAAACGGGACGTAGAATATTTTACTTTTGCAAACGATTACATAAAAGCAAATTAGAGTAAACATAAATCATTTGAGCTATGCCACAAATATCACAACGCGGGAAAGAGATGCCCGCATCGCCTATCCGAAAACTAGTTCCATACGCTGAAGAGGCTAAGCGAAAAGGGATCAAGGTGTATCACCTGAATATCGGACAGCCCGACATTCCAACTCCGAAAATTGCTTTGGATGCCCTGAAGACCTACAATGAAACTGTTATTGAGTACAGTCACTCAGCAGGCATTGAGTCGTATCGGAGAAAATTAGCCGATTACTACAAAAATGTTGGAATCAATGTAGAATATTCCGACATTATCATCACCACCGGAGGATCGGAAGCAATATCGTTTGCATTTAACTCAGCTTTAAATCCGGGAGACGAAGTTATTATTCCTGAACCCTATTACGCCAATTACAATTCATTTGCTAAGATGGCCGGAGTTACACTAAAGACCATCTTCTCGCATATTGACGACGGTTTTGCTCTGCCGCCCATAGAAGAATTTGAAAAGTCAATCACTCCCAAAACAAAGGGAATTGTCATTTGCAATCCGAATAACCCGACCGGCTATCTTTACTCGGAAAAAGAAATGAAAACCTTGGCTGAAATAGTGAAAAAATACGACCTGTATTTGTTCAGCGATGAGGTTTATCGAGAATTCTGCTACGATGGGAACAAGCATTTTTCTGCCATGAACCTTGAGGGAATTGAGCAAAATGTAGTAATGGTGGACTCGGTATCAAAACGTTACAGTGCCTGTGGAGTTCGAATCGGATGTATTGTGTCGCGAAATAAAGAATTGATGGCTACTGCCTTGAAATATGCTCAAGCCCGTTTGAGCCCACCATCTTTAGGACAATTTTTAGCCGAAGCTGCCCTGGAAACACCTAAATCATACTTCGACGAAGTGTATCAGGAATATATCAAACGGCGAAACTTTATGTGTGCAGAATTAAACAAAATGCCCGGTGTAAAAACTCCTGTTCCTAAAGGAGCGTTTTATACTATTGTTGAGCTTCCCATTGACGACTCCGATAAATTTTGCCAGTGGATGCTTTCCGACTTCTCCCACAACGGCTGCACCGTAATGATGGCCCCGGCTACGGGTTTCTATTCCAATCCCGAATTGGGACGCAAACAGGTACGCATGGCCTATGTGCTTAAAATTGAAGACCTGAAGAAAGCTATGGAGGCGCTTGCCGAAGGATTGAAAAAATATCCCGGTCGTACCATTTAACAACGATGAGTGATATAAAAAAGCCTTTTTACGATTAGGTAAAAAGGCTTTTTTATTGAAAATCATTAACTTTGAAAAAAAGAGCTAAGGTGATGAATCCGATAACCATACAGCTGAACCATACACTTTCGGAGATCTTTTTCTGTGACTTCCCCAAAAAGCTTAAAGATCTTATCCCCGAAAAAAATGTTTTTATCATCACCGACACTAATTTGCATCTTCTTTATCACCATCTTCTCCCCGATTTTCCTTGTTTTATTATCTCTCCCGGAGAAAAATCAAAAAGTTTTGAAACCTGCCTTTCAATTTATCGGTGGCTTTTGGAAAACCATGCCCAACGCGACGCGTTTATCCTTGGCTTTGGAGGCGGTGTAGTGAGCGACATTGCGGGATTTGTGGCAGCAACATTTATGCGCGGTGTCGCATTGGGCATAGTGTCCACGTCATTGCTTTCTCAAGTTGACGCAAGCGTTGGGGGGAAAAACGGCATTAATTTCAATTCCAACAAAAACATTGTGGGAACATTCTTCCAACCCAAATTTGTGATCTGCGACATACAACTTCTGGAAACCCTCCCGGAGGATGAATACCGTAATGGGATGGCTGAGGTGGTTAAACATGCTATTCTTAGCGGACCGCCATTTTTTGAATTCTTGGAGCAAAACACCTCAAACATCAACCTAAGGCAACCCGTCGCCCTTGATTACATTATTCGGCAATCGGTTCAATATAAGGCTTCCATCGTTTCAGCCGATGAAAAAGAAAAACATCTTCGAAAAATACTAAATCTTGGTCATACAGTGGGGCATTCAATCGAAACGACTTACGGATTGCCCCATGGAATGGCTGTTTCAATAGGCTTAGCCTTTGCCTCAAAACTTTCAGTAAAGTTAGGGTTACTCGATGTAAATCAACAAAAACGAATCGAAAATCTTCTTATAAAACTGAACCTTCCCATTACTTTTGACATCTCTCATGAGAAAATTGTTGATAAAATGGTGCATGATAAAAAACGATTTGACAACGGCATCGATTTTATCCTTATTGAAGCCATTGGAAAGGTTGTAATTCAAAGAATTCCCTTAGTTGAACTACAAAAGCATCTCGAACAAATCATCGGTCAATAATGAAGTACTACAACCCTCATATTTGTCTCAGTCTTGGCAAGATCGACTACAAAACTGCAGCATCAACCGTTAAAGAATCGGTGCTTTGTGAAATCCGGTTCGACTTACTGAATTTTAGCAACGATGAATATTCTGAGTTGTTTCGTTTAGGGAAAAATATCATTGCCACCTGTCGTAGCAAAGATGTTGCTGAAATAGAGAATCGGTTAAGATTTGCCCTTGAGCAGGGTTGTTATGCCATTGATATTGATGTTAGTTTGCCTCCTCGACTCAAAAGTCAACTCATTTCATTAGCTAAACAAAAAGAGCGCAAAATTATTCTTTCATATCACAATTTCGATGGAACCCCCAAACCCGAAACGTTAAAAAGTCTTTGCGATGAAATGCTTAAATCCGGTCCGGATTATATCAAGATAGCAACCATGGGACAGTGCCCATTCGACTTAGTCAACCTGATATCGTTATATCAGTATCACCAACCACTCATAGCCTTTGCCATGGGAGAAATGGGTAAAGCTACACGCCTTTTGGCACCTATTTTAGGTGCCCCCTTTACCTATGCATCTTTGGAAGAATATGGAACGGCTCCGGGACAACTAAATTATGAAACGGTTGACCAATTTCTACAAACTTATTTTATTAATCCCTAATCCATCGCCTTGACTATTCATGAATGTAAAAATCAACCCTTCAAAGGTAAATGGCACCATAATCGCACCACCGTCCAAAAGTGTATCCCAGCGAGCTATAATCCTTGCATCGTTAGCCGACGGAACCAGCATACTTCACCATTGTGGTAAATCCGACGATGTTCAATCGGTTTTAAAGATCGTAGAAACATTAGGAGCCAAGGTTTCTTTTAAAGGCGATAAAACATTCATCACAGGGCCGATAAAACTCTCCTCGCAAACGATCAATTGTGGAGAATCGGGATTAGCTGCCCGAATTTTTTCGGCACTTGCAGCCTTGGGATCGCATCCCATCGTAATTAACGGCACCGGTAGTTTGTTAAAAAGACCGATGACTATGATTGAAAATACATTGAAAAAAATGAATGTATCAATACAGTCTAATCATGGTTTTTTACCCTTAGTCATAAAAGGTCCATGGGAAGGCGGATCAATATCAATGGATGCTTCCGAAACATCGCAACTTCTGAGCGGAATAATTATGGCTGCACCTTTAGCTTCCGAGCACACAACCATTTATATTGAAGCTATTAAAAGTAAACCTTATATTGACCTGACGCTTGAAGTCATGAAAGCATTTGGTGCAGAAGCTCAACAGCAAAATTATAATCATTTTCAAATTAAAGCTAACCAACGATATCGCCCTGTAGATATGGATATTGAAGGCGATTGGAGCGGAGCAGCTTTTATGCTTGTTGCGGGTGCTATTGCCGGCAAAGTAACCGTAAGAAACCTTTCGCCCTTTTCAAAACAACCCGATAAAAATATCCTTCAGTTGCTAATGCGAACCGGCGCGCGATGCTCCATTAACGAAGATTTTATTGAAGTAGAAAAGCAGCGCCTCACACCGTTCGCTTTCGATGCTAATGATTGCCCTGATCTGATTCCCCCCGCAGTTGCGCTAGCGGCACATTGCCAAGGCGATTCAATGATTAAGGGCGCCAAACGATTGGTTCATAAAGAAAGCAACAGAGCATTAACCCTTAAGCAAGAGTTCGAAAAAATGGGGATAGAATTACAGATTGAAGGCGATGTGATCATTGTAAAAGGAGGCAAACCCCATAGTGCCATTTGCCATTCCCATAACGATCACAGAATTGCTATGGCTTGTGCTGTGGCTGCCTTGGGTGCTGATGGAGAAACCCATATTTTGGAAGCCGATGTTGTAAAAAAATCGTATCCTGATTTTTTTGATAAATTATTATTGTTGATGGAATAAATTGTCGGCAGAAAAATCACTATTTCAGACCTAAGATTTTTCGGATTTCGTTCAATTTATTCAGGGCTTCCAAAGGAGTAATGCTGTTAATATCAACACCCTTTAAATGATCCCGAATTTGCTCTAGCGTGGGATCATCGAGTTGGAAGATGGTATATTGATACCCTTCGCGTTGCTTGCCTAGCTCTTTTACATGACGGGTAAGACCTTTGGTTTCGTGTTTTCCCTCTAAATCTGCTAAAACCTGATCGGCACGTTTAATTACCACATCGGGCATTCCGGCCATTCTTGCTACATGAATACCGAAGCTATGCTCGCTTCCACCACGAACTAATTTTCGAAGAAAAATAACTTTATTTCCGATTTCACGCACCGAAACATTGTAATTCCGAATACGTTTAAATGAGGCTTCCATTTCGTTAAGTTCGTGATAATGTGTTGCAAACATGGTTTTAGGCTTATATCGGGTATGATCGTGGAGATATTCAACAATTGCCCAAGCTATTGAAATTCCATCGTAGGTGCTTGTGCCTCGACCAAGTTCATCGAAAAGCACCAGACTCCTTGAGGAAAGATTGTTCAAAATGCTAGCGGCTTCGTTCATTTCAACCATAAAAGTTGATTCTCCTAGAGAAATATTGTCGGAGGCTCCTACTCGCGTGAATATTTTATCAACAATCCCAATTTTTGCCTCGGCTGCCGGGACAAAAGAACCAATTTGTGCCAAAAGGACAATCAAGGCTGTTTGGCGGAGCAGTGCCGATTTCCCCGACATGTTGGGGCCGGTAAGAATCATGATTTGCTGCGAGTCCGGATCAAGAAAAACATCGTTGGGAACATATTCCTGCCCCACTTCCATCTGGGTTTCTATTACGGGATGTCGTCCTTGTTTGATGTCTAAAATCAACGAATCGTTAACCTCCGGCCGGCAATAATTGTTTTGCTGAGCTAAGGTGGCAAAGGATTGTAAACAGTCTAGGGTTGCCACCAATCCCGAGGTTAATTGCATTGCAGGTACATACTCAGAAAGCGACACAATCAGATCGGAAAACAATTGCCGCTCGAGTTCCAAAATCCGCTCCTCTGCTCCAAGAATCTTATTTTCGTAATCCTTCAATTCCTGCGTAATATACCGCTCTGCGCTTACTAAAGTTTGTTTTCGCTCCCAAGTTGACGGGACTTTTTCTTTGTGAGTATTCCTCACTTCGATATAATACCCAAATACATTGTTGAACGATATTTTTAAACTGCTGATACCGGTCTCTGCAATATAACGCTCCTGGATCTGCGCTAAATAATCTTTACCTGTAAAAGCAATTTGCCGCAATTCGTCGAGTTCCTGATGGACACCTGTTGCTATTACATTGCCTTTGTTCAGGTTTGGGGGAGGTGTTGGCTGAATCTCTTTTTCAATCCGTTGTCGAACACCTTTACAAGGTTGTATCTGTTCGCCAATTCCTTCCAGAACAGGAAGTTGACTCCGCAAACAAATCTCACGCAAAGGCTCCAATGCTGACAGCGATTCAGCTAACGCAACCAGCTCCCGAGGATTGATTCGATAAACGGCTAATTTGGTAGCTAACCGTTCAAGGTCTCCCACCTTTCGGATTAACGAACGTATGGAATTTCCTTGATCGGGATTTTTTATCAACCATTCAACTACGTTGTAACGTTCGCTGATTTTTTTAGGTTGATTAAGGGGCAAAGCCAACCATCGGCGAAGCATCCTCGCACCCATAGGTGAAAGTGTGTGGTCAATGGTCTGCAAGAGCGATTTGCCCTTTTCGTGTAACGCATCAAAAATCTCGAGATTCCGGATGGTAAAGGGGTCGAGCCAAACATAGTTGTCCTCATCAATTCGAGATATCGAACGTATATTGTTAAGATTTGTATGGTGGGTCAGATCAAGATAGTGTAAAACAACTCCGGCCGCTATAATGGCATTGTGAAGATCTTCAATTCCAAACCCTTTGAGGGATTGAGTTTCGAATCGCCGAGTTAACGCATCATAGGCTGAACTATAGTTATATGCCCATTCTTCCACCCCATAGGTAAAAAAACGAGTGCCAAATAATTCAACGAACTTCGATTTTTTATCTTTTTCAAATAAAACTTCTTTGGGATTAAAACTTTGAAGGAGCTTTTCAACATTCTCCACCGACCCCTCAGCCACATAGAATTCGCCGGTAGAAAGATCAAGAAAAGCTACGCCACATAACATCTTTTCGTTAAAATAAACCGAACCAAGGTAGTTATTCTCTCGGCTTTGAATGATTCCGTCTGTAATGGCGGTTCCCGGAGTTACAAGCTCGGTAATTCCGCGTTTCACAATAGTTTTAGTCAGCTTGGGATCCTCAAGTTGTTCACATATAGCAACTCGTTGGCCGGCGCGAACCAATTTAGGCAGATAGGTGTCAAGAGCATGATATGGAAAACCTGCTAATTCAACAAATGAAGCAGCTCCATTGGCTCTTCGCGTGAGAGTAATTCCAAGAATTTCTGAACTCTTTATTGCATCTTCTCCAAAGGTTTCATAAAAATCGCCCACTCGAAACAACAAAATAGCATCGGGATGCTTTTCTTTGATCTTGAAATATTGCTTCATCAAGGGCGTTTGGACTATATCGACTTGCTTATTCATCGATTTTTTTTCACAAAGTTATAATGTTTGTTTCGTCAAATATTTATTTTTGCGATAAAGTTTTCCATGAGTTTTACACAATCAAATCCAATGGAATCTTTTAACATGTAACGCCCTTTGATTGGCAAAAAAGCCCTCTGATGTCGATAAAATTTCTATATTGCCCACAGTGCGGAATACGCCGGTTTTATATTAAAAACAGCCGAGGACAACGGTTGGTAATTCAGGTTTCGCAGAATTATGAATACATTCCGGTGAACGAAGGCGAGTCTATCGACGGATTTGAATTAGAAACCCTCTATTGCCTTGGTTGTTCTTGGAGTGGTCCAAAGGAGCGACTTTCCAAAACTCCACGCTGGTAAATTCAACAAAACTAATATCTTAAAATCAGACATAAGGCTCTTCCAATGATAAAAGTAAATACACGATTTTTCTTAAAAATTTTACCCATAATTTTGGTTAGCGTGGGGGTAACAACCCTATTATCGTGTAAAAAAAACAAAATTCAGCCACCTGAGAACCTCATTCCTCGAGATAAAATGGTAAGGATTATTGCTGAAATTCAATTTACCGATGCTGTTTTAATAACGGCTGAGAATCAGCGCAAAATAAATAATTCGGAAATTCCTGAATATTATTCCGATCTTTTGCATCGATTCGAAATAACCAAAGAACAATTCTACTCTTCTCTCTTTTTTTACTCACAGGATCTTGAAGAATTTGCAAAAATCTACGACGATGTTTTATTGATTCTGCAAGATAAACAGAGTCAAATTAAAAATTGAAAATTTAATCGGGTTTAATTGAACAACTCGCTTTCGTCGTGAATAGTAGTTTCAGAATCGGAATCGCAATTCAAGTCAATATTTAAAAAGGCCGGTCTGACAAAGGTATCGTTTGGCGATATGTTTAAAGATGGATCAGCATAAACTTTTTGGATAAATAAGGCAAAAACAGGCAATGCCATATTGGCCCCTTGACCAACACTAAGATTATCGAAGTGAATAGATCGCTCTTCGCCGCCGACCCAAGTACCGCAAGTCAATTTGGGAATCACAGCCATAAACCATCCGTCGGAATGATTATTTGTGGTTCCTGTTTTAGCAGCTATCTCATTTTGTAGATTATACTTAAAACGCAAACGAATACTTGTCCCTTGATTAACAACGGCTTTCATGAGTTCCAACATTAGATAGGCTGCGTTTTCCGAAATAGCTTCTCGTTTAACGGTCTTGAAGGTTGAAAGCACATTTCCGTTTTTATCTTCAATTTTTGTCACCATGAGCGGGCTAGAATAAATTCCCTTACTTCCAAAAGTTGAATAAGCACCAGTCATTTCCCAAAGAGGGATATCGGCCGAGCCTAGACAGATAGACGGCACTTCAGGTATGTAACTTGTAATTCCCATCAATCGGACGATGTCAATCACAGCTTTAGGCTTGAAACGTTGCATGAGCCATGCCGAAATATTATTTACCGAATTGGCTAATCCCCATTTCAAAGTAACCATTTTCCTATCGAACTCAGGATTACCAACACTTTCAGGAGTCCACGATTCTCCGGTAGGTAATAAGAAAGTTACGGGCACGTTAGGGACTTTATAGCACGGGCTAAATCCTTCCTGCATGGCTAAAGTATATAAAAACGGCTTGAAGGTTGACCCCACTTGACGTTTGCTTTGAATAGCATCAAATTTGAAATGTTTGTAATTGATTCCGCCAACATAGGCTCTAATAGCTCCGGTTCCATTTTCCATTGCCATAAAACCGCAATGAAGAAAGAATTTATAGTAAAGAATTGAGTCCAGGGGTGACATTACCGTATCGATTTCTCCTTTATAGGAGAAAATTTTCATTTCGGCTTTCGTTTTGAAATTCTGCATGATTTGTTCCCACGACATGCCGGTGTTTTTCAACACCCTATACCGTTCACTTCTTTTCACCGAGAGTTCTGTGATGTATTTTACCTGGTCGGGAGTTAGTTCATTTGAATAAGGATTTTTTGAACGACGCCCTTTTTCGGCATAAAACGCAGGCTGCAAATCATAAGCCATATGCTCAAACACAGCCTCCTCGGCATATTTCTGCATACGACTATTAATAGTGGTATATATTTTTAAACCATCTCGATAGATATCGTATTTTGTACCATCGGGTTTAAGATTTTTGTTAGTCCAACCGTACAATGGATCGTTAGCCCATAAAACAGAGTCTTTTAGGAATTGATCCTGATCCCAATATTTTCGCTCCATGGGATTAGTGGCTGTGAGATACATGCGCAGCATTTCGCGAAAATAGGTTGCCAAGCCGACATTTTGATTTTCGGGCATGTAATCAATTTTAACAGGCAGTGCCGATAATGAATCAAAATCGTGTTTTGAAAGATACCCATACCGATACATTTGACCTAATACGACATTTCGTCGACTACGAGCTCGTTGTGGGTTGCGCAATGGGCTGTAATAGGTCGGAGCTTTTAACAAACCCACTAACATTGCTGCTTCTTCGGCTTTGAGTGTTTTAGGTGATTTATTAAAATAGGTACGGGCAGCTGAAATAATTCCATAAGAATTCCCACCAAACGACACGGTGTTTAAATACATAACCAAAATTTCTTTTTTGGTGTAGTTTCGTTCCAATTTTACTGCTGTAATCCATTCCTTAAATTTGGCCAATCCTAAATGCGCAACTTTTGCAAGAGCAAAATCATATCGTGATGTATCGCGAGGGAAAAGATTTTTGGCAAGTTGTTGGGTCAAGGTACTTCCACCACCTTTGTTTGAACCGGTGAAAATTCCCGCTGCTACCCTCATCAAAGCAACAAAGTCAATTCCAGCATGCTTTTCAAATCGATAATCTTCCGTGGCTATAAGTGCTTCAACAAGGTAAGGCGATAATTCTTCAAACTGCGCATAGGTTCTGTTCTCAATAAAATAAGTTCCTAAAATAACTCCATCCTCCGATAATACTTGGGAAGCAATGTTGCTTTTCGGATTTTCCAGATCATCAAAACCAGGCATAAATCCGAAAACCCCGATATTAATCAACCATAAAAAAAGAGCTAATAACACAAGAGGGGTAAAAACTGCTACGTAAATTAAAGGAATATACTTCTTGTTCATAGTCGGAGGCAATAAGTGATTGAATACTGAATACTGTGTGCAAAGATAATTTACAATAGAGAAAAAAAAATATCGTTTAGCAAAAAGCCAAAATTTTCCCACCGAATTCACCTTTTTTGACCAATTGAGAAAATAGATTTAATCAACAAATAATAGTTTTTTAACAAAAAGGCCTTTGCATATTCCGTTCAGAATACATTAAATTTGCAGCCAAATAATGAAAAAATGAAAAATCTTGTTATCGTTGAGTCTCCTGCTAAAGCAAAAACTATAGAAAAGTTTTTAGGAAAAGACTTTGTTGTAAAATCAAGCTACGGGCATATTCGTGATTTATCAAAAAAAAATCTTGGGATTGATATAGAAAAAGACTTTAAACCCCATTATGAGATCGACGCCGATAAAAAGAAAATCGTATCGGAACTTAAAGAATCGGTAAAAAAATCGGAGAAGATTTATCTGGCTTCCGATGAAGACCGTGAAGGAGAAGCCATAGCGTGGCATTTGGCAGAAGTTTTAAATCTCAATCCCCAAACTGCACAACGAATTGTATTTCACGAAATCACCCAAAAAGCAATTCTAAACGCTCTTCAGTCTCCGCGAACCATTGACCTGAACCTAGTGAATGCTCAGCAAGCGCGTCGAATCCTCGACCGAATTGTTGGTTTTGAAATCTCGCCACTTTTATGGAAAAAAATCAAACCCGCACTTTCGGCAGGTCGTGTTCAGTCCGTGGCAGTTCGTTTAATTGTGGAGCGAGAACGCGAAATACAATCATTCAAGGCCGATTCATGGTATCGCGTTAGCGCCATATTTCAATTTGAAACATCAGGACAAGAACATTCATTTGAAGCCGAGTTAAATAAAAAACTCCAATTAAACGACGCGGAAGATCTGCTGAAAAGTTGCAGCAAATTCTCATTTTCGGTTAGCGACATCCAAACCAAACCCGGGAAAAAATCATCGGCAGCCCCCTTCACCACTTCAACCCTTCAACAAGAAGCATCGCGAAAATTCGGATTTTCCGTTGCCCAAACCATGTCTATAGCTCAACGCCTCTACGAAAATGGGTTTATAACCTATATGAGAACCGATTCAACTAATCTATCGAACGAAGCTATTGCGGCAGCCAAAGAACAAATCATTCAATCTTTTGGGAAAGACTATTCAACCCCAAGACAATTCGCCACAAAAACCAAAGGGGCACAAGAGGCTCATGAAGCTATTCGCCCTACTTACTTTAATAAAACTAAAATATCGGGTTCAGCAGCCGATCAAAAACTTTATGAACTCATCTGGAAAAGAACTCTAGCATCTCAAATGAGCGATGCTGTGGTAGAAAAAACTACCATTACCATTCCAACACCCAACAGCCAATATAAATTTATTGCTTCGGCTGAAATCGTAAAATTTGATGGATTTTTAAAACTTTACTCTGAATCGTTTGACGATGATGAAAGCAACGATCAGCAACAAAAAATGCTTCCTCCGATAAAAATCGGGCAACCTTTAACGGCCTTATCCATTGAAGCTTTAGAAAAATTTTCCCATCATCCACCAAGATACACCGAAGCGTCGCTAGTTAAAAAACTTGAGGATCTTGGAATTGGCAGACCATCAACCTATGCTCCGACCATTTCCACCATTATTCAACGGAAATATGTCATTAAAGCCGATCGACCCGGAGAAAAACGAGAAATCAACCATATAAAATTAGAAAACGGAAAACTGGTAAAAACAAAAATAGAAGAGACCTACGGTTCGGAAAAAGCAAAACTTTTTCCCACCGATATTGGTATTGTTGTGAATGACTATTTGATGAGTAAATTTTCCGATATTCTCGACTACGGATTCACCGCCGAATTGGAGAAAAAATTCGACGAAATTGCTCAAGGTAACGTTAATTGGACAGAAATTGTGCGCTCCTTTTACCAAAGCTTTCACCCAACCGTTACAGATGCCGAAAAAGAAAAAGAAGCACAGCGCATCGGTGAACGGGTACTTGGAACTGATCCAAAAACCGGGAAAAAAGTCTCGGTTAAAATCGGCCGATATGGCCCTATGGTACAAATCGGGGATGCCACAGATGCAGAAAAACCCATATTCACAAGCATTCCGGAAAATCTTAGCCTCGAAACCATAACCTTGGAAAAAGCACTAGCGCTCTTCGAGCCACCAAAAAATTATGGAAATCTTGAAGGAGAACCTATTACCTATGGAAGTGGCCGATTTGGTCCCTATTTAAAACACAAAGGAAAATTTTACAGTATCCCTAAACACCTTTTACACCAGGAAATTACCCCGGAGATTGCTAAGGAAATTATTTTTCAAAAAAGAACATCCGAAGCACAGAAAATTATTAAGGAATTTAACGACATTAAGATCATCAAAGGCAAGTTTGGACCTTATTTGACTCATAACAACTCAAATTACAAAATCCCCAAAAATCTCAATCCTGAAGAGATCACATTGGAACAATGTATGGAGATAATTCATAAGGCGGAAGAGAAGCCCAAACCAAAACGTAAAACAAAAAAATAAGACCATGGAGTCCATAGTTTCATTCCTTCAGGAACCCAAAATATGTCTTCAAAACAATGACTCCCCCATAATTCCCTTTTGGAAACAGAAAATCATTCCTAAAGGAACCAAAATAGCTCTGATTGGAATCCCCGATGAACGCTTTTATCGAACTTCAGGAAAAATCAACTACGACACAACAGAAGCCATCCGTAAGGCATTATCAACATTAATATTCAACCAACGAAAAAAAATAATCGATTTGGGCGACCTTGTTCCCGGAGAAAGCCCAAGGGACACTATTTTTGGACTGAGCGAGTTACTGTTAATTCTTCTAAAAAATCAGTTGACACCTCTAATTTTTGGAGGAGGCGAAGAATTAATATACGGAATTTATGAAGCCATTCAATACCGAAAAACACAGATAAAACACACTCATATCGATTTCAAAATCGACAAAGCTATCGGCACAGAAATTTCACCCGATAACATTATCCAACACATTTCCAGGGAATTTCCCTACATTCACGAGCGTCATTTCTTAGGAACTCAGGCCTATTATAGCCCTGAACGCGATTTTTCAAAAGATGGACACACACTCGAGTTGAAATGTCGATTAGGAGAAATCCACCAAAACCTATTGGACACTGAACCAATCTTTCGCGACAGTACCTTTACTACCATAGATATGGACGCTGTGCGTTCCTCCGATTACCCGGCAAATAATTTACAGATGCCCAATGGCTTGTACGCGGAGGAAATATGTCAATTGTCATGGTTCTCAGGCATTTCAGAAACATCAAAAGTCTTTGGTGTTTTTAACTATACAAATAACAACGATCCTTCGGGGCAAGGAGCCATACTTATTGCACAAATCTTATGGCATTATATCGATGGATTCTATTCTCGTTACCATGATCCCAAACCATCTATTAAAACTAAAGAGAATTTTATTTTAAATCATGTTTGCAGCAGTCTTTTAAAAAGCAATCTGATCTTTTATAAAAGTCAAAAAACAGGACGAATATGGCTATTAATCGAAAACAAACGTAAAAAGACCACCACCTTTATTCCGGTCTCAAAAACCGAATATTCGTCAATGGTCAACGATCAAATACCAGAAAAAATATTTTTTTACATCTTGGAAAATCAATAAAAAGCTAAAAATTCAAAATTAAATTTGTTTTTTCCCGTTAGAAAAATAAATTTGCATAGAATTCAAAATTTCATTTTCTTTACTGTTCAAAATTTCTTATCTGTAAGATAAGCAAGTATCGATGAGAAGAAAACTACTAATAGGTATTTTTTCAGTACTGTGGGTTACTGCCCTTAGCGGACAGCAATTACCACAGTCGTCGTTTTTCGTTTATGATCAAATGACAATAAATCCCGGCTATGCAGGATCGCAAGAAGGAATCTGTGTCAATATTTTAGCCCGTAACCAATGGATGGGGTTTGAAGGAGCACCGCAAACACAAAAATTCGACCTTCACCTCCCCTTTAAACTATTCGGATTAGAGCATGGAGCTGGCATAGCCCTGTATAACGATAAAGTTGGTTTCAATAACGACATTAGCTCAAGTCTTTCTTATTCTTTTATTCGCTCAATCAGTATTGGGAGAGTTGGAGTAGGGTTAGGCCTTTCCTTTTTTAGTCAAACCCTAAAAGCCAAGTGGGATTTCCCTACTTACGATTTTGGGACACAAACAGGCTCAGCAACCGATCCCTTTATTCCCAACGAGTCTGCAAAAGGGAAAATAGCATTCGATTTAAACCTAGGAACCTTCTACAAAGGGCCAAATGTACTCATGGGGATTTCCATCAACAATTTACTTCAAACCCCGCTACAGACAAAATCAGAAACCTCCGGTGTCAACGCTTATTCATTCCTTGCTCGCCACCTAAACGTCATAGGAAGTTACAATTACCAGTTATCCAATCCGCAGTTTGAACTTCAACCGGCTATTGGAATAATGACAACCGGAAGAAATACACAATTAAGTATTAATTCAACCCTAAAATATCGGAGCAAAATATGGGGTGGAATCGGTTACAGAACAAGCGATGCAATCATTACCTTTATAGGGGCTGAATTCATTGAAGGATTAAATTTTGGTCTTTCTTATGATGTAACTACATCAAAAATTGCTAAATTTGACGATGGATCAGTTGAGATATTTTTACGATATGTATTTAAACTTATGATAGAAAAAGAACACACTAACTATAAAAGCATACGATTCTTATAATAAACGAACCATAAAAACAACAGAGATATGAGAACCTCAATTTATTTGACAATGGCAGCTTCGATTTTCCTATTCGGATGTGGTAGCGCCGATACTGGAGAGTTGGTCGGGGTACAGGATCGTGCTCCTGTTTACAGCAATGATCCTTATGGAATGGTCTTAGTTCCTCAAGGAAGCTTCGTACAAGGGGCAGGCGAGGAAGATATTCCATGGTCGCTAAATGCTGAAGCAAAAACCATATCAGTTTCAGCTTTTTGGATGGACGATACCGAAATCACCAATAACGAATACCGACAATTTGTTTATTGGGTTCGAGATTCCATAGCTCGTTTGGAAATTGCCACGAAAGGCAATATGGATATTGAACAAACGCGGATGGTCTTCAATGCTAATGAACAAGACCTACGTGAAGACCCTTTCAACATTAAAGAAGAAGACCTTCCTCTTAAATGGGACTATCCAATTCCATGGAAAGGAGAAGATCCTCAAACCTATGATGCTTACAAAGCAGTAAAAGAAAAATTGTTTTATCCGAATGAAGAGCGTTTTACTAAATATATCAGCCGGGAAGAAATAGACACGAGAAAACTAATCTATGAATACTCTTGGGTTGACTTCCGTCAAGCTGCACGCAAATATCAACTTGATGGTAAAGTACGCCGGAGGAACTATAGTGCTGAAGTTTTAGAAGCAGATGAATATAGTGGCGATAAAGAAACGAACGTTTATAATTCTAAAAATCTCGAAGAACGGTACACCAATCGTAAGTCCTTTATTCTACGCAACCGCATCCTCGTTTATCCCGACACCTTAGTTTGGGTTGGAGATTTCTCATATTCATACAATGAACCACAATCAAATGCTTATTTTAGTAATCCGAACTTTGACGAATATCCTGTAGTAGGGGTTAGTTGGGTACAAGCAACAGCCTTCTGTATTTGGAGAACTAACTTAATGAACAGCTGGTTAGTTTCAAAAGGGATGTCAACAGTTCAAGACTACAAATTGCCAACAGAGTCAGAGTGGGAATATGCTGCAAGAGGAGGACTGGAACAGATGATGTACCCATGGGGAGGTTATTATCCGCGCGATATGCAAGGTTGTTATTTAGCAAACTTCAAAGGAAACCGAGGAGATCTAACAAAAGATGGAGGGTTCTACACAACTATGGTTAGAACTTATTCACCCAATGATTTTGGTCTATACGATATGGCAGGTAATGTTTCCGAATGGACAAGAGATGCATTTGACGAATCAGCGTATAGCTACACCCATGATATGAATCCCTCCTATGAATATAACGCCCGCAGAGAAGATCCACCAGTATTAAAAAGAAAAGTGGTTCGCGGAGGCTCATGGAAAGATATTGCCTTTTTCCTACAAAACGGAACACGTACGTTTGAATATCAAGATACTGCCAAATCATACATCGGCTTCCGCTGTGTAAGAGCTCACATGGGAGCAAGAGCTGCTATTAGCTCAAAATCTAATGTTTATTAATCTTTTAGTCTTATTCACATGTCATTAGCAGAATTTGTTGAAGGTAAAGCGTATAAAAATGTCATGAAGTTCGTTTACGGTTGGGGAGCCTCAATCGTATTACTTGGAGCTTTGTTCAAGATCCAACACTGGCCGGGTGGAGGTGTCATGCTTACCCTCGGAATGTCCACTGAGGTTATAATTTTCTTCCTATCAGCCTTCGAACCACTTCATGAAGAGGTAGATTGGACTCTGGTTTATCCGGAACTTGCAGGGATGACTGATGATTTTGAACCCAAAGACCGCGATGAAAGAGACCGGCGTGGAAGAAGTCGTTATCATGACGACCGCTTGATTAATCTCTCCGAGATGCCGGCGGCTCATTCTGCCGAAGCGGGGGCAACAGCACAAAGTTTTAGTATTGGAGAAACCTTCGGCACCGGCTTACAAGGATTAAAAGCTATTGAGCAATTTGATACCCTGCTTGCGCAAGCGGATCTTACTCCGGAAATGTTCCAAAAACTTGGAGAAGGAATTCATAAAGTAGGAGATATCGCACAAAAATTCTCCAATATCGATCAAACCATTGATGCAACAGGAGAATTCTCTCAAAAATTAACCTTTGCTTCCAAATCGGTTGGGAATCTGGCGGATTCATGTCAAAACGGAGCAGAGGCGATAAAATCTTCTGTCATCAATTTAAGTTCAGCATACAACCAATCTTCAGAGTTAATCAACAACACTAGCCAACAAGTTGCAGGTGCAGTTCAGGACGGAATAAAAACAATGGTTGGAGCACTCAATGATGCCGGTACTAAACTCATTCAAATCATTGGAAATTCTGACCATGAATTGAGAGCGGTTTATCAATCAATGATTGAACAACTCAATGAAGCAAGTAAAAGTATTAAGAATTCCTCTGAGAACTATATTCGTTCTATTGAGGTCCAAAATAAAAATTTATCCAGCATAAATTCGATCTATGAGCTCCACATCCAAAATATTGCTCAACATGCGAAAATGGTTGAAGAGCTAACTGGAAAAGGAGCAAAAATGGTAGAAAATTTCAATGAAGGACTTGAACAAAGCGTGGTTTATCGAGATGAGATGAAGAAATTGAACGAACAACTTTCTCAATTGAACCAAATCTACGGAAGCATGCTTTCAACAGTAACCATTAATGAGTAACATGTTTTAGGGTATGGGTCACGGAAAAGAAACACCCCGTCAGAAAATGATCGGTATGATGTACCTAGTTCTGACGGCAATGTTGGCAATGAACGTAGCAAAGGAGGTACTCGATTCATTTGTTCTTGTGAACGACAGCTTAAGGGTGACTGTTGATAATTTTAATTCAAAAAACCAGAAAACTTACGACGACTTCGAAAAACAGCGTGCCATTAACGAAGCAAAAGTTGCCAAGTGGCATGATTTGGCCCTATCGATCCGAGAAAAAAGCGATGACCTTGTGAAATTTATAAAAGAATTAAAGGTAATAATGATTAAAAAGGTCGATGGTCCTGATACAAAAGCTATTCAAGATGGCGAGGTCATAGCTTCCCTTATCGAAGCCAAAGATAACTCCCACGTTGGAGACGAAGTAATGATAGGCCCCACCGGGGAAGGAAAAGGGCTTGATTTACGCAGGAAAATGGAGGATTATCGCAATTATCTTCTCTCACTTGTTCCCGATAAACCCGAAAACCAAGTTGTTCGAAACTCCATATTAAAAAACCTTGATACAACAGATCCGCCTCCAAAGGAAGGAGAGAGCTTTACGTGGCAATACTCAATGTTTGCTCATTATCCAATAGCGGCAGTAATTACCATGTTAACAAAAATAGAAGCCGATATTAGAAACGCTGAGGCTGATGTCCTAAAATTTTTGTATGGGCAAATTGACATTTCCGATTTTAAATTTAACAAGTTGGAGGGGTTAGTAATTCCCAAAAGCAATATGGTAATTTCAGGAGAGGAGTTTTCTGCTTCCGTTTTCATCGCTGCCCGCGACAGCACCCAAGACCCCAAAATATATGTAGGTAGTTACCAGAAAGAACCTGATGGCTCTTACAAGATGGTTGGCAGTTACCAAACTCTTCCCATTCAAAATGGTGTGGGAGTATTCCGAACTACTAGTCGTAAAATTGGGACAAACGAATGGGGTGGGCTAATCGAAATGCAAGCTCCTGACGGTACGGTTAAACGTTATCCGTTTAAAAATACATTTACCGTAAACGAACCATTGGCCATCATTTCGGCATCAGCTAATACGGTATTTTATTCAGGTGTTGAAAATCCACTTGAAGTCTCGGTTCCGGGATTAAACCCTGATAAAATTACCCCATCCATTACAGGTCCGGGTAAATTAACTAGAAGAGGAAAAGATTGGGTTGTTACTCCTAACCCCGGAGCAAAAGGTATAATAGAAGTTACTTTGACTGTCGATATTGATGGCAAAAAGCAAAAAATTGGGACAAAAGATTTTAGGATTTTCCCTGTGCCCAATCCTGTTCCGAAAGTCGCAGATCAAATGGGGGGAACCATTGCGAGAACAGCTTTAGAATCAGCCGGAGAGGTAAAAGCGGTGCTGGAGAATTTTATTATGGAAAACATCAAATACACCGTGAAGAGCTACACGGTTGTAACAAAGGACCCAAACGGATTTGACAAATTTATTCAAAACTCAGGTGCAAAATTCAACGATCAAGTCTCGTCCATCGTTCGTGGGTTAAAACGCCGTGACCGTATAACATTTGAAAACATTATTGCTACCGGTCCCGACGGAGACCGAAATATTGGAACAATAGCCTTTACAATCAACTAAAAATTGACGATATGAAAAAGTTAGTATTTATATCCATTGCTCTAGGCTTGAGTGCATCATTCATGCCTCAAAATGAGCTAAACGCTCAAACATTCAATCGTGTTGGCGTTTATGATGAAGAGCACATTCCCGCAAGAGAACCTGTCCCATATTATTACCTCCGTGAAGCAAATGTAATGTGGAAAAAGCGTATCTGGAGAATTATTGATATGCGAGAGAAGATTAATCATCCTTTATATTTTCCGGTTAGCCCTATTGAAGATCGGATGAGCCTAACTTCATTGGTACTTAAAGCCCAACAAGGTTTATTGGATGAGCAAACCGATCGAGTTGCTGGTGCTGATGTTCAAAACCCACGGCTTAATCCAAATAGCCAAAAAATTCCGATTCTTCCGCTCTACGAAGATGAGTTCTTCAAAAAAGTACTAACCATTAAAGATGTTGAAACCGCATTTGGTGTAGATCCAACCAACCCAAGTGCTCCGTCAGAAGTTGCACCCGAAGAGGTATTGCAATGGATGGTGAAAGAAGATTGGTTTTTCAATAAAGAGAGATCTCGAATCGAAGTTCGCGTAATTGGTTTGGGTGCCATCCGTTTTTCCGTAGCCCAAGGTGCACAGACCACCGGTCAGCAAGTTCAATACCGTATTTCTCAACCATTTTGGGTTTATTTTCCTGAAGTCCGTCCTATCTTAGCCAAGTATGCTGTATTTAACAATTACAACGATTCTGAGCGTCGCACATTTGATGATATTTTCTTTAAAAGATTTTTCAACAGCTATATTTTCCGCGAATCAAACGTTTACAGCGACCGTCCTGTAAGAGATTACGAATTAGGAATCTATGCTCTTTGGGAATCGGAAAAAATTCACAACAAATTGTTCAACTTTGAACAAGACTTGTGGTCATATTAATCCACGAAAATACAGAGAAAGACCGGATAAAACCGGTCTTTTTTTTTGATCCTTGAATTCTTTGGTGTAAATGAAATTAACTAATATGATTTTTTCTGTTTTAGATTAGTTAACTATCTTTGCAAAAACAACAAAGATCTCCCAAAGATTATGTCATTACCAGAAGTTACCCTAGAAACCGCCGGAAAGCTTGGATTAACATCCGAGGAGTTTGAAATGATTAAAAAATATTTGGGTCGGACTCCAAACTACACGGAGCTTAGTATTTATTCTGTTATGTGGAGCGAACATGCTTCCTATAAAAACAGTATAAAGTGGCTGAAAACTCTTCCCCGAGATGGAGAAGCACTCTTAGTTTCGGCCGGAGAAGAAAACGCCGGACTTGTGGATGTTGGTGATGATCTTTGTTGCGCATTCAAAATCGAATCCCATAACCACCCTTCGGCAGTGGAACCTTACCAAGGAGCAGCCACGGGCGTTGGAGGTATCAATCGCGACATTTTCACCATGGGAGCTCGCCCCATAGCTCAATTAAACAGCCTACGCTTCGGGAATCTTGAAACTAATAGAACCAAATGGTTGCTTTCCGGTGTTGTAAAGGGAATCGGTGATTACGGAAATGCATTTGGGGTTCCCGTGGTTGCCGGAGAGACCATGTTTGACGAATGCTATGAGCAAAACCCTTTGGTGAATGCCATGTCTGTCGGAATAATGAAAAAAGGCAGGCTTATAAAAGCAAAAGCCGGCGGAGTTGGAAATCCAGTTTACATTGTTGGATCTTCCACCGGTAAGGATGGAATTCATGGTGCAACATTTGCCTCAGCTGATATTACCGAAGACTCTGCCGACGACATTCCAAGTATTCAGGTTGGCGACCCTTTCCAAGAGAAATTGTTGCTTGAAGCCACCTTAGAAGTTGCTAAAACTGGAGCCTTAGTCGGGATGCAAGATATGGGTGCCGCAGGAATTATTTGTTCCACAAGTGAGATGAGCGAAAAGGGGAAATGTGGAATGCGCATAGATCTTGATAAAGTCCCACTACGCCAAAAAAATATGGAAGCATGGGAAATTCTGCTCAGCGAATCGCAAGAACGTATGCTTCTGGTTGTAGAAAAAGGAAAGGAATCAATTGTTGAAAAGGTATTTGAGAAATGGGATTTGAATTGCGCTATCATCGGAGAGGTGATTGCTGAAGATCGATTGCTTTTTTATTATCACGGACAACTTGTGGCTGACGTCCCAGCTTCTACTCTTGTTCTAGGTGGAGGAGCTCCGGTTTACGAGCGTGATTATAAAGAGCCGAAATACTATAAGGAGTATAAAAAATTCAATATTGACTCAATCCCAGAACCCGAGAATTATGTCGAAGTTGCCCATTTCCTATTGAATCAACCCAATATAGCGAGTAAACGTTGGATATACGAGCAATACGATTCTATGGTAGGAACAGCTAATCTTTCAACTAATCGTCCATCCGACTCTGGGGTTGTTAATCTCAAAGGAACCAATAGGGCATTGGCGTTGACCGTTGATTGTAACGGTCGATATGTTAAGGCCGATCCTGAAATAGGGACTATGATTGCAGTTGCTGAAGCTGCACGGAATATTGTTTGTGCCGGAGCAAAGCCATTAGCAATCACCAATTGTCTTAATTTCGGAAATCCATACGTTCCTGAGGTTTATTGGCAATTTGTTGGCGCTATTAAAGGCATGGGAACAGCGTGTCGGAAATTCAACACCCCCGTTACCGGAGGAAATGTAAGTTTTTATAATCAATCGAACATTAAAGGTAAAGTTGTCCCCGTCGATCCTACTCCGACTATTGGAATGCTAGGAGTATTTGAAGATAAAATGTATATCACATCCCTTAATTTTAAAAGTAAAGGCGATTTAATCTATTTAATTGGCGAATCGCGAAACGATATCTCGCAATCAGAATACTTGATCAAATGGCATAAAATCAAGGAATCTCCAGTTCCTTATTTTAATTTGGAAGAAGAGTACAAAGTCCAGCAAACGGTATCAAAATTGATTCGCGAAGGGCTGATCAATGCAGCACATGATGTCTCTTTAGGCGGGCTTTGGGTTACCTTAATTGAAATGGGACTACCATGCCTACTTGGCTTTGATATTACCACCGATGCAGAAAATCGCAAAGACGCTTTCCTTTTTGGAGAAGCTCAGGGTCGAATCATCGTTGCTGTATCCGGCGATCAGGAAGAAAGATTCATCGATTTTATGATTGAGGAAAAAACACCTTTTTCAATTATCGGACATGTAACCAAGGGAGACATGAGGATCGATGAAGAATCGTTCGGGAACATTAAAGATGCGGCTGATATATACAACAATGTTATCCATCGAATGATGGAATCATAATCAATGAATCAATCCGCGGATAATCATAATCAAAAGATCCAATCGATGTTTGACAGCATTTCGTTGCGTTACGATTTGCTGAATCGATTGCTCTCGTTGGGTATCGATGGTTATTGGAGAAGAAAAGTTGTTTCCATTGTTCGACAACAATCATCACCCTCAAAAATACTTGACCTGGCTACCGGAACCGGCGATTTAGCTATACTATTAGCCCGAAAAAATCCGTCATCAACCATCACCGCAGTTGATCTCTCCCCTAAGATGCTGGAAAGAGCCAGAACTAAAATCTCTCGAAAAAAACTCGAACATCGGATTGAAATCTACGTCGGAGACGGCCAAAACCTTTCATTTGAGGAAAACACCTTTGATGCTGCAACCATAGCTTTCGGAATCAGAAATTACGCCTCGCCACAAAAAGGTGTCGAAGAAATTTTTCGGACATTAAAGGCTGGAGGGGTTATAGCAATTCTGGAATTTGATTCCCCCTCGAACCGCTTTTTTGCATCGATTTTCCGGTTTTATTTTCATAAATTGGTTCCTACCATTGGAAGAATCATTTCCGGGAATTCATACGCATATCATTACCTACCGGAGTCTGTTAATAATTTTTCAAAAAAAATTGATCTTTATAAAGTTCTTGATAGTATTGGGTTTGAGGATATTCGTCAAACTTCATTAACCTTTGGGGTCGCCAAAATTTTATCGGCAAAAAAACCAAAATGAAATAATTTGATGCAATAAAACAACAGATAATCTGTTAGTTTATACAAAACAAAATTATCATAATGATTCGAATCAAGTTTTGGCTCATAGTTGTTCTAACGGTTATTCTCTCCATTTCGGGTTTCTCACAGGATAAAAAACCTTGGAACAAACCCATTTACGATGAATATCCTTATCATTTCGGGTTTTCATTAGGTTTGAATACCTTCGGAGCACGAATTATAAATTCAAATGAATTTTTCTCCCTTGATACAGTTTATGCAATCGAAACAAAATCGCAACCAGGATTTTCGGTGCTAATGGTTTCGAGTCTTAGGTTAGGTGAAAATTTTGAGCTTCGATTTACACCGGGACTAATTTTTGGACAGCGGGACTTGCATTATCTTCATAATCTGCAACCCGACACCTTGATTTTAACAAAACATATAATGCGAGTTGAGAGCACATATGCTTCTTTCCCTTTATTACTAAAATACCGATCAATTCGAGTCAATAATTACAGGCCTTATCTCATTGCCGGAATAAACTACACTCTAGACCTTGAATCGGAGAAAAAAATTCGCGATGAGGAACGCCCAAAAATCCGTTTGTCTCGTAACGACTTATACTTTGAAGCTGGAATAGGTTTAGATTATTATCTTCCATATTTTAAATTTGCCACGGAACTAAAGTTTTCATTTGGAGTAATGAACCTTCTGCGACCAGATAATACCGAATATACGAGAGCAATTGAAACAATCAATGGGCGCCTTTTTTCCATCTTGTTTTATTTTGAATAGTAACGATTTATATCATGGTTAAAACCATTGAAACAATACTTTCACCCAAAGAGGCTTTTGACAACAAAGAAACCATTCAGTATGCTGCACGGAAACTGTTTCTTTCAGCGGACAATATCAAAGGCATACGATGGAAATATCGATCAATCGATGCCAGAAAATACCCGGTGCGAATACATTCAAAGTTTGATGTTTTTGTAAACGAAAAACCTTGCTCCCGGGATATTTCAATTCAATTTCCCGATGTGAGTCGTTCACCCGAAATTCACATTGTTGGATCGGGACCTGCAGGATATTTTGCGGCTTTAGAGTTGATTCAGCTTGGTCTTAAGCCTATAGTTTTCGAGCGAGGAAAAAATGTGAGCGATCGCAAACGCGATATTGCTCAATTGTTGAAAAATTTTGGACTTAATCCGGATTCAAATTATGCTTTTGGTGAAGGAGGTGCTGGAACTTTTTCTGATGGAAAACTATATACTCGGGTTAAGCGTAAAGAAGAAATCCAAAAAGTTTTACAAATTTTTTATCATCACGGTGCACAGGAGAATATTCTCTATGAATCGCACCCTCATATTGGGACAGATGTTTTACCTAGAGTTATTGAAAATATTCGTAGAACCATTGAAAGATGTGGCGGAAAAATTTTATTCAATCACAAGGTTACGGATTTTGTGATCAGAAACAACCAAATTGCTCAACTTGAAATTAACCATAGCGAACGCATTGATGTTTCAATTGTAATATTGGCAACCGGCCATTCGGCAAGAGATATCTACCAAATTCTTCTAAATCACAATATTAAGCTCGAATCAAAAGGCTTTGCCATGGGAGTAAGGATCGAACATCCCCAAGAATTAATTAATACTATTCAATATCACGGGAAAAATTACGATCGTCATCTTCCTCCGGCAAGTTACAGCATAACAAAACAAATTGACGGTCGGGGCGTCTATTCATTTTGTATGTGTCCGGGCGGTATAATTGTACCCGCTTCATCTCAAGAAAAACAACTTGTAGTGAATGGGATGTCAAATAGTAAAAGAAACTCTCCGTTTGCAAATTCCGGTTTTGTAGTTGAACTACGTCCAGATGACATGGCAGGTTTTTCTGATGATTCAACTTTGGGTGGACTTAAATTTCAAATTCACTTGGAACAATTAGCATACGATCAGGTTGGGAAAAATCAAATGGCACCTGCGCAACGTATGTCAGATTTCGTTCAGGGTAAAATCTCGCAAAACATACCCCAAAACAGCTATCTTCCAGGGGTTGTATCTTTCCCCCTACATGAATGGCTTCCCGAGCCGATTGGTTCTTCCCTTCGAAAAGCTTTTATGAGCCTTGGAAAGCAAATTCCGGGATTTTTAACCAATGAAGCCATTATTGTTGGAGTTGAAAGTCGTTCATCGAGTCCCATTCGTATTCCAAGGGACAAGGAAAAATTATCAAATCCTCAGATTTGCAATCTATTCCCATGCGGGGAGGGCGCCGGTTTTGCCGGAGGTATTGTTTCTTCGGCCATCGACGGAATGCTTGCCGCACGATCCGTTTATAAAATCATTCATCGATAATCTTATGGAAGAAAAAATGCTTATTAATCCTTATGATCAGCTAAATGATTTTTATTGCTTCGGATGTTCGTCGAAAAATCCAATAGGACTGAAGTTGTCGTTCTCGGAAACCGAATCGGGTTTGAAATCAATATGGCAACCAACAATAGAATTTAGCGGATATTCAAACATTCTCCACGGGGGCATTCAATCCACGCTTCTAGATGAAATTGCCGCATGGACAATCTATATAAAACTTGATACAGCAGGGGTAACTTCGAAACTTGAAATAGAGTTTTTGAAACCGATGGTAATTCAGAACGAACGACCAATTCTTCTAGAAACCGAAATTTTGTCAGTTTCGGATCGATTGGCCACGATTAAAGGCAAAATTATTAATTTCGAAGGACAATTATGTTCCCAATCAATGGCAACATTTGCTATCTTTCCCCGGAATGTAGCTCAGCGAAAATTCCATTTCCCCGGCAAAGATGCTTTTTATAAAAATATGTAAACTTTTTGGTTTATTTTTTGTTCTCAGGGCAAAACTAAAATGAAACAAATTAAAAGTTGAATATGGAACCAATTACCATTGCAAAAGACACTTGGCTTTTAAGCGTAAACGATCGCAGAACACATTTATTTGAAAACTATTGGCCACTTCCCAATGGTGTTGCCTACAACTCCTATTTAATCCTGGGCGAAAAAAACGTTTTGATTGACACGGTTGAGTATGGGCACAGCCAATATTACATTCACGAAATTGAAGAACTGCTAAGTGGCAAAGAATTAGACTATTTGATCATTAACCACATGGAACCGGATCATAGCGGAGCCATATCACTGATTCTTAAACGCTATCCGCAATGTACCATTGTAGGAAATAGAAAAACTATACCCATTCTTGAAGGATTTTTCGGGAAAGTAGCCAAAATTCATCTAGTTGAAGACAACGAAATTCTGGAGGTTGGAAATCACCGCTTGCATTTCCATTTTATACCCATGGTACACTGGCCGGAAACCATGGTAACCTACGACGAATCAACCGGCGTGCTCTTTTCTGCTGATGCATTCGGAAGCTTTGGAACACTGGATGGAGGAGTATTCGACGATGAAATAAACCTTGAATTTTACGAAAACGAATTCCGCCGATATTATAGCAACATCGTGGGCAAATACGGACAACAAGTCCAAAAAGCTCTGGCAAAACTACAAGGTCTAACTATCAAAATTATTGCCTCTACTCATGGACCTGTTTGGAGAACCAATTTGAATTATATTATCAGTAAGTATGATTTATGGTCGAAATATAATGCGGAGGAAAAAGGGGCAGTAATTGTTTTCGGCTCAATGTATGGAAACACGGAACGTATGGCAGAAACCATTGCTCGAGAACTTTGCGTACAAGGAGTAAAAAATATCCGCGTTTATGACTCAAGCAAAACACATGCATCGTTTATAATCAGCGATATATGGCGTTTTAACGGTTTGATCTTGGGGAGTTGTGCTTACAACGGAAGCATATTTACCCCAATGGGCGATCTGATTGCAAAACTTGAGGCAATCAGCATTAAAAACCGTCACGTCGCTCTTTTTGGGTCATCCAGTTGGGGAGGTGGCGGATTACGCATTCTCGAAAAATGGGCCGAAAATATGAAATTTGAAGTGATTGGTCCTAAACCAGAAGCCCGTTGCGCCCCAAATAAACTCAATCTTCAGGAATGCAAAGAAATCGCACGGGAAATGGCCGCTGCAATTTTACAATAGCCCAATTAGATTTTCAATGTGCCAAAATCATGGAAACAATCATTGTCGAACAAACGCATACATCGCCAAAAATCCATTTAGATGGAGAAAATGGAGTTATAACCCTTTCAGGACGCTCAATTCCTGATAACGCAATGAAGGTTTACCGACCCGTGATCGATTGGATAGAAAAATATTTGGTGTTTCCCAAGCCCCGAACTACAATAAACATCGATTTGACTTTTTTCAATACCAGTTCTTCAAAATATTTACTTGAAATTCTAAAAATGTTCGAGGCATTTTCTCGACATGGATTCATTGTTGAAGTTAATTGGTACTATCACGATGAAGATGTTCAAGATTTGATCAAAGATTATCAGGCATTGGTAGATCTTGACATAAAATGCCTTCCCGCTTCATGACGCATAAAAATTAGGGCGACAATCGACTAATTTTCCATTGATCGTTTTCCTTCCGATAAACAAAACGATCGTTAAGTCGATACTCACGCCCTTGCCAAAATTCATATTCGTAAGGTATAACCCGGTATCCACCCCAATAGTGAGGCCGGGTTAAATTATTTTTTTCAAGTACTTCATGAAAATTCTTAATTAAATCCTTTCGTGACCTAATTTCGACACTCTGCATACTACTGATACTGGCAGCCTTGCTTTTGCGATCACGTTGATTAAAATAGAAATCGTTCTTTTCATCTTCGAGTCGTGACACCAAAGCACGAATACGGATTTGCTTTTCCAACTCAGGCCAATAAAAAGTGACAGCAACATTCGGGTTAAATTCTATTTCGAGAGCTTTTGTCGAATTGTGGTTAGTAAAAAAAATTAACCCCATTTCGTCAATCTCTTTTAACAATACCACCCGAGCATTGGGATTTCCCTTTTGATCAACAGTTGACAGTACCATTGCATTATAATCGCGGATTTTTTTTGATGCCGCCAGATTTATCCATTTTTTTAATTCTAAAATGGGATCTGGGTCCAAATCGTGACGATGCAATTTTGCCACATTATAATTCCTTCGAAAGAACAATCGCATAGCTTCGAATCTTATTTATCCCCCAATATTTTGTTTGGGAAGGTTAATTTTAAAAGAAATCGTACTTTTGCCTAAAATTACAAATTATTTTAAAAACATTCACATTTGGGGTTAACCTTCGTTTTTTGATACTTAAATCAGGATAAAATTTCGGTTAAAAAAACATGCTATTCTTAAAAAAAATTTATGCGAATGACCTATGCTAAGCCTTCATCATAAATCATTCGCATTATATTTTGAGTGTTATTGATTATGATAAGAAATAAACTTATTGTGATAACCGGTCCAACAGCTACCGGGAAAACCGAACTCGCCACCGATCTCGCCATAGAAATTGATGGAGAAATTATTAGTGCCGACTCCCGGCAAATTTATCGAAACATGAATATCGGAACTGGGAAAGATATTTCGGAATATCAGAAAAATGGGAAATCCATTCCTTACCATTTAATCGATATCATAAACCCTGGTGAAAAATACAGTGTTTATCAATTTCAGAAAGATTTTATATCCACTTATCAGAATATTTGTGATAGAGGAAAACAACCCATTCTCTGCGGCGGAACAGGGTTATACATTGAATCGATAATTAAAGGATATAAACTTCCTGATGTCCCTGAAAATCCTAAATTAAGAAAATCGCTGAAAACAAAATCGCTGGAGGAGTTAACTGCTATTTTGGCATCTCTAAAAACGCTACACAATAAAACCGATGTAGATACCTGTAACCGGGCAATACGGGCTATTGAAATAGCCTTGTTCGAAAAAGAGCATCCAACAAGTAGAAACCCAATCCCACCGATGGAAACTATTGTTTTGGGAATATGGTTTAAACGCGACATACTCCGAAAACGAATTACGGAACGATTGGTAAGTCGTATCAACCAAGGTATGATAGAAGAAGGGAAAAAACTTCTCGACTCAGGAGTTGATCCGGAGGTTTTAATCTCCTATGGCCTTGAGTATAAATTTATTACATGGTATCTTCAAGGAAAGATATCGTACGAGGATTTTTTTTCAAAACTCAACACATCTATCCATCAGTTTGCAAAGCGTCAGGTAACTTGGTTTCGTCGAATGGAGCGCCAAGGGATCAAAATTCACTGGATCGACGGAAATTTACCGTCAAACGAAAAACTCAGAACCGCAATGGATATTTTAACATCGAAAGGATTTATTTGACTTTTTTCTGTAATTTTAGAGTGAAAAATTTATAAATATGGAAGAGTTTAGAAAAGCGACTGAATATATACGGTCGAAAATTACATCAACACCTGAAGTAGGAATCATTTTAGGAAGTGGTTTGGGAAATTTAGGAAACCGCATTGAAAACGCTATTAAAATTCCATACCAGGAAATACCGAATTTCCCTATTTCAACCGTGGAAGGGCATAGTGGAACCCTTGTTTTCGGGAAATTAGGCGGTAAAAACATTATTGCCATGCAAGGAAGGTTTCACTATTACGAAGGGTATTCTATGGGACAAGTTACTTTCCCTGTGCGAGTTATGAAATTGTTAGGAGTGAAAACTCTTTTTGTTTCTAACGCCGCAGGCGGACTAAATCCTGATTTTCAGACAGGCGACTTGATGATAATTCGAGATCATATCAACTTTTTCCCGGAAAATCCTCTTCGTGGAAAAAATTTCAATGAGTTTGGTCCAAGATTCCCGGATATGAGTAAAGCCTATTCGCCTCATTTAATTAAAATGGCACAAGAAATTGCCGCCAAAAACGGTATCAAAACTAAAATCGGTGTTTACGTTGGTTCATCAGGGCCAACGTTGGAAACCCCTTCGGAATATAAGATGTTTCGTATCCTTGGTGCCGATGCCACAGGCATGTCAACCGTTCCTGAGGTTATTGTTGCAAACCACATGGGTATGGAAGTTTTTGGTATGTCGGTAATTACAAACGTTGATAAACCCAGCGATCCTGAGAAAGGTACTACTCACGAAGAGGTTCAAGACGTTGCCGGAAGCGTTGAACCTTCTATGACGAAGATTTTCATTGGCCTGATTGAGCAGCTATAAACAATTGAAACATTAATGTAAACCGCATCATCGACCGACGATGCGGTTTATTTTTTGAATTTCGTCGTCCCAATTCGTTCCGGGAACTTTCTGCATTATTTTTTGAATTTCCGATCCAACTTTTTGACAAAGTTTTTTATAATTTTCATCCGAAGGATGTATCGGTTCGTGGTCAAGTGTCTGGTGAATTTTTATTATTTCTGAATGAATTTCAAGGGATTTTTGGTCGAAAAAAGCCTGTGTAAATTTCTCATAAATGTAATCAATGGTTTGATTCGATAAATGAATTAAATCCGGGGTATAGAAACGATAATCACGAAGCTCGTCCATCACAATTTCATAAGCAGGAAAATAAAATAATGAGGATTCGTATATATCTACCAATTGATGAATAGCTACGGTTAAAATGCTCTTCGAAAGATGATTTTCTATAGCACCGTCTTTCCAATGACGAATAGGGCTTACGGTGAAAACAATTTTTAATTTTGGATTTAATTCGAACAACGATTTTAGCAACATATCGTATTCATCCGTTATGTCGCAAACCGATAATCGAAAACGAGAAAACTCCTTATCGTTAATTTTATGGCAATTAGCAACTATTCTTTGAGTTGCTTTATAGCGATAAACCCAAGCAGTTCCAAAGGTGAGGAATAAATAATCGGCGCATTTGAGTTTTTCATAACCTTCTTTAGCAATTTGCTCAATCGTTGATTTTATTTTAGCAAGATTATCCGCAAAAAATTCAGTATTAGCAAACCAAGAATACCAACGCGATCTTGTTTCAATAAAGTCTTTATCGTCAATCGAAATGTGTCCTAAAAACAACCGGAGTAAACTTAAAATAGAATAAGGATTATAGATTGTTCCTAGAGGATTGGCATATACGTTCAATTTTCTTTTCTTGAGACGTTGTGAAATGTTGTCAGAAAAACAACTTCCAAGAAATACTAAATTGGATTCGTATCCAATCTTGGGGTCGAACCGTTGAACTTTGACTTCCGTACTCCACTTAAGAGTCATAATGTTTTAATATTTGGTTAATCCAATCGTTAATTTTACGCGCAGTTTCAATCCTGTGTTCTCCTAAATGAATGTTGTGAACTTCGTTTTCGACAGAAATAATGGTTGCTTTATCTCCCATGGACATTGCGAACTTTTCGGTGGCGCTAACATCAGTGATTAGATCGTTTTTGCTGTAAACAAAAGCTGTTTGCACTTCCATTTTCGGAACATCTTCGATAAGGTGTAAGGAATCCCAAACCTGGAAAAATGTATCTAACGAAATTTTTCCATGAGCCAAACTATCGGTCTCAGAAAAATTTGAGTTGTTTGTGTTGGGGTACAATTGAAAACGACGAATTCCGGTTTTTACCGTCATCGATGGAAAAAGGCTGCGGGCTATACGTCCACACACTAAAGGTATTTTTCCCGGAGGATTTAGCAAACCTATCCAAGGCGAAGTCAATATCAATCCGGTTAATTTAGGGTTTCTATCATGGATGTAACGCAGTGCCAAAACAGCACCCATCGAATGGCCATACAGTAATATTGGCATTGAAGGTTCTACGTTCGCAATCAGATGGTCGATGATTTTTTCAATATCTTCGATTGATCCGATATGACCACGGGTGCCATCGGAACAGCCATGCCCGGGAAGGTCAAATGTATAAAAAACTGCACCGGATTGAATAAAAGATTGTATCCAATCGTAGTATTGGCCGGTATGATCTCCAATTCCGTGTATTAACACGACCGCGTATCTTGGGGTATTGTAGTTAGGTTTAAACACCCGTTTAAGAACATTATGCTTTTCTATTTTAATAAAACATTCTTCAACTTGCATGATTCTTTCAACATAAATCCTCATTAAGGAAAAACTGATGGCAAAAAAGCATCACCCCAACAAACCGGACAAATGTATTAACTTATATTCATCCCAAATTCATCAAAAATGGAGAAATCTATTTCTCATTTTCAAAATTACCTTAACCCAAAATTGTCATTAGCCAGAATTTCTAATGGCGGTCATTAGAAAAATATGAGCTGAAGTTGTTGATATTATTGGGAAATTTATCTTATAAGATGTTTATAAACACGCCATATTTGTGTAAGAAAA